>Ga0207419_1000270_pt1 | contig 44009 bp, 38 predicted proteins | sample ElkSloMetagenome_4_FD_184723 | JGI IMG/M metagenome (GOLD analysis project Ga0207419, IMG submission 184723) | Hot spring microbial communities from Elkhorn Slough, Monterey Bay, USA - MD2A (version 2) | ecosystem: Environmental > Aquatic > Marine > Intertidal zone > Estuary: Microbial mat ...
CTCGTCAAAAGTTTTTTTAAGGTGCTTTAAGCCGTAGTACATTCTCGATTTGGCTGTATTTTCAGAGACATTTAATACTTGGGCTATTTCTCTAAACTTGAGTCCTTCGTATTCCTTCATGATCACTACTGCTCGCTGATCTTCGGGTAAAAGCGCCAAGGCTTTAAGGAGTAGCTCATTCAGTTCTTCCTGTTCTAGATTAGCTTGTGGTGTTTTTATAAAATCTTGTACCTCTGCAAATTGGCTATCTTGTTGTTTAAAGCTCACAAAAGGGAAAATCCATTTGCGTTTTTGTTTTCTGCCTTCTTCCCTACAGTAGTTTATGGCGATTTGGTACAACCATGACTTAAATAATTTAGCATCTTTTAACTGACCAATATGCTGATGCACCGCAATAAAGGTTTTTTGGGTAATCTCCATGGCTCGCTCGTGATCTCCAATAAACTTAAGTGCATAGTTGTAGATCTTTTGGTACCAATTATCCACTAAATGGTTAAAGGCCTTTGCGTTGCCTTCTTTTACGGCCTGTACCAGCTTTATGCTTTCTATGGTTTCCAACTTAGAGATAAGGTATTTGCTAATGATATGCTTTTAAGATGAAAGCCACTCAAAAAAAGTTTTGATCTGTATCGATTTTTTTTTCATAAAAAAAGGGAGCCGTTTGGCTCCCTCTTGTTGGTTGTAGTTTAAACAATTGATCTGTGAGTATTGATTGTTGGTGTTCGGCCAGCGATAATATCATTTAATAATACATTATGCTTAGCCAATTTTTTAATTAAAAGCTGTACCTTAAGCCAATTTGAGAATACCAACGCGCACTGTAAATACCAGACTGCACAATGTCGTAAACAGTACCTGGATCATTAAATGTAAAAGTTGGTTGATTGGTATCACCTACAAAACCTTGGAAATCTATTAACTCTACAGTGCGTCCTCCAACAAAATATCTTCTACCCCAATCTTTATTCAAGAAGTTGGTGAAGTTGAACACGTCCCAAGAAAGTTGTAACGTATGGCGAGTTCCGTTTCCAGTTTCAATGTAAAAATCTTGTAGAACTTTTAAGTCAATTACATTCTGGAAAGGCGTTCTAGACATATTTGCTTCTGCATAGTCTCCTCTTCGGCTACTTAGGTACTCATCGTTGGCAATAAAAGCATCCAACTCATTCCATTGTTGTTGCGCTGTTTTAATAACTCCTCCTTCATCATTTAATTGATCTACCAATAAAATCTCGCTTTGGTCTGCAGGTACATAAATTAATTGCGTACTTTCTTCTGATTGGTTGGTCAATAAACCTTCATCATTATATACATAAGAATAAGGTTGGCCAGCCTGCCCATTGTAGAACAAAGAAATAGTCGTTGCAAAGTTGTTCGCATATTCTTTTCTATAAGACAAAGAAGCTACTATTCTAGAGCCTACATCATAAAAAGAACGGATCAGACCCGCATTGTTATTACCGTTTACGCTCAACAAATTTTCCCAGTTGGTACGGTTAATAAAGCCTGTACCATCTACCAAGGCTTCGGCACGGGTAAATGAGTAAGCCAAACTTGCAGTTAAGCCATTATCGAATGGTTTTGCTACAGAAGCCGTAAAGTTCCAAGTATATCCTTTATTGGTATTTTCAACAAAAGTTAGGTTCTCATAATCTGTATTTGATGCGATTTTATCGTTTAGATCAAATATAGGTCTGCTGTCAGCACCTTCTAAGTTACCAATGGCTGGCTTTAGGTTTACATCAGTAATCTTGATATTATTTAAAGTTTTGGTGTAGATAAACTCAGCAGAACCTATCATACCCCAAGGTAATTTTTGATCAATGCCAATACTACCTCTAAATACTTGTGGATATTTAAAGTCTTCTTCATACAAATCTACATCTCCACCAGGATCTGCTGAAGTATTGGCTAAGTTATCCAACCATTCTTGTGGTTCACCTAGTACTTCTTGCTCTCCTATTCCAAAACCTACGTTAAACTTACCGTTCAAGCCATTTCTAATATACATACCACCTGGCCATACCCAAGGTACACGGCTTGTAAACACGCCAATACCACCACGTAACTGCGTAGATTTATCTTTGCTAACATCCCAGTTAAAGCCAATTCTTGGGCTTACTAATACTTGTGTATTTGGCGTATTACTAGCCCTAGCTCCCTGCAAATCATAGAACTGTTCTATTTCAGGCACTGTATTTTCATTAAAATCTGTATTTACTAGCGGCGCATCCTCTAAGAAAATGGGGATATCGAACCTGATACCTGCTGTCAGCTTAAAGTTATTAGAAAACTGTATCTCATCTTGTGCATAAAATGCCAATTGTAGTGCATCAAAGGTAGGGCCTAAATTTTCGCCTGCATCTCCTAATCTAATTTGATCAATACCACCGGTAAGTGCTTCGTGTCCAAATAGAGATAAGTCTGCTCCCTCTCCACTGGTAAATCTATTTAAACCATTAAAGAAATACTCATAACGTGGTGTAGAGAAAATGGTAAACAAGTTTTGTATCCTAAAAAACTCGTTGTGCGTACCGAAGGTAAAGGTGTGCTTGCCCTTGTACAAGTTAAAATTGTTGGTCAATGTAAATACATCTTGGAATACAATATTTGAGTAGGAGAAATTATCCGTTCCTATCTGTATGCTAGCGCCATTGCCATCATCCAACAAAACTTGAGGGAAAGGATCGCCCAAAATATCTCTATCATCTCTAACTGTAGTAGCACCAATAATTAAACTATTAGAGGCATTGGGACCAAAAGTACTTTTTAGTTCTGCTGCAAAAGAGTTGGTAGTGGTCGGGAATAAGTAACCGGTATTGTCAAAAACGACCCTTCTGCTGCTCGGCCTTGGGAAAATCTTGGTTTCGCCTCCTACATAACTATGCCTTACAGATAGTTTGTGGTTGTCGTTAATGTTCCAATCTAGCTTGGCCAGAATTCTTGTAGCCTGTGTAGTTTGGGCGTTATTTAAGAAGCCACCTGGCTCATAATTATAAGTCTCTCTTACATAATTAGCCAAATTTTCCAAATCCGCCTGAGTTGAATTTCCTACATAATCACTTGGTATAAAAGGCCTAGGTTCCTCATCGGTTTGGCGTTCTACATTGGCAAAGAAGAACAATTTGTTCTTTATAATAGGACCGCCCAATCTAAAACCAAAAGTTCTAGCAGTGAATGGCGCCAACCTAGTGCGCTCGGCATTAGGGTCATCGGTAGGCGTTTTACCAGCTAGGTTTTCATTTCTTGTAAAATAATAAGCGGAACCTTCTAGTTTGTTGGTACCACTTCTTGTTACAGCATTTATACCACCACCGGCAAAACCACCTAGAGTTACATCATAAGGTGCTAAAACTACCTGTATTTGCTCTAAAGCATCAGGACTAATAGGTGCAATACCTGCCTGACCACCATTGGTTCCCGAGTTGGCCAGACCAAAAACGTCATTATTTACTGCTCCATCTATAAATATTGAGTTAAAACGGTTATTTACACCAGAAAAAGAAACACCGCCATTGGCGCTTTCAACATTGGCTTGTGGAGTTAGCCTAGTAAAATCGTTCAAATTGCGATCTGCTGTAGGCAACTGTTCATTAATGGCCTTTTTACTCACAAAAGTTTCAGCACCTGTTCTGTTACCGTCGAATATCTCACCGGGAGTTGCTCTAACTTCTATCTCTTCCAACTCTTGCGCTGACTCAGATAGCTCTATCTCGACTTGATAAGTTTGCCCGAGTGTTAAATAAATACCCTCTTGTTTAAAGCTTTGGTAACCTACAAAAGTAACTTCTATGGAATAAGGGCCACCCACATTCATGTTGTTGATAGTGAAGCGCCCCTCTACATTGGTAACACTACCAAATTTTGAACCTGTAGGCGTATGCGTAGCAATAATGGTAGCACCGGGCAAAGATCCCTCTTCTGTTACTACAGTTCCGGTCATTCTAGAAGTGGTAGTACCTTGTGCCATTACCGTACTACCAAAAACTACAGAAAATGCTGCAAAAAGCAGAAATCGTAAATGTCGTTTCATAAAAAAAGAAATTGTTTAGGCTTGGAGATTATGAACAATTAAATAAAAATGAAAAGCAAGTCGAGCCTATCTTAAGGCAATTGTTTATTAGCAGGTAAAACACTGAAGTTTGGTTGTATTATAGTATTGATTTAGCGAAAAGCTATAAATGATTGATAATCAGTTTTTACTGAAACCTTTTAGCTTGATAGCGCTAAATTCTAGGACAAATATAAAAAATCCTCAGAATAATGCTATTTATTAAAGCCTATCTTCCAAATTAAAAATGCCAATTGCAAAAGGTGAAGAGGATTGATGTGCGTGAAAAGCTTGTTACCTAAAAACAAGATACCTTCTTGCAGATTTACATGATTTCTCTTTTTAATTAACACAGATCTGAAAACAAAAAGGAACAAGCATCATAACTTTGTGGAAATTATTTGGCAGCACATATATTTTTGCAAAAAATTAAAACGAAGAAATTTGAAGCATCAAAACTACATTAACGAAGCCTAAATTTTTTTTACTTGATTTTATATTCAGTCCACCGATACTTGCTTTTATAATTCAGATACTGAAAACATCATTTTTTAAGCTTAATTTTTTAAGCTGTGGGGTTCCGAAATGGAGCCCTTTTTTTATTTTTTATGAGAAATTGGCTACCTTATGTTGTTTACTAAGTAAGTATATTTGGAAAAGCAAAAGCATGAAACTATGAATACTACCTTGACCAATACCAATATCGACCGTCTTTTTGAAAAGCAAACAGAAAGGTACCACAAGTACCCCAACCCAACTTATAAAGAACGGCTTTCAAACTTAAGGAAACTAGAAAAGGTCGTACTCGAAAACAGAGAGGCTATTCAAGAAGCCATACACCAAGATTTTAAGAAAGCACCCACTGAGTCTGATTTTACCGAAATATTGCCTACTGTTTTGGAAATTAGGCATGCTATTAAAAAGCTCAAAAGCTGGATGAAGCCCAAAAAAGTAGGCATGCCTTTGGTTCTTTTCGGTACAAGTGCCAAAACCATTACCGAACCGAAAGGCGTTTGCCTCATCATCTCACCTTGGAACTACCCTTTTCTTTTGGCATTTAGCCCACTCGTTTATGCGTTAGCCGCTGGCAATAACGCCATTATTAAACCCTCAGAACTTACTCCCAATACTTCGAGCCTAATCAAAAAAATGATTGGGCAAACTTTTGAGAAGGACCAAGTTACAGTAGTTGAAGGAGCCGTAGAGGAAGCTACTAGCCTATTGGAAAAGCCCTTTAACCATATCTTTTTTACCGGTAGCCCCGCAGTGGGTAAGGTCGTTATGAAAGCGGCCTCTAAACACCTTACTTCAGTTACTTTAGAATTGGGAGGTAAATCGCCCGTAATAGTAGATCAAACGGCTGATGTTGAAGATGCCGCTGAAAAAATTGCTTGGGGCAAACTCATGAACAATGGGCAAACCTGTATTTCACCCGATTATCTCTTGGTGCATAAAAGTGTTAAATCAGATTTGATCAAGGCCATACAAGACAAAGTGGGCAAATACTATGACCCAACCGAACAAGGTATAGAAAAAAGCCCTGATTATTGCCGAATGGTAAACCAAAAACATTTTGAGCGAGTGGCCAATCTTATTGGCGATGCACTTGATAAAGGGGCCAAAATGCCTTTGGGTGGCAAGACCCAAGGAGAGGAAAATTTTATAGAACCTACTTTGTTAGACGAAGTACCTGCTGAGGCTCAAATTATGGAGGAGGAAATATTTGGTCCCATTATGCCTATTCTAAGTTTCAATACCTTAGAAGAAGCGGTACAAATCATAAGAAAAAAAGCAAAGCCTCTTTCACTCTATATTTTTAGTAGGAGTAAGAAAAACCAGAAATACCTGCTTAAAAATACTACTGCCGGGGGCACCACAATTAACGATGTAATTTTACACATTGCCCATAATGACCTACCCTTTGGCGGAGTTAACAACAGCGGTATTGGCAAAACGCATGGCAAGTATGGTTACTCAGAATTCTCGAACGAGCGTGCCGTACTTAAACAGAGGGTTGGGCTTACCAGTGTAAAACCTTTCTACCCTCCATACAATGCCAATGTAAAAAAAATGATAGATTTGCTGCTCAAATGGATGTAGCAAAATGCTAGTGAGAAAACTCCTTATCGGTTTATTGGGCTTTGATAATTACCTCGCTTTTATAAGCAGGGTCTTTATACAATTTTTTGTGCTTAAGTGGTACTTAGGCGAACATAAGCAGGTTCGCTTTCTAAAAAATCTGGTTAAACCTGGAGATACCTGTATAGATATAGGGGCCAACTTAGGTTATTTTTCAGTGCCGCTATCTAGATATATAAGCAATAAGGGCAAACTATACAGTGTAGAACCTGTAGCGACCTTTCGTAAGCACTTACAAAAAAACCTAAAACAATTCGGGCTCAATAATTATGAAGTGCTCCCCTATGCTTTGGGCGAAGAGGACCACAAAAAAATACAAATGGTTACGCCTGTAGTAGAGGGCGTTATTAGGCATGGCCGCACAGAGGTAAAAGAAGTAAGCGATCAAGAAAATGTGGCCTACGAGCATGAAACCGAAATGCGACGTCCTGAGTCACTTTTCGGTAATAAGCGCATCAATTTTATTAAATGCGATGTAGAAGGGTATGAGTTACACATTATCCCCTTACTTGAGCGTATTATAGAAAAGAATTTGCCTATTTTAGAGATAGAGATCGATCCTCTTGAAAACAAGCGGGAAATCATCCATTTTTTAAAAAAGTTTGAATACGAGGTATTTTTTCTCGAAACCGAAAAACTTAAGGCATTTGATATTGATAACGCAGCACATCAAAAAGAAATTGAATTGTATTTTATACCTAAAAGCAACCTTGACCAATACCACCATCTATTTTAACCAAATGAGATTTTTAGAGCGCGCAAAGCTGAAAGGAAACAACAATTATCATGGTTAAATTCTTGAAAACCATATATGCTATTTGGGGGTTTTTCTCTTTTATCATTTTTTATGTGATGTGTTTTCCGTTGTTTGCCCTAGTTGTTCAGCGACGCTTATGGCACAAATATGCCAACTGGTTAAATAAAATATGGGCTTCTTTTGTATTCACCTCCATACTCATGCCCATTAAGGTAGTAAAAAAAACTCAGTTCGATAAGAGCAGAAACTATATCTTTTGTGCCAACCACAACTCTTACCTCGACATACCCATTGTCGGTTTTTCCTCCCCTAAGTTTGTAGTTTTTGTCGGCAAAAGTTCACTGGTAAAAATCCCTTTGTTTGGCTACATGTTCAAAAAACTACATATACCCGTTAACAGAAGGAGTATTAAAGACAGTTACCGCTCTTTTGAAGACGCCAAAAAGGCAATCGAAAGAAACCACAGTTTGCTTATTTTTCCAGAAGGTGGCATTAATGATGTTAATTTGCCTGACTTAAAAAAATTTAAGGACGGCGCATTTAGAATCGCTATAGAAAAAGAAATCCCCATAGTACCTGTCACTATTCCTTTTAATTGGATAATTTTGCCAGATGAAACCTTGCAACTTACTTGGCATTTATTAAAAATAGTGTATCACGAGCCAATTGAGACCAAAGGACTAGAAATGAAGGACCTGCCAATTTTAAAAGAAAAGGTAAAAAGTACGATCAGGGAAGAAATGGCCAGGCATTTTCCAGCTAATTTTAGCAAAAAAACAGCTCAATTATGAAGGTAGACAAAAACACCTTAGAAAAAATCGCTCATTTATCTAGGCTGTACTTCAATAAAAATGATGAAAGTAAAATGCTTAAGAGCCTCAATGACATTATTGGTTGGGTAGACAAACTAAGTGAGGTGGACACATCGGAGGTTGAGCCGCTTACCCATATGACCGATGAAACCAATGTTTTTAGAAACGATGAAAACCCTAAAAACCTAGATCGAGAAGAAGGCTTAAAAAATGCTCCTCAGCAAAATGGAGAATATTTTAAAGTTCCCCGTGTATTGGACTAAAACCACTACATCTGATTTTTGGGTGTTTTTTTCTTACAAGCTCATATGCTATGAGGAAATTAATTTTTTAAGCTTTACAGCAAACACTAGTAAAATACCAGCTTTCAATCAATTCGGGATGGGAGTTCAGAGAAAATTTTATGCAGAAACCCCTGCCAGGGTGGCCCTTGTCAGGGCAGTTCTCCCTAAGGTTTAAAGCAAAGCTTTCATTACCAACTTGTTAGACCAAACCTTAGGGAAACTAAAATTACAATTAATTCTGTTCTCCAACCTACTTTAAAATACAACTTTAACTAGATATAATTAATCGATAATATTTTATGGCAAATATTGTGGCTATTGTAGGCAGACCCAATGTGGGTAAATCTACACTATATAACAGAATGGTAGAAAGAAGGGATGCCATAGTGGACAACCAAAGCGGCGTAACAAGAGATCGGCACTACGGCACCGCTGAATGGACAGGCTATCAGTTTACCGTGGTAGATACCGGGGGATACGTTACAGGCAGTGAAGATAAATTTGAGGGAGCCATTAGGGAACAAGTAGAAATCGCTCTTGAAGAAGCAACCGTAATCTTTTTTGTAGTAGACGTTTTTGCCGGTGTTAACGGGCTCGATAAAGATTTTGCCCAGGTTTTGAGAAGTACCAAAAAGCCCGTTTTTCTCGTAGCAAACAAAGCCGATACCACGGAGAGGGTACACATGTCTGGTGAGTTCTATACCTTGGGCATGGGAGAGGTTTTTGCCGTTTCTGCTATGAATGGCAGCGGCACAGGAGAGTTGCTAGATGAGACCGTTAAGCACTTTAAAGAAGACATTCCTGACAAAAATGATATACCGCGCATTGCCATAGTCGGCAGGCCTAATGTTGGTAAATCGTCTTTTATAAACACGCTTTTAGACCAAAAAAGAAATATTGTAACCGATGAGGCAGGCACAACACGAGATACCACAGACGCCCTTTACAAAGCTTATGGCAAGGAGTTTATCTTAACTGATACTGCAGGTATTAGAAAAAAATCCAAAATTAAGGAGAACATAGAGTTTTATTCAGTATTAAGGGCCATAAAAGCCATTGAAAACTCAGATGTTTGCGTTGTGGTACTCGACGCTGAACGGGGCTTAGAATCTCAAGATTTGAACATCATTTTTCAGGCACAAAAATATAAAAAAGGCCTAATGATCATGGTAAACAAATGGGATTTGATCGAAAAGGACAGCAACACCGCCAAAAAATACCAAGACGAGCTTTACGAAAAACTCGCACCCAACACCTACATCCCTGTTGTTTTTACCTCCGTGATCAACAAACAACGCATATTTAAGGTAATTGAAAAAGCTATTAAAATATTTGAGAACAGAAAACAGAAAGTGCCTACCTCTGCACTTAATGAAAAACTATTGAAAGAGATTGAAAGATATCCACCACCTGCTGTAAGAGGCAAATTCATTAAGATTAAATACATTACGCAATTGCCTACTTACACCCCTACCTTTGCTTTTTTCTGCAATTACCCCAAACATATAAAAATACCTTACGAACGGTTTTTAGAGAACCAAATAAGAAAAAATTTTGATTTTGAAGGGGTACCGATCAAGGCTGTTTTCAGAAAAAAATAATATTAATTCTAGGATAAATAATATCAGTATTTATATTTGTTAATAAACTACACCATACGCTACATTTACTATGAAAAAGTTAATCGCACTTTTAGTTATAGGTGGCATGTTTGTTTTTGTATCTATGCAGTGTGCTCTAACGAACAACAATTACCCCGTACAGCAGTCAAAAATTGAATTTGATACCACCCAACCTAAAGTTGATGTAAAACTTCCTGAAAACAAGTCTACTAAAATTGAGCAGGCAAGTATACAGGAAAACAAAGAGGCTGAGACAGGCCAAAGTGCTCAGAATAACGATGTATTTAAAACTGATTTTTCTGACTGAGAAATCTCAAAATATAAATAATGAAATTAAAAAGCCTGGCTCAGTTAGCCAGGCTTTTTCTATATCTCAATTTTCTCTTTTCGCTTATTCAGAAAGTAATATTCATTTAAGCCTAGAGAGGAATCTTTTACCATTTTAACCCATCTGTTGTATTTTAAGAACCACCTAAACCTTTGGGATAAAAACCCGTGGGTAAAGAAAGCGAACAGGTAAGGGTGCAAAAGAATAGTTATGTTTTTCTCATTCTGCTTTTCAAATATGTAATCTAGCTCCTTCTCTAACTGATCAGCAACTGTAATAGATGCAGAGATGTTACCACTGCCTAAACAGGTAGGGCAAGTTTCTTTAGTTACGATGTTTAACTCAGGCCTTACCCTTTGCCTAGTGATTTGTAGTAAGCCAAATTTAGTGAGCGGCAATACCGTATATTTAGAACGGTCGCTTTTCATTTCGGCCTTAATGTGCTCATAAACTTTGCGGCGGTGCTCGGCTTTTTTCATATCTATGAAATCTACCACGATGATACCGCCCATATCCCTTAATCTTAGCTGCCTAGATACTTCTTTAGCAGCTTCAAGGTTCACATTAAAGGCTGTAGTTTCCTGATCGTTTTCTGAGTTCGATTTATTGCCACTGTTAACGTCTATAACATGTAAGGCCTCCGTATGCTCTATAACCAAGTATCCGCCACTTGGTAAACTAACTGTTTGTCCAAACAGCGCTTTTAGCTGTTTCTCAATTCCAAAACTCTCAAATATTTTGGTTTTGCCGTTATATTGCTTTACTATTTTTTCCTTGTCAGGAGCAATAGTCTTTATATAAGATTTTATGTCTTCGTAAGTGGCGTTATCATCAACGGTAATGGTATCAAAGCTTTCGTTGAGCATGTCTCTAAGCATAGAAGCTGCTCGACTCATTTCACCAATAACTTTTTGCCTTGGCTTTGCAGTAATCAAAGTTTTCATGCCTACAGTCCATTTAGAGACTAGATCTTTCAAGTCTCTATCTAGCTCGGCTACATCTTTGTTTTCTGCTACCGTTCTTATAATAACCCCAAAATTCTCAGGTTTGATCGAAGAAATAAGCCTTAACAATCGCTTTCTTTCTTGCTGATCGGTAATCTTTTTTGAAACATTTATAGAAGATGAAAAAGGAACTAGTACTAAGTACCTACCTGCTAAAGATAATTCGCACGATAGTCTCGGACCTTTTGTAGAAATCGGTTCTTTTACAACCTGAACCAATATTTTCTGATTTTGCTTAAAGACTTCATTGATTTTCCCCAGTTTGTCTATTTGGGGTTCCATTCTAAAGTCGTTCAGCCTGTAACTTATATTTTTCTTTGCCTGCACTAATTTGGAAAATCTTAACAATGACCTAATGTTGGGTCCTAAATCCAAATAGTGTAAAAAGGCATCTTTTTCATATCCTATATCTATAAATGCTGCATTTAAGCCCGGAACTATTTTCCTTACTGTACCTAAATAAATATCTCCTACAGAAAATTTGTTCTCATCATTATCATAATGAAGTTCTACTAGGCTTTTATCTCTTAAAAGTGCAATACGGCCACCATTTTGAGTAGAATTGATTACTAATTCATTACTCAATTCTTTAAAATTTAGTGACTAAAAAAAATGTAAAATATTTAAAAGCGCGAATTAATATCGCGCTCTTTACTAATATATTAATCAAGACTATTTCTTCTTATGTCTATTCTTTCTCAGTCTCTTTTTTCTCTTATGAGTCGCAATCTTATGTCTCTTTCTTTTTTTTCCGCACGGCATAATTTTTCAATTTTAGTTATAAAATAATTTATTTAATGTTATTGGATCCTAGACAGATAACTGTTTACAGTTTCTAGTATCTGTGGATCTGTTTCTAATTCTTTTAATTCAGATAACTCAGCTTTGGCTTTTTCTTCTTGTCCGTTTTCTAAGTAAGAGATACCTAGATAAAATTTTGCCTGTAAATTATCTGTTTGCAATTCTTTTAATTTCTCAAAGCGTTCCACAGCTTTATCAAATTGACCAGACTGCATCGAAAGCAGCCCAAGATTAAAAATTGCTGTGGTGTTGTTTGGGTCTTCCCTTAAAACTTCTCGTATCATGGTAATACCTCGCATTGGGTTTTCACCAGAAACGTAGGTCATACCCAACTTAACACGTGCATCTGAGGGCATATTACCAAATTCTTCTACTTTTCGGTACTGTTCCCTCAACTTAGAGGAGAACAAATCGACCCTATCTTTATTAACCGCAAAGGTATATGCTTCATAATAAAGGTCGCCGGCCCTTAAAAAGTTTACAGCTGATGGAAATTTATCTGCAAAAACAGTAGCGTAGTATGCAGCACTGTCATAAGCATTAATACTTTTATAAGTTTCTACAAGTTTATCGAGCAGGCCAGAAGCCTCTTGCTGGTTTTCGGTTTCTGAGAAAGTATTTCTCAAATCAACAAGTTGCGCTTCCATCTCCTCAGAGATTTCCACATGTCCTGACTCAACGGTAGGATTTGTTACGGCAGATTGCTCTTCAGACTGCCCAGAGGTACTAAGGGCTGTTTCTCCTTTGTTGTTATCCACCACGTATTTCGGAGCAAATGCCAACATTGCGCAAAGGGCAAGCGCTGCTACAGTAATTAATATTTGAGGTTTTCGCATGTAATTTATTGGTTAGCCAACTTCACTTTTTCACTTTTCTTGATCTTTTCTACAAAAGACTTTGAAGGTTTAAAACTCGGCACATAGTGCTCTTTGATCTCTAAAGCGGTGTTTTTTGAGATATTTCTACCTATCTTGGCCGCTCTCTTTTTGTTTACGAAACTCCCAAAACCACGTACATAAATATTTTCTCCGTCTGCCATTTTGTTTTTCACGACCTTAAAAAACGCCTCAACCGTTGCAGTTACATCACCTTTATCCATGCCAGTTTGGTTAGCAATTTCAGCTATCACTTCCGCTTTTGTCACTGTGTTTTATTTTAAATTCTAATTGTAAGAAACTTATAATCAATAACTTTAGATAGTCTGCAAATTTATATGCCTGTGCATTAATTCACAAATACCTTCTTTCGTTTATTTACCATCTTACAGGTTGTAGATGTGTAATATCGTTGATTCTTACGATCCAGCCGTTAAAAGCGCCATTTCCTTCGAGCTCACTATTTAAATTTTTATTTATAGTGATCATCACTTGGAGGTAAATATCGTGGTTTTTGATATGTTTCCAGTTAACGATCTTAGTAACCACCTCGCCACTGCGGGCATTTTCAAAGGAAGCGTGCCAGTCTTTTAGCTCATTACTAGGCACGAGTTGGGTGATGGAGATGTCATTGCCGATATAGATACCCTTGCTTTTGTAAAACTTTTCTATATAAGCATTGTGGTAAGCTACTTTTTTGTCCATTTTAAGTACAAGCAGCCCAACAGGTGCATCATCTGCCAAATACTTAAAGCGATTATATTTTAAATTGAGCTCTTGCTCTTTTTTATGCCATTGCTCTCTACTGCTCTCAAGTTCTGTCAATTGCTCGCGCATTTGCTTCTCTTGTACTTTTCTGTGCTCATTTTTCTCTTGAGATTCTCTGAGCAATGTTTTAGTTTTTTCATTTGCCTTTAAAATCGAAAGCGACGAGGCAATATCTTCGGCTACAACTTCGGCAAACTTAATTTTATGTTCATCAATCTCGGTAAAAGAAGACAATTCTATTACCCCATACCCTACATCATTATACAACAGTGGCAGTAAAAGCACAGAAGATGGCCGGCTGCCTCCTAGTCCAGAGGTGATATCCATGTAATCTTCCGGAATTTCTTTTAAATAAATGGGCTTGGCTTCTTGCAAACACTGCCCTACAAGGCCTTCGTCGCTATTGACTACTTTTTGTAGATATTTTCGCTTCTCGTAAGCAAAGGCACTCTTAAGCTCAAGCTGATGCCCATCTTCTGAAAGCAAGAAAAAGCCTCCTTGGTTGGCCTCCATACAGTCTACCAATTTGTTGATCACCCTGTAAGAAAGCTCATCCAAATTTTCGTGTTGTACCCTTAGTAATTCCCCAAAATAAGCCAAGTTCTCATTGGTCCAGTTTCTTTTACTGTCCTCTAAGGCTACTTTTCTGAGGTTATTGCGCATATTTAGCAGCGCATGCCCAAGCATATCTTTATCGCCTCTAGGCTCAAAATTTACCTCAAAATTGCCATTGCCTATAGCATTGGCAAAATCAGAAATAATGGTAAGGTTTTTATTTAAGAGGTTGATGCTTCTGAACAAATTGCCGATTTCGTCTTTGGAACGCTCGGGCAATTCTTCTATGCTTTCTCCCAAGGCCAGCGATTTGCTCACTGAGGTTATTTTGCCCAATGGTTTAATGGCTGTGTTCAACACAAAATTATAACCTAGTAAAAGCCCTACCACTACGCTAAAAACAGTGATCAGCAGCAAATAGCTGTAAATTTTTTCTGACTTACTCACACTGTCTAGCATAGATGCCAACAGCAGCTCAAAGCCTGTTCTTATAAATTCATTCTTTTCTTTAATGATGAGTACCTTTTCTGCTCCAGCAGTATTGGCCATTCTTGGAGAAATAGACATGCCCAAGTTTTTGAACTCCTCCCATTCGGCAAGTATTTTTTTAAATTCCTTTTGATGGGCACTCTGTACAGACTCAAGCCTGTAAAGATGGCCCTCTGAAGAAAACTCTCCACCCTGCTTTAAAATAGACATGAACTGTTCTACCTTCTCGATATCACTCTTAAATGCCACAAGGTTTTCCATTTTACCCTGTTGTATGTCAGTAGTGTAAAAGCTAAGGTTATCTAATAAGGAAACAACATCTTTAGAAAGAACAGAGAGAGATAGTTTTTGGGTTACCTTTTGGGCATTGATCATGTAAATAGCCACTCCAGCCGATACAATGCCGAACATTATCAAAAAATATATCAGGACTTTTTTCTGGATGCTTACAGTGATGTTACCCTTCATGGCAAAATCTTAAAAAATACTTCTTTCAATCTAAAAAATGTGGGTATTAAAAATACACCTATTGGATGCAGAACGCAGTTATTCGGCTAAAATTGAGGGCTTTAAGATTTATCTTTTAAATTAGAGGAAAGCGCAAACTTGATTTGACCTAGTGAGCAGAACATGCAAAGAACTATTCAGTTTAAATACAAGTTGCATTGCTATAAGATGCCTACCTAAATTTCTTATACGGTCATCTTTCAGATTATTTAATCTTAACTCTAACAATCATTTATGCAAGGTTTTAGATTTACCAAATTTGTACCGCAAAAAGACAAATCGAAAAGTGATTTTGAAAACTTACTGAACATATTTACGCAGTTGCTGACCATAACTGCCGGAGATGTGGGAGAAGCACTAAGCTGGCTTACCAACTTAGACAAAGAATACAACCTGACCAATGGCAAATACGGCATTGGCGATTTTATAGAAGACCTTAAGAAAAAGGGATACATTGAGGAAGACGAGCAGAACAAAGGTTCTTTTAAGATTACAGCCAAAAGCGAGCAAAACATACGAAAAAGCGCTTTAGAAGAGATTTTTGGTAAGCTAAAAAAAGCCAACAAAGGCGACCACCGCACTACCTACTCAGGTAATAATGGCGATGAGCTTAGCGCCGACATGCGAGAGTATCAGTTTGGAGATACCCTTGACCAAATCTCCATGACAGACTCCATACGCAATGCGCAAATCAACCACGGTACAAGCAAGTTTTTCCTTACCGAGAACGATTTAGAAGTGGTAGAAAAGGAGTATAAATCACAGACTTCTACTGTGCTTATGATCGATATTTCCCATTCTATGATTTTGTATGGAGAAGACCGCATTACCCCTGCAAAAAAAGTTGGAATGGCCTTGGCAGAACTTATTACCACTAAATACAAAAAAGATACGCTAGATATCATCGTATTTGGCAACGATTCTTGGCAGATACAAATAAAAGATTTGCCTTATCTACAAGTAGGCCCTTACCACACCAATACGGTGGCAGGCCTAGAACTCGCTATGGATTTGCTAAGAAGGCGTAAAAACCCTAATAAGCAAATCTTCATGATTACAGATGGTAAACCTACTTGTATAAAAGAAGGCATACGCTACTACAAAAACAGTTTCGGACTCGACAATAAAATCCTAAACAAAACACTTACTTTGGCCGCACAATGCCGTAAACTTAAAATTCCTATCACCACTTTTATGATTGCCTCAGACCCGTACCTCAAAGAGTTTGTTCGGGAATTTACGCGAGTAAACAATGGCAATGCCTATTACAGCAGCCTAAAAGGTTTGGGCAACCTCATTTTTGAAGATTACCGCAGAAACAGGAGGAAAAACTTTAAGCAGTAAAAAAGCATTTTTTTTGGTGCAATCTCATGAAAATATTATCTGAATGTGACTTGAGTGGCTGCAATGAGTACCCAAATGGCAGCATCCAAAGTACAATCTAAAAACTTAGCTATACTTTCGATTTTTATAAACTGAAATTATTATATAATTTGGGGAAAAAATATAATAATATTCAGATGCGATGAGCATTTGTCATTGTTAATAATTATTTTGGAATATAATTTTGCTTTTAATTACAACCCCGCAATTATATTTTAAATAATGGCACTTAACCAATAGCTTAAATTAGCAAGATTGATATTAAGGTATAGCTAAACAACTAATATGGAGACCTCGCATAAGAAACCCTCGTTGGGTTTGGCCATTGTTCCGATACTTTTTTTAATCGTAACCCTATCGGTAAATGTATATATTTTTGGTGACGATGGCCTGTCAGGGTCAAACCAAATGGTGCTCATCCTGTCATCGGGAGTTGCTGCTTTGGTAGCCTCTCGCTTAGGTTATACTTGGACAGAACTAAGAGAAGGAGCAGTAAAAAGCATAGGTTCTGCCATGCCATCTATCTTAATCTTGTTGCTCATTGGCTCACTGGCAGGTACTTGGCTCATTAGCGGTATTGTACCCGCACTAATTTATTACGGCTTACAAATATTGAATCCAACTATTTTCTTAGTTGCTGCCGCCATTGTTTGCGCCATTGTATCCTTGGCAACAGGCAGTTCTTGGTCTACAGTAGCCACCATCGGCATCGCTTTACTCGGCATTGGCAAAGCACTAGGTTTAGAAGAAGGACTCATTGCAGGGGCCATTATCTCAGGCGCTTATTTCGGAGATAAAATGTCACCACTATCAGATACAACAAACCTAGCCCCGGCAGTAGCGGGCACAGACTTATTCACCCATATCCGGTATATGGCCTATACCACTATCCCGTCAATCAGTATCTCGCTTGTCATTTTTCTTTTTATAGGTTTTGGTATAGACACTTCTACTCAGCCAGATGTAGCTGTCATTCTTAGTGCCATCGATAACTCATTTAATGTTACACCGTGGCTATTCTTAGTGCCCGTGATTGTAATTGGTATGATCATAAAGAAAATACCTGCCATCCCTTCTTTGCTTACAGGCTCACTTTTGGGAGGACTTTTCGCGATAATCTTTCAACCACAGGCCATTATGCAAGTTGCCGGTGAAGGATATTCTTTTGGTACGGCAGCTTATGTAGCTGTCATGAAATCTTTGTACGGCCCTATTTCCATTACCACCTCTGACCCTGTAGTAAACGACCTTCTTTCGAGCGGTGGCATGTATGGCATGCTAGGCACTATATGGCTCATATTGTGTGCTATGGTTTTTGGTGGTATTATGGAGACCAGCGGTTTGCTACACAGAATTACTGCTTCCATTATTTCTTTAGTTCGCTCTACAGGCTCACTTATTGCCTCAACCGCAGGTACTTGCTTGTTTTTTAATATAACCGCATCGGATCAGTATTTGGCCATTGTTGTTCCAGGTAGAATGTACGCAGATACTTTTAAAGACAGGGGATTGGCACCTGAAAACTTGAGCAGAACCTTAGAAGACTCAGCCACAGTTACCTCCGTACTCATTCCTTGGAACACCTGTGGAGCCACTCAGTCTGGAGTATTGGGCGTGGCTACCATGGCATATGCCCCTTATGCATTTTTCTGTATATTAAGTCCCTTTATGACCATGCTTTTTGGGTACCTTAACATTAAAATCAGAAAGTTAGACAAAAAGGAAAAAGTTGCAGCAGCGGTTTAGTTTTAACTAGCGAACAATCAGCCACTCAACACTTTTTTATTCGTGGATTTGTTGATTTGAGTCTTGGATGTTGGATTTCGGACATTCAGCTAGTATCAAACCCTAAGAGTTTCCAATCTAAGAACGCTATAAAATTGTTTATTCTTGGATTTGTTGATTTGGTTTTAAGAGATAAGAACTCAAGGTTGCTTTTATCAATTTAATCATTTAGCACAACAACATACTTCTTTTTTAAAGCAAAGAATTGAAAGTGTTTACATAGCGATTACACAAAATTTTTCTCATTTTTACCACTCAAATATTAGGTGGATTTTTTAGGCAGGCCAAGATTAAAATTTTTTAAACAAAGATTTGGCGCGAATCTATCTTTTCAGGATTTTTTGAATTGAGAATATGCAGTATTACAGCACCAACCAACAAGCACCAAAAGCAGACTTAAAAGAAGCCGTAGTAAGAGGACTAGCCCCTGACAAAGGATTGTACATGCCTGAACAGCTACCCGTTTTTTCTTCTGCTTTTTTTGAACAATTACACAACTTATCGCTGCAAGAGATTGGTGCAGAAGTAGCCAAGTGTTTTTTTGGGGATTCTGTGGACAACAAGGCACTCAAACAAATTGCCGAAGAAACCCTCAATTTCGAAATACCTTTGGTAAAACTAAGCGAACAAATTTTTTCCCTTGAGCTTTTTCATGGACCTACCTGTGCTTTTAAAGATGTGGGCGGCAGATTTATGGCTCGTATGCTGGCCTATTTTACGCAAAATGAGCAGCAAGACATTTACGTGCTTACGGCTACCTCAGGAGATACCGGTAGCGCAGTGGCCAGTGGTTTTTTTAATGTTCCGGGCATTAAGGTGATCATTCTTTACCCTAAAGGAAAAGTAAGCCACATACAAGAGCAGCAACTGACTACCCACGGCCATAATATTACTGCCTTAGAAGTAGATGGCACTTTTGACGATTGCCAAAAGCTAGTGAAAGAAGCATTTAATACCGAAGGGTTGAGAAAAAAGCTCAAACTCACTTCGGCCAACTCCATTAACTTAGCGCGCTTTTTACCACAGGCCATTTACTACTATCATGCTGTAGCCCAACTGGGCAAAACTGATAAAAAGATAGTTTTTTCGGTGCCTAGTGGCAACTTTGGCAACTTAACCGCAGGTATTTTCGCTTGGAACTCAGGCTTGCCCGTGCACAAGTTTATTGCGGCTACCAATGTGAATGATATTGTGCCTCAATATCTTGAAACAGGTATATTTTCGCCAAAACATTCAATAAAAACTTTGGCCAATGCAATGGATGTGGGAAACCCGAGCAATTTTGTACGCATGTTAGAAATTTTTGAGCATCAGCATGATAAAATGGCTGAAATGGTCAAAGGATTTAGCTTAGATGATGAAGGCATACAAAAATATATGCAACTCATCTATGAAAAGCATCAGTATATTGCCGATCCACATGGCGCTATTGGCTACGCCGCGCTCGATCAGCAATTGCAAGAAAATGAAGTGGGCATTTTCTTAGAAACTGCCCATCCTGCCAAATTTATTGATATTACAGAAAAGGTGCTACAAAGGGAAGTTCCTATACCTGAACGCTTGGGCGCTTACCTTAAAAAGAAAAAAGAAGCCGTTCCTTTGAAAGCAGATTTCAATGCTTTCCAAGATTACTTATATTCAATAAGTTGAGAATCAAAACGGTACTGATCATTTAAATTGTTTAAGAGCTATTGGAAATCTTAGCCAAGTAGTCGCTTGCATTAGCACCTCTATGTCAAATTAATTTATATCAATTATGAAAGCGTTCGTATTATCCCCACTACTATTTTTCATCTTTTTAAATCCTTTACAAGCCCAAGATAGCCTCAGACCTGACATGCTAGACTTTTGGGTAGGCAATTGGCAACTCACTTGGAAAATGCAAGACGGTAGCATAGGAAAGGGTGCTAACGAAATAGTCAAAACATTAGACGGGAAAGTAATTCAAGAACATTTTAGAGCCACTAATGCCAGTAACATGACTGGTTTTAAAGGAACGAGTATTTCTGTTTTTAACCCAAAAAGCAACAGCTGGCACCAAGCCTGGGCAGATAACCAAGGCGCTTAATTTTAATTTTTATGGAAGTAGCGAAGGCGATAAGTTTATTTTTTCGACTACTGAGAAAAACGGGCTTATCCAAAGAATGGTCTTTTACAACATTAGCGGGGAACAACTCGACTGGGATTGGGAACCTTCTACAGATGGCGGTAAAAATTGGAAGCAATTGGTGCATTCACTACGAAAAAATAGAGTGAGTCCATGTAATATTCTAAACCTCTCCTATCGATTGAAATTTAAAGGCGAAGAGCTACTTAATCGCTAACTGCCTAAGCAAAGACTATTTTATTTTCTATTTTCTCAAATAGAAACATTTCCCAAATTGGGACGAATAGATGTACATACATGTATTCACAATTTATGTATATCTTTGAATATCAATACTTTAGATAGAATTTGATTTTTGGGGCCTGTGTTTTGCAAAGATTCTTATACAACTAACAATCATTTATCTAACAATACATATCATGAAAGACGCTAACAAAAAACAAAACACTTTACAAAGCTTGGAAGAACTCGAAGGGAAATTGGCTAAGTTAAAGGGCAACTTGCAAGACTTAAAAAAGAAAGCGAAATCAATCTCTAAAGAATAGACATATACTTCTAAATTTGAATTTGTAAATATCACATCCTGCTTTTTACTCATTTGTCGAAAAGAGGTGAACATTTGTTCATCTCTTTTTTTTATCTCAAAGATTTCTTGTACAGCTTTAAGCAAACGTCTTTTGCAAAAGCTGGTAGTTTCTATATTTGCAATTATCACTCACGCAGTTATTTATGGAACTATCAATATTACTAGAAGCCGAATTTTCCGCTAAATTGCTAATTGCCATTATTTTAGCAATCCTATTTTTACAGTCGGGCATAGATAAAGTAGTCGATTGGAAAGGGAACCTTTCATGGCTCACAGGGCATTTCGAAAACAGTCCTTTAAAGAATATGGTGCCTATGCTTTTGGGAACCGTAACGGTATTTGAGCTAGCATCAGGGTTTATTTCGGCAGCAGGTGCCATTGCACTTTTGTTTACCCAAAGTGCTAGCATTGCTTTAGTAGGTGCGCAACTGTCAGCCCTAAGCATTATCATGCTTTTTTTCGGCCAAAGAATTGCGAAAGATTATGCTGGAGCCGCTACCTTAGTGCCTTATTTTTTACTGGCTATTGTAGGGATTTTGCTTTTTGCATAGAGGCGGAAGATTTTAAGTTCAATCCCTGCTAAAACATTTGGATTTAGGCACACTTACTGATAATTAATTTTGTTATATATTGGCAAGAGCCGCTAAGTTTTTTACATCAGTAGTAAAAGCTTTCATTTTTTCAACTTCAAAATATTTATGCGCCATTTACTGCTAAAAGAAATAGCTTCATTTTTTAATTCTCTGGTTGCCTACATCGTAATTGTAGTTTTTTTGGCAGGTATCGGGTTAATTTCATGGGTTTTTCCACAAACGAGCATACTAGAATATGGTTTTGCAGGAATAGACCCCCTTTTTAATACAGCTCCCTATGTATTTATGTTTTTGATACCGGCCATTACCATGCGCACCTTTGCAGAAGAATACAAAGCTGGCACCATAGAACTTTTACTGACAAGACCTATTAGCGATTTACAAATTGTGCTGGGCAAATATTTGGCAAGTGTGGTACTGGTAATCATTGCGCTTTTGCCTACGCTCACATATTATTATACAGTTTATAACCTGGGCGCACCTCAAGGTAACATAGATACGGCTGCAGTGGCAGGATCATACATAGGTTTAATTTTACTCGGTGCTGTTTTTACCTCAATCGGCATTTTTGCCTCATCTTTAACAGACAATCAGATAGTGGCGTTTATTATTGCCGTTTTCTTTTGCTTTTGCCTTTACGATGGTTTTTCTGCCATTGCCTCTATCAATGTTTGGGCAAGTTATGCCTATTACATCAGCCAACTAGGTATAGATTTTCATTATGCTTCTGTGAGCAGAGGCTTGTTAGACATCAGAAACATCATCTATTTTATAAGCTTGATCACAATCATGGTTTTTCTGACCAAACTATCGCTAGAGAGCAGGAAATGGTAAATTTCATCGAATACTAATTTTTTAAACTATAACCTAAAATTTTAACATGAAACATAAGAAATGGGAAGACATACTGACATTTTCGGCTGTATTGCTTTTCATTTTGTTGGTCAATATAAACCTGCGGTATGTACCTTGGAGACTAGACTTAACAGAAGAAAAGCGCTATACCATTTCTGATGCGACCAAAGAGCTCTTAGAAAACCTAGATGATGTAATTTACATTGAAGTATACCTAGAAGGCGATTTAAATGCAGGTTTTAGAAGATTGCGAAATGCCATTGCAGAAACGTTAGACGAATTTAGGGTCTATGGAGGCAGTCGTGTAGAATACAAGTTTGTAAACCCAGACGAAGCCCCCAACCCAACTGCCAGAAACCGCTTTTACCAACAATTGGCTGCCAAAGGCCTGCCAGCAACTACACTCTACGACAATATAGATGGTAAGCGTACCCAAAAAGTGATTTTCCCGGGTGCCATTATTTCTTATAAAAATAGAGAAGAAGCTGTTTTGCTCTTAAAAGGAAACCGCGCCGCTTCGGCACAAGAAAGGCTCAATCAATCTATAGAAGGCATTGAGTACGAACTGGCGAGCAGTATTAGAAAAATGGGCATAGGTCAAAAAAAGAACATTGCTTTTGTTTACGGGCACGAAGAACTTTACCCAAATGAGCTACAAGACATTACCAATGCCTTGAGCGAGTATTTTATAATTGATCGTGTACAGTTAGACGGGCCCAATCTTGACCTGTACGATGCCTTGGTAATTGCCCAACCGAGAAAGGCTTTTAGCGAAACCGATAAATACAACCTTGATCAATACGTGATGCGTGGTGGCAGCGCACTATTTATGATAGATAAAATTCAAATGAACTTGGATAGCATTGCCACGGGCGGCACCTATGCTTTTGCATACGATTTGAACATAGAAGATTTGTTGTTTAGGTATGGCGTACGCATCAACATGAATTTATTGCAAGACCAACAGGCAGGCACTATTGAGGTTTTTACAGGCAATGTTGGCAACCAACCCAATATTGAGCGCTTACCCTGGCCATATTACATCTTCCTCAATACATTTAGTGAACACCCCATTGTACGCAATATGGATGTAGTTTACAGCAGATTTGTAAGCAGTATTGACACTGTAAAAGCAGAAAATGTTATAAAAACGCCGCTCATGTTCACTTCTAAATATACCAGGGTTAAAAATGCACCTACCATGGTGGATTTGAATGAGCTGAAAAATGATATGGATCCTGCCTTGTACAATCAATCTAATTTGCCAGTGGCCTATTTGCTAGAAGGCCAGTTCAGATCTTTGTTTGCAACAAGGTTTCCACCTCCGGGTATAGATGCAAAAAGCAAGCTAAATGAAAGTGAGCCCGCAAAAGTACTGGTAGTTGCCGACGGCGACATCCCTGCCAATGATTTTGACCCGCAAACCGGTGAAATGCTACCCATAGATTTTGATCCCATTAGAAGGCAGGCACTTTCTAATAAGGAATTTATGGTCAATGCGCTCAATTATCTTACCGATGAAAACGGCCTCATTGCTGCTAGAGCCAAAGAAATTACCATGCGCCCGCTCGATAAGTTTAGGATTGAAGAAGAGAAAATCTTTTGGCAAGCATTTAATATAGGCTTGCCCATAGCTTTGGTAATACTTTTTGGCGTGGCTCGCTTCTATTGGCGAAAAAAAACTTATGGCAAATAATTAAAATTAAACTAAGTATACAATTATTGGTAACTACTCAGGTACGTATAAAGAACCTCGAAGAGGTGCTACTATAATAGCATACATCATAAATGTATTAATAAAAACCCGTAGGGTGATATAGTCTTGATGATTCGGTCTGGAAAATCCAGTTCGGATGACATTAAATAGATGGAAACTCTTTAAAAATAGTATTTATAATTTCATCCCTTCCTTTAGGAATTAAATTATTTTTTTGACAAAGTAGCGCAAAGAATTATACTGTATATCAATGCTAAAAAACTAAGAGCCAATATCTAAATTCAAACATCTATTTCATGAAAGTAAACGCTGTTGATATTGTACTACTCCCCGACGTTGCCATCCATCAAAAAATTGTAGCGATACATAAGCAATTAAATACAGGAGATAATGAGCAATCCATTGCATTGGGAGATGTTTGCCTTCCCCATTTATCTTTGGCTATGGGTGGGTTAAAAGTACAAAATCGGGAAGCGCTCTTTAAAACAATAGAAGAGATTGGTAATTCTTTTAGAGGCATAAAATTACACTTTGACCATATTAGCCAACATCAAAATACTAAGGGAGAAAACATTAACAGCCTTGAACACCAAAATAACGATACCTTAAAAACACTGCACCAAGATATCATTTCAGAAACTGCCAACTTGCTTGAAGACAAAGTAACAGCCGAACATTTTACAGGCAATGAAAAACCTAACCAAGACAGCATCAATTGGGTAAATGATTATTTTGAAAAGCATAGCCTAAAAAATTTTAACCCTCATATTACTTTGGGCACAGGCGTTTTCGACGGAAATTTTGAGGAATTTAAAGCCTTTTTTAAAAGATTGGCCGTATGCCATCTAGGTAACTACTGCACTTGCCGAGAGATACTTTTCGAAACCAGTTTAAGAGGTTAGGTAACAATCTAGGCTTTACATATTAATTATTGAAGCTTTGATCAAAAATCCTTAAATCAAGTCAGCAATTTCAAAATTGGGGATTATTCGTATTACGATTTTATTGCTTTAATCTTATAAGGTACTTTTACAAATCATGCGACGAACGCGGCTAAGTCAAAGTTTTTTAATATGTTGAAACTAAGCATCTAAACAAATCCATTTTTGTTCCCAAGCTTTTAGCTTAAGCGCTTTCAAGTTCTCGTTAAGACCTGTAAGTACATTTTCGCCAGAAGTTTCGCCTAAATCGAGTTCAATTGTCTTTGAAGAAAAATTGAAAAGACAGAGTATTTTTTGAGTTTCACCTACCCTTTCTATTGCAAAAACATTTTTATGGACTTTTGGGAATTTAAAATCACCAAAGGGATTAAAAACCTGATACTTTTTTCTGGTATCTATCAGATGCAGAAATTGCTTGTATAATTTGGCCCTAAAGCTATTCGGAGCCTCTAATTCTTTGCATAAAACTTCATAATCAAGCTTTTCTCGGTTTATGGTGCGCTTCATCCCCGTTGCTTCCACCCCTTTTTTATAATTGCCTGAGCCTACTAATGAATGGAAATAAATACCCGGAACGCCCGGCATGCACAAAGCCACCCCTTGGGTCAATAGCATTTTTTTGATGCGTACCTCGTCCTCTTCATCATAATGAGCGATCAAGTCGAGATAATTGCAGTTTAGCTCATAAGGAGATTGCGAGCCATCTGGATTATTTTTATATGAAATGTAGCCGCCGTGTTTTTTTGCTGTTTTCGCCAAAAAATCAATATCAGCATCTGGAACAATACCTTGCAAAGGCCTCACTCCTACACCATCATGACTAGCAGTAAAATTAAAAAAGCATGTTTGCTGGCTAGGCAGCGATAATGAAGCGGCCCATGCTTGCAAAGTCTTTGTATCTTCTTTCAATAATGAAAAAGCCAAAAGCGGTGGTAGCGTAAAGTTATAAACCATTTGCGCCTCATTTGTACCATCACCGAAATAGGAAATGTTTTCTTGATGCGGCACGTTGGTTTCTGTTACCAAGGTTACCTCTTTGCTTACCTGCCCAAGCACCAACCTGACCAATTGGATAATGCTATGCGTTTGCGGCAAATGTATAGAAGTAGTACCGGGCACTTTCCACAAAAAGCCAATGGCATCTAAGCGCAGTAGTTTAGCGCCCTTGCTTATGTAGAATAGTAAAACATCTAGCACTTGCAAAAGCACTTTGGGGTTTTCGTAATTTAAATCAATTTGATCTTGGCTAAAGGTGGTCCAAATATGTCTTGTATTGCCCTTGGCATCTACAAACTTACTGAGCAAGGGCAAGGCCCTTGGCCTTACTACTGCGCTTAAATCTGTATCGGGTGACTTTTCTATAAAATAATTCTCATACTGTTCTTTGCCATTTAAATAACCCTGAAACCATTTTGATTGGCTAGAAATGTGGTTGACCACTGCATCAAACATGAGTTTATAGTCTTTGGCGAGGGCCTCTACATCTTGCCAAGTTCCCAAGTCAGGATTAACTTGGTAGTAATCTATTACCGAAAATCCATCGTCAGAGGAGTAAGGATAAAAAGGAAGTATGTGGATACTGTCGATATGGTCATACAGGTATTTTGTAGCAAACTTTGCCAAGGTCTGCAAGGGCATTTCTCCATCTGTCTTAACGTGATCGCCATAAGCAATCAATACAATATCCTTATGGGTAAGCTGAGAAGTGCTTGGCTTAACTAAGTTTTGATACTTACCAATCAAGTTTTTGATAGAAAGCGCGATGATCTCCACGTCTTTTTCTGGATAAATTTCTGCAAGTTTTTTTTGAATCGCTTTCATGCCGAGGCTTTTTTGAGCACAAAAAAAGCCTGCTATGTTTAGCAGGCTTACAATTTTTAGGGCGAATGATGGGAATCGAACCCACGACCCCCAGTACCACAAACTGGTGCTCTAACCAATTGAGCTACATTCGCCGTTTGAGGATGTAAAGTTATAAGTATCTTATTTGCTAAGCAACAGTATCAGCCAAAAATTTTATACGTTTACCTTTAATTTTCTCATCGAACTGCCCGTTTTGGTAAGCCAAATGCCCCGATACTATAGTATGAGTAATTTTTGAATGGAAATCTACCCCCTCAAAAGGCGACCAGCCACATTTGTACAAAATATTTTCTTTGCTTACTTTTTCAGTTTGCTCTAAATCTACCAATACCAAATCTGCCCAATAGCCCTCTCTTATAAATCCGCGCTCTTCTATCCTGAAAAGCTTTGCGGGGTTATGGCAAGCTTTTTCTACAATTTTTTCTAATGATATCTTTCCTTGATGGTAAAATTCTAACAAAGCCTGCAAACTATGCTGTACCAAAGGCCCGCCTGAAGGCGCTTTAAAATATTTGTTGTTCTTTTCCTCTAAAGTATGTGGCGCATGATCCGTGGCAATCACATCTATGCGGTCGTTCAGTACGGCATCAAAAATGGCGGCACGGTCTTCAGTCGATTTTACCGCCGGGTTCCACTTAATGTACGTTCCTTTTTCTTCATAGTCCGCATCAGAAAACCACAAATGGTGTATACAAGCTTCTGAAGTAATCTTTTTTTCTTCTAGTGGTATTTTATTGTCAAAAAGTGCCAGTTCTTTAGCAGTGGAAATATGCAAAATATGCAAACGGGAGCCGTGCTTTTTGGCGAGTTCTACTGCTTGGGAAGAGGATGCATAACAGGCTTCCCTACTCCGGATCAATGGATGGAATTTTATGGGCACATCTTCGCCATACTTTTCTCTGTATTCATCCTCATTGGCTTTGATCATGGGGTCTTTTTCGCAATGCGTGGCAATCAGCATATCGGTAGAAGAAAAAATGTTTTCTAGCGTAGCTTCATCATCTACCAACATATTACCCGTAGAAGAACCCATAAAAATCTTAATGCCACAAACATTTCTTGGGTTTACTTTTTTTAACTCCTCTAAATTGTCATTGGTAGCGCCCATAAAAAAGGAAAAGTTGGCCAAAGATTTTTGTGCACCTAGCTTGTATTTTTCTTCCAACAAATCTACCGTAACGGTATTGGGCACAGTGTTGGGCATTTCCATAAAAGTAGTAATGCCGCCAGCAACAGCCGCTTTTGCCTCGGTATAGATTTCTGCTTTATGAGTAAGCCCCGGTTCTCTAAAATGGACTTGATCATCTATTAAGCCGGGCAAAAGGTATTTGCCAGCGGCATCGATAACCACCTCCGCTTGTGCTTTGCTTAAGTTATTTCCTATTTTTTTGATGAAACCATCTCGGATAAAAACATCTGTTTCAGTAATTGTACCTTCGTTGACTACTTGGGCATTTTGGATAAGTATGGATTGCATGGTCCTAGTTTTGCGTTAAAAAAAGTTGGTTTACATGTGTTTTTCATGACAAACCTGACGAAAAAAGCTACAAGACAAATTTAAGCTTACTAGGGCTGTAAACAAGCGGTTGGTCTATTTTTTAGAAACTGAACAGTCTAGCCAATAAGAATTGCTTCCGCTTTTGCGATTTGATATACTTCCTTTCTCCTAAGATTTCTAAAATAGCCCTACCTACTGAATCGGAATCTATAATAGTCTGATAGGTTTCTATAGAAATTTTTTCAATTTTTTTGGTTTGGCCGCTGTGCTTAAACTTCCCCTTTTTAAAAGTTACGGTGAGTAGGTGCTCGTTTTGAGCGTATTGCAATTGATGTATGATACTAGAATTGGGATATAGCGTAGTAGAGTGCAATTTGAAGTTTGTTGGTTGTTGCTTTAAAAACGCCAAAAAGCCTACATACATTATTATCTTGCAAACTTTAGCCAGGTTTATTTAGATATGTTTTGAGAAAGGCATCTTTTTAAGGCAAAGGGATATTGACAGCTAATTTATTGGTAGCCTTTGGCTTGCAATTCAAACAACTCGGCATATTTACCCTGTTTGGCAATCAATTCCTCATGCGTACCCAATTCTCTTAGTTGCCCACTTTCTAAGAACAAAATCCTATCTGCCATGCGCACAGTGGAGAAGCGATGGGAAATAAGTACAGCCGATTTTCCCTGAATAAGTTCGGCAAATCTTAGAAAAACTTCGTGCTCTGCCCGGGCATCTAGCGCAGAAGTGGGCTCATCTAAAATTAATAATTGGGCATCGCGCATGTAGGCCCTCGCCAAGGCTACTTTTTGCCACTCTCCGCCAGAAAGCTCCACGCCTTTGCCAAATCTTTTACCCAAGAGTTGTTGGTAGGTATTGGGTAGTTTGTTGATGACGCTATCGGCCAAGCTTTTTTGTGCAGCGTTGATGATCCTGGCCTCATCTTGCCTCAAATCTATTTGGCCTACTGCAATGTTATCAGCCGCCGCCATCTGAAAGCGCACATAATCTTGAAAAATCACCCCGACCGCTTTTCTCAATTCTTGTAGGGAGTACTCCCGTAAATCTACACCATCTAATAAAATCCTTCCCTCTGTTGGGTCGTAAAGCCTTGAAAGCAATTTTACCAAAGTGGTTTTGCCTGCGCCGTTTTCTCCTACCAGGGCCAGTTTTTCTCCTGCATTAAAATGGAAGGAAAGGTTGCGCAAAGACCAGTTCTCGCTGTTAGAGTATTTAAAGCCTACATTTTGGAAAGTAAAGCCAGATTGTATGGGCTGAGGTACTATAATGCCTTTGCCCTTGGTCTGTATCATGGGCTTTATTTCAAAAAAATTGAAAAGGTCTTGTAAGTACAGAGCTTGCTCTGCAATAGAACTGAACCTGCTCATGATGCCTTGAAGCAAACCGCGCATCCTGTTAAAGGAGCCCGATAAAAAAGTAAGGTCGCCCACTGTGATCAAACCAGTTACTGTTTGGATGATGATGAAGGCATAAGCGCCATAGTAAGCAGTAGTGCTCAAAGCAGATAAAATGCTGCCCCAAGAGGCCCGTTTTATGGATAGCTTTCTGTTAGCCTCATAATACTTGTCAGACACTTCCTTAAACCTACCTGAGAGAAAATCTGATAGATTAAAGGTTTTGATTTCTTTGGCGGTTTCGTCACTGGCGCCGATGTAGCGCAGGTAATCCAATTCCCGCCTTTGGGGTGTCCAACTCCTGCTCAGTGAAAAACCCTGTTGGTTAAAATAATTTTCTGAAATGAAGGAGGGAATTACCGCTACCACTAAAAGTAGAATGAGCCAGGGATTGTAAATCGCCAAGCCTATACCCAAAAAAATAAGTGTTACCGTGTCTTGTATTTGCGTAAGCACTTGCGACATTAAAATTACCCTGCTGGTAGTTTGGCGCCTTGCTCGTTCTAGCTTATCGTAAAATTCGGCATCTTCAAATTGGTACAAGTCCATTTTGGAAGCATGGTTGATCAGCTTAACGGATACCTTATTGGCAAACAAATCTCCAAGCAAACTGTCAAGTAAAGTGACCCCTCTTGAAATCAAATCTGAGGATACGGCCAGCAACAATTCTGCCCCGACCAACCACCAAATTTTTTCCATATCGGCTGCACCACTTTCTTGGCCGGCGAGTAAAATCACTTCATCTATAATGAGTTTACCAATGTAAAGCTGCAAGGGAGGAAGTGCCGCTTTGATCAGCCTAAGGCTAACATCGCCAAGGGTCATAGCAGGGCTTGTATCCCATATCATTTTGAAAAAAGAAGGCAGGTTTTTAAAGGCCAGTAACTGCTCTTTAAAAGAAATGTCTTGTTGTTTGCCAGTAGCACCTCGCCGCATAAATCGCCTCATAATATGCCTTGGTTTTTACTTAAAATAAGTAAGCGCATTCGCTATCAAAAAAAATAACCGTTCAAATCTACTATGTTTGAAATTAGCTAGAAAATGTGGTAAATAGTATCTGAAGTGGCAGAAACTGTTAATTTGTGAAGTTGTTGAGATGAGACGTCGGGAAGTTAAAATTCGACTTTACGACTCAACACCTCAATAAAAACAGAAATAGCAGATATCTGTGAAGTTGTTGAGATGGGACGTCGTTGGGTTGGAACATTGATTTTTGAATATCGACTTTACAACCTAATATCTCAACAAAAACCCATTAAAACAAACCCTGTAGCAAACATGCAATACATTACCCCTGAAGATTGGAAAGAAAAAGGAAGTTATTTCAATTATATATCCCATAAAGTTTTTTACAGAGAGGCCAATGAAGTACCTGAAGATGCTCCGGTTCTGTTACTGCTACATGGTTTCCCCACTGCCTCTTGGGACTGGTACAAGATATGGGATTCACTCTCTCAAAAGTTTAGAGTGTTCGCGCCTGATTTCCTCGGCTTTGGGTTTTCAGATAAACCGAGGGAATATCAGTATTCTATTTTGGATCAAGCAGATATGGTGGAACTGCTCTTACAAAAAAAGAAAGTGTGCAAGGTTCATTTACTGGCCCATGACTATGGAGATACAGTAGCCCAAGAGTTGTTGGCTCGGCACCAAGATAGGGTTCAGTTTAAAGAAGATGGAGTTTTACTGCATTCTATCACTTTACTTAATGGTGGGCTTTTTCCAGAAGTGCATCATCCTAAACCAATACAGCGCTTGTTGTTGGGGCCATTTGGCAAGTACGTAGCTAAGTTTTTAACAGAGAAGAAATTTAGGGAGAACATGACCTCTATTTTTGGGAAAGACTACCCACCAACCAACAAAGAATTGAATGCCTTTTGGCAATTGGTCAATTACAACCATGGGCAACAGGTAACCCATAAGTTGATGCATTACATGAAAGAACGCAAAACTTACCGTACCCGTTGGGTTGAGTCTCTACAAAAAACTAAGGTGCCTATCCGCTTTATTGATGGCCTACAGGACACCATTTCAGGCATGGATATGGCCAATCGCTATAAAGAATTGATCGATAACCCCGATGTGATAGAATTACCCGATGCTGGACACTACCCACAAATAGAACAGCCCGAAGAGGTACTCAAGCACTTTTTTGAGTTTCATTGTAGGTTGGAGGGGGTTTGATGAGGGATTATGATCTACATAATTGAGGCTATTCGGATTTAGATTTATAAAATCCGAATAGCGATTTTCTTTCAACATATTTCGCTTATCACTCCCCCGCCCAATAATCTATTACCAATACTTTATCTAAATGTGGGCCTAGCACCTCGCCAAAAGCTTTATGGTCGGGATGTGGTAGGTATTCGGCACGACCTGCTTCATCGGCAAAAGAAAGGAAGAAACAATGCGTATAGCCCTGGGCTAAATTTTCTGGGCTGTTGTTGGTGCCCCATTCAAAACCTTTGATGGCATCTATTTTACTGGGCAAAGCCCTAAAGGCATCTTCTACTTTTTTAATATCCTCAGGGCTGCTCTCTTCTTTAAATGAGAAAAGTACTACGTGGCGTAACATTTTTTCTTGAGGTTCGGCTTTTGTTTCTGTTTCAGACACTGCTACAGCGGCACTTTCAGACCCTGTAGTATTGCTTTGGCAAGAGAGGGCTATGAAACAGATTGCAACAAAGATAATATTTTTCATATTTATGATTTTTTAAGTTTAGTTTATGGCTGGAATGTTAGGCATTATAACCTTAACAAACCTACTCAAAAGAGTTCGGTTTATCATCAAAACAATAAATTTATGCGGTTAAATTACTGTACAGCAACTTTTACAGGTTCACTTGCGGCATAACCGATGCGGTCTGTAATCAAGTAAACTTCTTTTCCATCGGGCAGATCAATAGGTTCTTGGTAGATTTGCCATGTCTCTTCTAGCTCGCCATCTAGCTCAATAATTTGATAACCAATAGAGTGCCCCTCTGTAGAACAGCTTACCGAAAGTTTACCATCTGTAATGCTATATTCAGGGGCGGCGGTAACAGGTTTAGTAAAACCGGGCTCTTGCCAGTCGGGCCAAAACATGCTGATCAATTCTGGCTCAGGTATATGACCTTTGTCGTCTATGGCTTTCATCCAGCGCTCGCACTCTTGCCTAAGCTCTTTTAGCTTTTCTTCGTAAGCAGGCTCGTTGGCTAAATTGTATAATTCATGTGGATCATTTTTAGTATCGAACAGCTGCTCAGGTTCTTTTTCGCTAAACCACTGCATTTGTATCTCGTTCAGCTCTCCAGCTTCTTTTAAGCGCAAAAGTTCTCGCATAATTGGCTGTTGAGTTCTGTAAGCCACAGGCATATAGTAAGGCTTGCTCAAGTCAAAATTCTTGAGGTATTTAAAACGTTTGTCACGAACTGCCCGCACCATATCGTAAAAGCCATCAAAACGGTCAGCAGCGCCGTGTACGTAATCTCGCTCAGGCTCGGTATATTCTCCTAAAAATGCTTGGCCTTGCAAATAATCGGGCGGCTTTATACCTGCTAAAGAAAAAACAGTGGGCGCATAATCTATAAAACTGACCAACCTTTCATCATAAGTACCTGCACGCATGCCATCGGGCAATCTTACAATTAAAGGCAGACGCATGCCAGAGTCGTAAAGCAATCTTTTTTGCCGCGGCAAAGGCCCGCCATGATCAGCATACCAAAAGATAATGGTGTTATCCATTAAACCTGCTTCTTCTAATTCTTTTAGCTTTTCGCCAATCAATCCATCCATTTCTACAATGTTGGAGTACATACGGCGGATGTCTTGCACTGCCGAATCGGTACTAGGCAAATAAGGCGGTATGGGTACTTCTAAATCTTCAGGTATGTAAAGACTGTCATCAGCTTTTTTCCATATTTGAGATTCGTGGGTTATCTCATGGTTAAATATTGCAAAGAAGGGCTGCCCTTCTGCTCTGTTTTTATAATGTGCGTGCCTGCCATTTTGATCCCAAGCAGTAACTGTTGCCTTAAATTGATAATCTTGCTTAGCATTGTTGGTAGTATAGTAGCCATTTTCGCGCATGATTTGGCTCATCATTTTTACCTCTGGTGGGGTAACCACATCATAAGAAATAATACCCAACTCATCAAAATAAGACCTACCTTGGGTTCTCATGTTATGCGCCCCCATACTACTTGGGTACATGCCTGTAGCAATGGCAAACCTACTCGGTGCACACACACCCGATGGCGAAAAAGAACGTGTAAAGGTAATGCCTTCTCGTACCAATCTATTTAAATTAGGCGTGTACTCATAAACCGTGGAGTCACCGTAAGCCGCCAAATATGGGCTCATATCTTCTGTAACCAACCACAAAATATTGGGGCGCTCATAGTTTACTTCGGGATAAGTATCTGAGGTTGTTTCTCTAGGCGTATCTTCTTCTTTAGGTGTACATGCGTAGATAGCAAGCAATAAAAAAAGTGATGATGTAAGGGCAATTAGTTTGTTCATAAATTTGCTTCGATTATTCTTGATAAGGCTGCGTCAATTTTGACCTAGGTATTCCTTTAAAGATTCAATTTAATAAAATCTTTAAGGAAAACTAACCTGTATTAACCCGAAGCAGGAATCTTATTTGGGGAGCAGATGATATCGGAGTGTGAAGTGTATGGTTCTGTTGTAGTATCTTTGAAATTTGCCCGCACTCACCACAGAGGAAACCAAATTTGCATTGGCAGACCATGCTTCATTAAAAAAATACTCCACCCCAGCATTGGCTGCAAAATCTACCTGTTTAAATGCTTCTGATTGGTCGGTAAACCCAAAGCCTGCATCAAACCTGGCTGAAAGTAAATAATTGGCGGCTGCGCCTGCGTGCACCACAAATTGCTCGTTAATACGGTACTTGATCAACAAGGGCATATCTATGTAGTTGAGTTGCCAATTAAAAAAAGGTTCATTTCTTCTAGACTTACTGCCTTTTTGGCTGAATAGTATTTCGGGCTGTAATGCTACTTTTTCTGAAAGCGGGAATGAAACGCCACCGCCTATCTGAAAACCTGCCTTATCAAAACCTCCTAAATCGTCGCCGTCTATTTGTGCCGCTGTAGCGCCAATAATCAAAATGCCTTTAAACTCTTGCGCGGTACTTTCTAAGTAAAAAAAGCAAGAAGCGAAAAAAATTAATTGGAAAATTGGTGCTTTTAAATTGGCCATATTATGAATCGAGCAGGTTGTGTTCATTGAGCTTTTTAAGCGCTTCGTTTTTGTAGTTCCTACCTATAGGAATATCAAAACCAGCGATTTCGGTATGGGTTGCACTAAAGGCTTCCACCTTTTCCAGGTTAATGATAAAAGACCGATGGATGCGCATAAATCGCTGCTCGGGCAGTTTCTCTTCTAAATAGCTAATTTTTTGATAGGCCACCACTTCTTTACCATGAGTTTTGACCCTTATGTAGTCTTTCAAACTTTCTATATAAAGTATGTCTTTGAGCAGGATTTTCACCATTTTTTTATCAGACTTCAAATAAATAAATGGTTCTTGGTCAACATGGGACTGATTGGTAGAAAGATTGTGTACTTGGTTTTTTGGCGTTTCTTTTATTGGTTTTGTTGCCATGCTGCCCATCACCTTGTTTATTCCTTTTAAAAAACGGTCAAAAGAAATGGGTTTCAATAGGTAATCCACGGCGTCTAATTCATAGCCTTCAATGGCATACTCCCTGTAAGCAGTGGTAAAAATTACTTTGGGTGGATTTTTTACGCTTTTCATAAAATCGATGCCGGTGAGTTTGGGCATCTGAATATCTAAAAAAAGCAAATCAATATTTTCTGATTGTAATTTGTTATAAGCCTCAATTGCGTTTTTGCATCTACCGACCAATTCTAGTGTGTCTAACCTTTCGATGTAGTTTTCAAGTACATCTAGTGCTAGAGGCTCATCGTCAACTATTAGGCATTTCAACTTCATAATTTAGGCATATTTGCAATACAATAGGCTAGTCCTGTAGTACCTTTTCTTCGGGCGCATCTACAGAAAAATCTTCAAAAGCAGTGGCCAATTTAAGCTTTAACACAACCAAAAAAGTATCTTTCTCGTCAAAAATTTTAAGGTCATAATTTTTGCCGTAAATCAAATCTAACCTACGCCTTACATTTTTTAAGCCTATCCCACTTCTATAACTGCTAATTTTTACATGCTCCTCTTCGGGCGATTTGCTATTCTCTACCTTAAAAACCAGCTTATCGCCCTCCACGTGTAGGTCGAGCGATACCCAAACCGTTTCGAGCTCGCCACTTACGCCGTGCTTAAAACTATTTTCAATAAACGGCAAAAGCAACATGGGCGCAATCATTTTTCCGGCCATGTTGCCTGCTGTGTTAAAAGAAATATCTAGTCGATCTCCATAGCGGATTTTCTCCAAATCTATATAGTGGTTGATGTAATTGATTTCTTTTGAGAGAGCGACCTGTCTTGCGCTTGTATCGTAAAGCATATAACTCATCAGTTCTGAAAGCTTGAGCACTACCTCTGGTGCGTTATCAGACTTTTTGAGTGTGAGCGAATAAAGGTTATTTAACGTATTGAACAAGAAATGAGGATGCACCTGCGATTTTAAGAACTTAAGCTCTGCCTCTAGTTTTTCTTTCTCTAAAGACTTGGCCTCTTGCTGGTCGTAATACCATTTTTTTAAAAGTTTTATGGCAATTACCATAATGGCCAAGGTATAGATATTGGTAAAGGTCTTTAAAATCCTAAAAGCAACAAAAAAATCGGTACCTACACGGTCAGGAAAAAAGGGCGGATAAAGTACATAATAGTAAAAAAGCCTAATGGCCATACTAGCCGCTACAATGGTTATAAAGGTGTATGTAAAAAACTCTGTGTATTTTCTTTCGAACAAAAACTTATCTATAAGCCTAAAAATAACAAAGTAGACCAAAGGCAGCTTTATGAGTAGTTCTGAAGTCTCACAAATAAAAGCACGTGCATAAGTATCATTGTACGAACCCCAAGATGCACCATAAAAACAAATGTACGAGACCCAAAAGGCAATATGTACCAAAGGCCGGTTTTGCAGAAACTGAAAGATAACGGACTCTTTCTTTAACTCGATACTCATAGGTTATTATTTAGCAGCAATATGTGTAGCTTAACAAAAATAATTGAGTTCTTATAAAGGAGAAGAAAAGATTGATTATTTAGACTAAATACCCTTTTAGCCTCATCAAGAACATTTTTTTAACTATACACGGCTTTTTTATCATTTTTACGGCCAAGTGTAGCAGTAAAAAAGCTATATGTCTAAGCTATTATTGGAGTTAAAACAAGTATTATACTTTTGTAAAGTTAATGCAACAGTTAGTCACATAACATGAACCTCAAAATGGTATCTCAATTTTTGAGATACCATTTTTTTATTCATGACTCTCTTTAAGCGAATAATGATCCAGTTGCTCTCCAGGGTGTATTTCTGTAACGTTAGCGATTGTCAACTTAACCAATATCTCTGCTGCTTTATCTCTTGTTATGCTGGCAAACTCAGCAAAGCGCGTTACGTCAATCTTTTCTTCTAAAGCCAATAGTTTCATTAATTTTTGTTCGTGTTCTCCATAGATAAATGAGCCTTCTTTAGCTTTGGTCCTCGCCTTTAAAATTTTCCTTAGTTCACGGCTACTTTGCACACTCCTATCTGCAACTCTTAAATAGGCCCGACCGCTTTGTCTGTAAAAATTGTAGATTAAGAAAACAGGCTTTTCTTTGCTTTCTGCCACGTGGATTGCCAATACATTCTTTTTTGCATTAAGTTTTATGTACTCAATAGAGTATTTTATGGTAGGCTTGCAGTGTTTTTCTATGGCATCTTCTAGTACATGCGCTTCGCCTTTGGCATCTTTTAGGCCGGTTATTACACCATCGTCATTTACTCCTACCAATAAAATTCCACCTTTGGCATTGGCAAAGGCCACTACTTCCCTCATAATTTTTACTGGATCGGCCGCTTTTCTCTTAAACTCTAATTGGCTGCCTTCGCCACTACTAACCAATTTCCGTAATGCATGAAGTTCCACAAAAATCCAAGTTTTTTTAATCAAGAGAATGATTGCACGGGGCTATTACCTGTGTATTACTCGTCTATAACATATAGATCTTTAAGGTTCCTGCCAAAGCCATCGTAATCTAGGCCATAACCCACTACAAATCTGTTTTCTATTTCGAGCCCTAAATAATCTATGGGGATAGAACCTTTATAAACGGAAGGCTTAAGAAGCAAGGCCGCGATTTTAACTGAGGCAGGCTCTTTTCGTACGATGTCTTCTGTTAATTTCTTAATGGTGTTCCCTGTATCAACGATGTCCTCTACAATAACCACGTCCTTACCTCTAATGCTATCGTCAAAACCGATGAGCTCGGCCACTTTACCTGTAGATTCTGTGCCTTGGTAAGATTTATACTTTGCAAATGATAGCTCTATGGGTAAATCTATGTAGCGGCAAAGGTCAGACAAGAACATAAAGGCTCCATTGAGAATACCGACCATTACCACATTTTTACCTTGGTAATCTTGTGTGATCTGTTGCCCTAAAACCTTTAAACGTTGTTGAATGGTAGAAGCCTCTAAGTAAACCTTAAACCGCTTGTCTTTAACTATCATGATAAATTTTAGCTTTCGCTTTAAACATTTAAAAGGCATAAGCCTTTGCGGCAAGTGGGCGCCAAGTATTGTAAATGACTTTTTCGTTGCACGCTCACCGTAAATGGATGCAGACATTGGTACTTGCCTAGCTTTTAACCTCTTTTAATATGTACAAATCTATGGAATTTAAAAGCAATATCTTGATGGATCAAGGTCAAAAACTTATTTTCGAAAATATAAGGGAGTATTTTTTCACCAAAATTAGTATTATGAATTATTGGCTGGTCAAATCTGAGCCTAGTACCTACTCATGGGATGATTTCACAGAATTGGGAAGAGACCACTGGGACGGCGTAAGAAACTACCAAGCCCGTAATAATTTAATGGCTATGAAGGCCCTAGATCGTGTACTCTTTTACCACAGTGTAAAAGGCAAAGAAGTGGTAGGCATAGCCGAAGTGGTTCGCGAGCATTATCCCGATCCTACTACCGATGACAAAAGATGGGTCGTTGTAGACTTAGAACCGGTTGAAAAATTGCCAAAACCAGTTACCCTAGAACAAATCAAGGCAGACGAACGCCTTACCGAAATAGCACTGATCAAACAGTCCAGGCTTTCGGTTTTGCCTTTGAAAAAAGAAGAATACGACATTATTCTTGGTTTGGCCTATGACTAACTAGCACAGGTTAACGCCTGATTAATTTTCATTGATTTTTTTGTATTGAGCGCTGCTCGGAAATTTAATATTGCCTACGCCATCTTAGTGTTATTGGCCTACACAAGCGTGTTGATCTCGCCTGGTCTGTTTTGGCCTGCTGCTTTTATTGCATTGTTGGTTCCTCTTATAATTCTATTAGAGTTTTCGCGCTTAGTTTACCTTCTCAGTAAACAGTCTAGGCATTTTGTATTTCCGCTTGGGCTTATTTTGTTGGGCTTCCCATTTATAAAAGCCACTTTTCCTATTTTTCAAGATAGAAGTGAGCGGGACAAGAAAGACTTTTCAGTGCTTTCTTACAATGCTCGAATTTTTAATTTGTACGAGAACAAACCTGTGCTCTCAGAAGAAATGATCAAATGGAGCGCAGCACACTCTGCAGATATCAAGTGCTTTCAAGAATATTATAATTTAGATAATGACTTGATTTTTGGTACTACCAAACGCCTAAGCCATAAGGGAGAGTGGTATCATTTTATACAACCCGCTGTAGTAAATAGGATTGGCGCCGAATTTGGCTTAGCAATTTTTAGCAAATACCCTATCGTTGCTAGGGGTATGATAGATATCAAAAAACAGTCTACCAACAGCGCTATTTTTGCCGATATTGCCATAGGGAAAGATACCGTTCGGGTGATCAACGTGCACTTACAATCTATAGGTTTTACAGATGCCGACTTTGCCATAAACCCCAAACAAAAAATGGCCGGCATTAAGAATATCATAGAAAAACTTAAAATCGGGTTTATTGGCCGAGACAAGCAACTAAAGAAACTAGAAGTATATCTTGAGAAAAGTAAGTATCCGGTAATTATCTGTGGAGATTTTAACGATACTCCGTACAGCTATTCTTACTTTAAATTTAAAAGGTATTTGCAAAACGCTTTTGAAGAAAAAGGGAAAGGACTTGGCTTTAGTTATAATGGTACACTTTCTTTTCTTAGAATAGACCACCAATTTTTTAGTGAGGATATAGAAATTACCGACTTTAAAACCGAACTTGAGACCAAGTTTTCTGACCATTTCCCAATTTTGGCCGGATATAAACTAAAAAAACAGCCATAGCTATGGCTGTTTTTGTGTTGGGCAATCATCTAATCCAATCTTGCCAATTCTTCTTCTGTATAGTCTGTAGGCAAGCCTAAGTCTTCAAACTCATCGATTTCTTTTAATACTTTATTGAATTTATATCTGGCCCTATCGTATGCACGAGCGCCAAGTGGGAGATGTATTGGAGGATTTTCTAGTGTGGTTACCTTGTACATGGCCTCCGCTGCTTTAACTGGGTCGCCAACTTGTTTGCCACTCACACCAGCAATGGCCTCTACATTTTTTCCTGCCGATTCTTTATAGTCCTCAATTTCAGAATAAAACATAGTAGCCGAGCGACCCGCCCAATCGGTCCTAAAAGGACCCGGTTCTATATTGGTTACCCTAATGCCCAAATGCTTTGTTTCTTGTGCCAATGCCTCGCCTATGCCCTCCAAAGCGAACTTGGAACCGTTGTAAATGCCCACACCCGGAAAACCATTCAAGCCAGCTATAGATGTAATATTGAGCACATGACCACTCCTTTGCTTTCTCATTTGCGGCATTACTGCTTTGATCAGCCTTACTGCCCCATAAACATTTACTTCAAATTGTTGGTGCATCGCCTCTTCTGTAACTTCTTCTACACTGCCCAGTACCCCGTAGCCTGCGTTATTTACAAGCACATCAATTTTCCCTTTCCAATTAAGGGCTTCTTGCACGCCTTCTTTTACTTGGGCAGGGTTGGTAACGTCCATCAACACCGCTTTGATGTTGCCGGGAGACAGTGCCTCAAAATCTGCTACTTGGGATTCTTTTCTTAAGGTACCTACTACAAAATCGCCATGCTTTACAGCAATTTTTGCTAGTTCTCTACCAAAACCTGTAGAACAACCTGTGATCAACCATACGCTTTCTTTCATATCTGTTTCAGTTTTTTTAATTGGTTTTAAAATCAATGCCTATAAAGTTGGTGTCGCTTTTTAATACTCATGCTATTCAATCTTAAAGTCGAATGGCTGCGATTAATTTACTCGTTAGGCTAATGAAAATAAAACTTGAGCCATTGCCTATTGTTCTTGATCTTTTAAAAAGGCACAAAAAAAGCCGATAACTTTGGTTATCGGCTCTTTTAAGGGGGATTCTTATTTTTAGTTGATGATGCCAGACCTTATTTCGGCCACCTTAGCGGCAATGCCTTTAAGTGTCTCGTCGGTCAATAATTCGTCAGGGTTTTCTTCCATTTTCTTTTGTATGCCCAACATATCGAACATGTCGAACAAATCGCTTACTTGTTCTTTAATGGCTACCACAGACTCTTCGCTGTCTCCTAGTACATCAAGTACATTTACTAAGTCTTGAAGAGGTTCTTTTTGTTCTAAAATTGTTTGTACAAGTCCTCTTAACTGTTCTTGCTTTTCTTCTTCCGAACCTTCAGCAGAAAAATTCTCAACCAAACTAGTTGAAATGTAAAGGCCTTCTACAAAACTACCTGTAGCTACCATAGCTGCTGTTCCAAATCTTTCGCTTTCATTTAGATACTCTTTTGCCAATTCTATTGACTGGTTGGCGATACTGATCAGCGAATCTTGGTTAGAAAGGTTGGCCTCAAACCTCTTAGAAATGGACATTTGAATGGCGTTCGAAATATTGAGGTACTCAACCAAGTTTTGTGAAGCATTTAAGTAATTTATGGCATCTTGGGCTTTGCTGTAAGCACACAAATAGCCAAGATCTGCAGAGTATATGCCCAAGTTTAAAGCGGCCTTATCATTGGTTGTCATGTAATCTTTTGCTTTAGAAGCAGGATTGAGCATGTCCATGTTAAAAGAAGCGCCTGTTTCTTGTAATACCACAGGCACTTTTGTGGGCTCAGGTATGGTATTGAGCATCCTTTCAAAATCTTCTTTGGCTATATCAACCTTAGTGATTTCTTCTTCGAGTGTAATCTCCTCAGGAGTGGTATCTTGCTCAGTACCTCCAGAGTCTTGAGAGCCAGAGCTACAAGAAAACACAAAAAACACTGTAGTTATCAGCAATATTGTAGTTTTTAGATTGCCAGAGCGTACGCTTTCAAACAAATTCATAGTATTATTAATTTGAGTTATAATTTCAGAGTATTTCACTGCAAATTAAAACAATATTGCTTACTCGACTAAGGATTTACTTATAAATTGTACGAATCCATAAAAAAATTGAACTTACAGGGTAGTATAAAACAACAAAGCGGCCTAAAAAAGCCGCTTTGTTGTTCTATTTAGAAAAAATGTTATCCTTTATCTGGAATCACCTCCAATCTTATTTCTCAATATTCTTACCCAACCTTTGTACTCTTGGGTTTTTTCAGGAGAAGTGAGCAAATAATAGTAAATGCCTTCGGGTAAATCTTTGCCATCCCATGAGTTATCATAGTTGTCGTTTTGATAAACCACATCTCCATATCTGTTGTAGACAACAAAGTCCCAATCTCTGTTTTGTATCCTTGGCACTTCAAAAGTGGCGTTGATATCGTCTTCTGGACCAGGGGTAAAGGCATTTGGAATATCTAAGGCACATGAAGCTACGGTAAGTGTCAACTCTGAGCCTGCAATACATGCTGGTGCCGCCGCATCCTCCACAGTAAATAACATGGTTTGCGCCTCATTGGTAACTATAGCAAGCGTTGCAGATGTTTCCTGATAGGTTTCTACAACCTGTCTAGTTTCTGGATCTAATCTTCTCCAAACATACTCGCCACTTAAGCCACCCGAGGCGGTAATGCTCGCTTCAGAGAAATCGCAAACTTCAGGAGAGGCCGTGATCAGTTGAATGGCTTGGTTATCAACTATTTGCAAAGTGTAAGTCATTTCACGCTCACAAGTATTTTCAGGATCTCTATCTCTTACAAGCACTCTAAATTCATAGTTGCCGGTTGGCGTACCTGCAGGTACGTCTAATACAATTGAGCTACCGTTTAATGATGTGCCCGATCTAATGAGTTGCTGGCTAGCTGTGGGAGTCACACTCCAATCAAGAGATACTTGGCTTACGTCGAAATTTCCGGTAGATTTACTTGCGGTAAGTAAAATATTATTTTGAGGCAGATCGCCTACGCAAAATCCTGTTAAGCCAGAGGGCCCTGAAATCTGATCTGGTAAATTATTAGAAAACTCAATGGTCTGGGAAATTATCCTAGAACAATTGTTTCCTGTTACCTCGGCTTCGAAAGTATAGAAGCCTGAAGTTCTGCCCGTAAAGTCTACAGTTATGTTGTTGCCACTTAGGCCACTGGTTATTAAATCTTGGTTTGGTGAATTAGACCAATTCACTGTATAATCTTCGCAAGTAGGTACTACACCAATTTCTCTCACTAACTCGCCTGAGCAAACTTGATTACTTTCTGCATTGGCAACAACTGCCAAAGGTACAACCGGTACGTTAACCTCGTACTCTTGCGCACATTCAACTTGGCCTTGGTATCTGATGCTTATAGTACCTTCAACATCAGCATCTTCTACAGTAACGATAAATGAACCTGCTCTATCAGATGCTTGATGTACTTCTTCTACATCATAGGGGTCTCCATTGCCATCAGTATATCCCGGTATTTGTAGCCTAACCACAAAATCTTGTGTTGGATTTACCGCCTCATAAGCAATTTCTACTTGATCGCCACGGCAAAAACCCGTATTTCCATTACAATCTGTATTATTTGGAGAAGTCACTATCTGTGTTGTTAAATCAGGTAAATCTAAATTAACATTTACAGTAAAATTGACTGTTCTGGTACAAATGCCATCTGCAGAGGTTACGGTAGCTTCTACATTGTAGGTTTGGCCATCTTGTAAACCTGTTAGGTTTATAGTACTGCTTGTACTACCCGCAGGAACAACATCGCCTGACCATGAGAAAGTTGGCGTACCTGCCG
>Ga0207419_1000271_pt1 | contig 43966 bp, 32 predicted proteins | sample ElkSloMetagenome_4_FD_184723 | JGI IMG/M metagenome (GOLD analysis project Ga0207419, IMG submission 184723) | Hot spring microbial communities from Elkhorn Slough, Monterey Bay, USA - MD2A (version 2) | ecosystem: Environmental > Aquatic > Marine > Intertidal zone > Estuary: Microbial mat ...
TAGCTCTCCCAATTTTGCTGGTCGTAGTCAATATACTGAACGAAATAATGACAGGCCGGCCAGAGAGTTTGGTTGCTGAAGCCCAGGTAGAACTCTTCAATTTCCTGTTCGGTTAGGAACACCGGACGCATGTTTTCTTTCTTAAGACCCTCGCTTACTTCCTTTCTAAGATCGTCATCGTCAAAAGAAGCTCCGGCCCAACCTATCCAAATATTATTTCCCTCCTTGTAGATTGAACCCAGCCCTGTTGCCAGGCCACCTTCACTGGGTTGATAGCTTAACTCTTCACCTTCTTTTTCTATTCTTACGGGAAGTCTATTTGAAACAATGATTGTTTTTGACATGAGAATTGGGATTTAGCTTAATATAAGCACTATGGATTTCTCCATCAATTAAATAGTCCAATTGGAGTCAGATTTGAAACAATGGTAAAGAAATCATCGAATTCTTAACAAGTCTGTTAACCAACTCCTGTCAGGAAATCAATACGAACGACCTTAATAGGCTCTTTCGTTCTTCCCTTCGTAATAATTGATAAATGCCCGATTTACCACTTTGTTTCCACCTGGTGTAGGATAGTTTCCGGAGAAGTACCAATCTCCCTTATGGTTTGGAACAGCTTTGTGCAGTCCTTCGATGGTTTGGTAGAGAATTTCTACTTCACAATTCACTTCGGGTGGAGTTAGGAGCTCTGAGATCTTCTCCGAAACTTCGTCGTAGGTAAAGGGCTCGTAAATTTCCTTTACGTAATTCTTGATTTCCGTTTTATGTAAGAATTCCTGCTTCTTACATTTTTCGTAAACCGTATCGATGAGCTTTTGATTTCCTCGTTCCTGGTTGAGCTTCACGGCAGCCTGGAAGGCAATAAAATCACCAAGCTTGGCCATGTCAATGCCGTAACAATCCGGAAATCTTATTTGGGGGGCGCTCGAAACTACTACTATCTTCTTGGGGTTGAGCCGATCAAGTATTCTGATGATGCTTTGTCTTAGAGTAGTTCCTCTAACAATGCTGTCATCAATAACTACCAGGTTGTCCTGCCCGTCATTCACCGCCCCATAGGTAATATCGTAAACATGGGCTACCATGTCATCCCGGGCATCATCCTGTGTAATGAAGGTTCGTAACTTGGCATCTTTAACAGCAATCTTTTCCATGCGGGGCCGCATGTTAATGATCTCTTCCAAGTCTTCAGCACTGAGCTGATCTCCTTTTTTCAGAATAAGCTTTTTCTTCTCTGTGTTAAGATGATCTTCAAGGCCCTTCATCATCCCGAAAAAAGCCACTTCGGCCGTATTCGGAATAAAACTGAACACAGAATTTTTTAAATCGCCATCGATACTCCTAATTACCGGGCTTACAATAGATTTTCCCAGATTCAACCTCTCACGATAGATATCAGCATCCGTACCCCGTGAAAAGTATATTCTCTCAAAAGAGCAGGAGGTTTTAGGTGCCTCCGGAGTAATTCGCACTTCTTCTACGGCTGTATTCTTATGAATTAAGAGAGCATGTCCGGGTTCTAACTCTTCTATTTCATGCTCCTTTAAATTGAAAGCAGTTTGTATGGCTGGTCTTTCGGAAGCCACCACTACCACTTCATCGTCCTGATAAAAGAAAGCTGGTCTGATTCCATTAGGGTCTCTTAGAACAAAGGCATCTCCGTGCCCAAAAAGCCCTGCCATGGCGTATCCTCCATCCCAGTCTTCTGCAGACCTTTTTAGAATTCCTTCCAGGTCTAGTGAAGATGATATCTTTTCCGTGATGTCTTTCTTACTATATCCAAGAGCCTTATAGTCTTTAACCAGTCTGTCATTTTCTTCATCTAGAAAATGACCTATCTTCTCCATAACAGTCACTGTATCAGATTTTTCCTTGGGGTGTTGGCCAATATTTACCAAAACATCAAAGAGCTCATCAACATTGGTGAGGTTGAAGTTTCCGGCAACAACAAGGTTTCTGGTCTTCCAATTGTTCTGCCTTAGAAAAGGGTGACAGTTTTCAATTCTGTTTTTTCCAAAAGTTCCGTATCGAACATGGCCCAGAAACAATTCCCCGGTAAACCCCAGATTATGTTTTAGCCATTCAACATCTGAAAGCTTTTCAGGTTGTTTATCCTCAACTTCTCTAAACCGAGAATTTATATAGTCAAAGACTTCCTGAATAGGTCTTTGACCGTTGCTTCTGAAACGCGAGATATACCTTTCACCCGGTTTAACATCGAGTTTGATGTTTGCAACTCCGGCGCCGTCTTGCCCCCGATTATGCTGCTTTTCCATTAGCAGATAAAGCTTATTCAGCGCGTAAAATGACGTGCCGTATTTCTCCCGGTAAAATTCTAGTGGTTTCTTGAGCCTGATGAGTGCTATTCCGCACTCGTGCTTAATCGGATCGCTCATATATGGATCATCCTGTAAAAGAAAGTGCAAATGTACAGCTTATTTAAAGAATACATATTGATGAATAGCATTCATAGATAAGGAAATCTTATACCTCTCAGTTAGAAAAAGTAAATGCCCCAGTGTGTCAACTATCAGCTATCTACAACGTCATATTTATGTAATTTTAGGAGATGTTGAGCTCAGTAGTGAAAACTGTTTTCATAGTCGTGCTGTTTCTATTCGCCATCGATCAGTCTGTGGTGGGCCAGCATTCCTATGCACAAAACAAGGGACAGTGGCACGAAGATGTTCACTATCGCGCTGAAACACGGGGAGGGTACATGTACCTGGACGAAACAGGCTTAACCCTGCTTCAGCTTGAAGATGACTTTTTTTCAAAATTGCATTCATGGATACAAGGTTCTGATACGGATGACTCCGGCAGGGCTCACGCTGTTAAGATGAAGTTTAAGGGAGCCAATCTCAATCAAAAGGCTTTACAGATTAAGGATATTGGTTCTGCACAAAACTTCTTCAAAGGAGATGACAGGAGAAAGTGGGCAAGCAATGTGCGTTCTTTTGAAAAAATAAAATATCAAAATATCTATCAGGGCATTGATTTGTTACACCATGCAAATCGCTCAAGTTTGAAGTATGATTTTATTGTCAGAGCCGGAGCAAACCCAGAAGTAATTAAAATTCAAGTGTCTGGAGCCAATCAAATAAAGCTGTCCGATGGGGATTTACATATAGAAACATCTGTTGGCAAAATTAAGGAAACAGCTCCCTTCGCTTACCAAAAAATTGATGGGCAAATACAAGAAGTTTCCTGCAAATTCAGACTGAAGGGTAATGAGTTAAGTTACGTCTTTCCAGATGGCTATAACCAAAATTACGACTTAGTAATTGATCCTGAATTAGCTTTTTCAAGTTACATAGGCAGTCTGAGTAGCAATTTTGGATTCACTGCCAGCTATGACAATGAAGGAAATCTATTTGCTGGAGCAATTGTTTTTGCTGCTCAATATCCAACAACTGCTGGAGCTTTCCAGGTAAATTGGGCTGCTGGAGACATAGATTGCGGTATTACCAAATTCTCAGAAGATGGTACAGACCTATTGTATTCCACCTTCTTAGGAGGGGCAGGAAATGAAGCTCCACATTCAATTATCGTTAATCCTCAGAATGAGCTTTACATCTTTGGATCTACTTCATCTGAAGATTTTCCAACTACAGGAAATGCCTTTCAATCAGACTTTGCAGGTGGATTTACTCAAGGTGGAGCGGGTTACAGCTACGACAATGGTGCAGATATTTTTGTATCAAAGTTATCTGCAAACGGGAATGAATTACTGGGGAGCACTTTCGTAGGAGGTTCAAGCAATGATGGTATAGGCAGTGGTTCTATACTTGACCACAATTACGGAGATCGCTTCAGGGGCGAAATTGTGGTTGATAATGATGGGTTCGCTTATGTTGCTTCAGTAACTGCTTCTTCAGACTTTCCGGTGGATGGCGGTTATTCAGATACTTTTAATGGAACGCTTTCAGGAGTTGTCTTTAAGCTTAATCCGGATCTCTCTGAAATGGTCTGGGGAACTTTTACAGGTGGGGAATCCACAGACTCTGCTATCAGTCTTCAGCTTGCAGATGACAATTCTATTTACTTCACCGGCGGGACTACAAGTTCTAGTATATCAGCTAGCACAGATGCTTATCAGGATAATCTTGCGGGCGGCGTAGACGGATACATTGGACATATTTCAGCAGACGGGAGTCAACTCCTGGCCTGCACTTACAATGGTACTTCGCAATACGATCAAAATTATTTTGTTCAAATTGATACGGAAGGCGACATATATGTTGTAGGGCAAACCTTGGGTGACTACCCAGTTAGTGAAGGTGTTTATGCAAATAATAACAGTGGCCAGTTCATACAGAAGTTTACCCCCGATCTTTCTGAAAGTCTTTGGAGCACCCGTGTAGGAAGTGGTAACGGTGTAATAAATATTTCTCCTTCTGCATTTTTAGTTACCAATTGTGGTGAGATCTTTCTTTCCGGATGGGGAGGGGTTCTCAATAATAACAACAACGGTGGTGGAACTGCGGGACTCCCCTTCTCCGGAGATGCCTTTCAACAAGCAACTGATGGGAATGATTTTTACTTAATGGTCTTAGCTCCTAATGCAGAAGCTCTTGAATACGCAACCTATTTTGGTGGTTTTGAAAGTTCAGAACACGTTGACGGTGGTACGAGCAGGTTTGACAAATCGGGTACCGTTTACCAGGCAGTTTGCGCAGGTTGTGGTTCTAACAATGATTTTCCAACTCAGCCGGGTGTGTGGTCTGAGACAAATCCTTCTACCAATTGCAACTTAGGAGTTTTTAAGTTCAAGCTTTCATCTGTAACAGCATCTGCAGAAGTTGATGGTCCGGGAATTGTGTGCCCAGGAACCGAATTCAATCTAGTAAACCTTAGCGAAGGAGCTGACACATTTACTTGGTCTTTGGATGGTGAAACAAGTAATGACACAGAGCTTTCATATAGTTTTGATGAATCTGGAACTTACGAAATACAGCTTCTCGCAGAAGATAGTGAAGGATGTTTAGCTTCGGACTCCACTACCATAACGGTTACCGTAGCCGAAAATCCCGATGTCAGCACCAATGAGCCAGACCCTATTTGCCCGGGCGATGAAGTGCAATTAGAAGCTTCAGGAGCCGAAAATTGGGAGTGGTTTCCAGACGATGACCTGAATGCGAGCGATATTTCAAACCCTATCTTTACTGGCAACAACACCACGGAACTCACGGTAGTAGGCAGCAACGCTTGCGGTGATGACTCTTCAACCGTCTTAATTGTAGTTGGAACTCTGGATATAAGCATTTCTGAAGATTCAGAGATTTGCCCGGGTGAATCAATCGAACTCTCAGCAACAGGAGGTACGAGCTATTCGTGGAGTCCTGAATCTGGTTTAAGTGATCCAAATATTTCTAATCCCGTGGCGAGCCCTTCCTCTTCAACTACCTACAACGTAGAGATAATCACTGAAGAAGGTTGTGCAGTTACAGAAGAAGTTGAAATTACCGTTCTCCCTCCTGCCCCAAATCTAACTGGAGATGACAGCAAAGCCTCTTGTAACGGAATACCTGTTACTCTTTTCGTAGAAGGTGCAGATCAATACCAGTGGTCGCCCTCTGCTGGCTTAAGCTCAACGACCATAGCAACCCCAGAAGCGAACCCGGCAGAAAACACGGTCTACACAGTGGTTGGGAGCAATGCTTGTGGGGAAGATAGTTTTCAGGTTACTGTTTTAGTTTCATCCATTGACGTAACTATTCAAGCTGATTCAGTGGTATGCGCAAATGAGCCTTTTTTTCTAAGTGCTAATGGTGCGAATAACTATGTGTGGCAGCCATCAGAATCGGTTTTCAGCATCTATTCTGCTGAAACGCAAGCCGAAATCAATCAATCTAGTGTCATAACAGTTACAGGGATGGACTCACTGGGATGCACCGGCACAGAGTCTGTATTAATACGCACTTACCCAAGATTGTCCTTCAGACTTGGCAATGACAGAGTAATAGACTTTGGAGAAGAAATTACCCTGGAAACGTTTTCCGCATTCCCCATTACCTGGGAAGATAACCCATACATCTCCTGCACATCGTGTAACAATCCTAGTGTTTTTCCGCCTGAAACGACTACATATATTGGCGAGATTACAACAGACTTCGGGTGTCCTGAACGTGATTCGCTCACAGTATTTGTTAGAGGTGAACTTTATGTTCCGAATGCCTTCACCCCTGACGGCGACGGACTCAATGATATCTTCAAAGCTGAAGGCTTGGACATTGTTAAATTCAATATGAAGATTTTCAATCGCTGGGGTGAACTGATTTTTGAGTCCGATGACATCAATAACGGTTGGAACGGCTCTTCAGGAAACGACTCATACTATAGCCCACCGGGTATTTATCAGTACATTATTGTTGCCCAGGAGCACAAAGGCGAAGTATTTGAGTACAAGGGCCACGTATACTTACTGCGCTAGATAAACCGCGGGTCTGTTTCCATAACAGTACCGCAATTTGAGCAAGTCCTTAAATCTTCATTGGCATAAAACTCCTTGAATCGAGGTAAAAAGTCTTTCTCAATATTCTCTAATGGAAAGTAAGTTGCGTGAAGTTTGTGATTGCAATTATCACAATACCATAATAAGCCGTCTTTGTGGGCTGTTCCCATTCTAATCCTTTCAACAACCAGGCCAACTGATCCTTCGCTTCTCATGGGTGAATGGGGCACTTTTGGTGGGAGTAAGAACATTTCTCCGGCCTTAATTGGGATATCTACAGCCTGACCATCTTCCTGTATTCGCACATTGATATCGCCTTCTAATTGAAAAAACAACTCTTCTGTTTCGTTGTAGTGGTAATCTTTACGGGCATTAGGACCACCCACAATCATAACAATATAATCTGTTCCTTCCGGATAGAGGTTTTTATTTGAAACAGGAGGCTTTAGTAGTTCTCTATTTTCGTCAATCCATTTTTGCAGATTGAAAGGTCTTTGGATAGGCATAATGTTTATTTTCCTTTAGGCAAAAGATTTTACTTAGCTGTCATTCCTTAAAAGTACAAATTCCGTTCTTCTATTCTTTGCGTGTTCCGCATTTGTACACGGCACACCATCCGCACATTTGTTTGTAAGCTCCGTTTCGCCAAAACCCACTGACTCCAGCCTTTCAGTATCAATTCCTTTTGACTGGAGGTAATGAATGACAGCATCTGCTCGTTTTTGTGAAAGCAATTTATTGTAATTCGATGGACCTCTTGAATCCGTATGCGACTGGATTTGGACTTTCACACCGGGGTTATCATCGAGAAGAGAAACTAATTTGTTAAGGTATTCTTTAGACTCCGATTTTAATCTATAACTATTGAAGTCGTAATAAACTTCAGAAAGATTGAATTTTGCTCCATCTGACACCTTAACTTCTTTGTCGCCTTCTTTCAGGGTAAGTTGCTCTGAGCCATCTTCAAAGTCTATGAGAAAATCGCCATTTTTTTCTCTTGGAAAAACATGTTGCTTTTCCTTGTGACTATTTTCAACCTCAACACGAGCATCTTTGTCATCAAAATCTGCTCGTATTATGAATTTCCGATCTGAAGGAATTTTTTCGAGCTCAAAAAGCATATCAGAATTTGTATATGTTTCGGCCAGTTTCTCTTCTCCCATATTGAACAATTCAACTTTAGATTTTGTAGCTTTTGACGTTATGAATCGACCTTCAATTCCGAAATTAAGGACGCTGGAGTCATTATTGTCTTCTTTAGCCAGATCGTATTCATCTTGTTCAAGAAATTCCAGAATAAAACTAATATCATCTTCGCTGTAAGCCTCGTAAACTAAATTGTTTTGGTATTCAAATACCTGAACCTTTGAGTTTGAAGGTAAAGTTCCTGCCAGAATGGAAAGATCGTATTTGTCTTTAAGGTCCGAAGGCTGCAAGGTAAACTCCCCATTCTGATCTAATTGAATAGTGTCCTTTTTACCCGTTTGTTTATTGGTGAGCACAAAATCGCGGCTAAAGGTTTCTTCTGAAGCGATATTAATCACAAAGATTGAAGACGCCTTGGGCAATGAGTATACTCCCTCCATATCGCTATCTAGTTCTAAAGTAGCGTTAGATTTATTATTTAATAAAGTCAGGGAGCCAAAGTCTTGATCATCTGGGGTATGAATGTAATATTCTGAATCAGGGTTAAGGCCGTCAAGCACAAAAACATTGGTGCTGTTTACTTCGACAGAGTTGATCAAAGCACCCGAGCTATCGCGTAACTCTACTTTCGTATTCGCACTGTTATCAGATGTGAAATTACATTGAAAGGCCAATTCTAAACCACTTTCATCAGCGTTAGACTCTTTGGCCAAACCGAAATCTTCTGACTGAAGAAAAACTACATTAAAGTATCTGTTGTCAATTACATCAGACTGATAGATCAAGGAATTATTCTGATTAAAAACCTGAATACTGCTAGACTGAGCCAATTCGCTATTTAATGAATGAAGCTGAAAGCTATGCTGAATATTTACATCTCGTACGATGATTATTCCTTTACTGTTGGCATATAAAGTATCTGCAGTTTTGGCATCCAAATCCTTTAGCAGAAAAGCAGATCTCTCCGGTTTTCCATACTCTGTAATCCGAATCTTAAAGATTTCATTAGGAATAGCTGGTTTCAAATCTTCTTCTGCCACTGGCTCAGGTTCTAAGTCAGAGCCGTAATCTCGATATAACAGGTATTCAAAGAAATAGTTATTTGCATCAAATGGCCTTACGGTTTGAGATGTATCCCCCTGACCGTCAAGAATTACCAGCCGATCATCAAAATCCAATTCCCTATTTGGCAAGTGAAGCCTATATGCATTACCGCCAATTAAAGAACCCATATCCATAAAACCATCCTCATCTATTATTGGCCTTTTCAATTCATTGTCTTCACCGTCTAATAGTATTACATCTTCTCCGGCAACGGGCTCGTTGTTGAGTACAATAGCAAACACTTGGGGCACTTTGACACTTGAAGTCGTCATCCACAAAGCAGCTGGCGCAGACCTGGTATAAGCAAATTTATTCTCACCTATTGGTTTGATAGATTGAGAGACCGCCCCAGATTTTCCATAAACATCTATTTCGTGGTAATCAGGGATGCCTTTAGTGGAAATGGTGTACTCTTCATCCATTTGCGCCCCTGTTAGAGTAAATTTTCCATTTTTTTCCGTTTTCGCTGTTGAAAGCACAACTCCACCTGCGGAGATAAGTGATACAGGAATTCCTTCAAGGTCTACAGCATCATCAGCTACTACCTTACCGTCAATTACATACTGCAGCTGGCTGTCATCTTCATTTTCTTGTTTTTCAAGAATGAATTCTTCCGTGGGTAACAATTCAAATTTAAACTCACTTGTAGCAGATTGATTAAATTTTGAATAAACCTGGCCATTCCTTGTCATTATTCCGAGTAAAGCACTTTCTGGTAACTTAACATCAGGAACCTTCAAGGTGTAGATTTCCCTGGACTTTAAGTTCTCTGCAATTATTTCACCATCTCTGTTGATAGCGGTACTTTGCACCAAATCTCCGTAGCTATCGTAAATTTCTATTGCAGTATTTGGCGGTAAGCTCGCGTTCAGAATTTTGAGAGTGGTTTTTTCTACGTTCTTCTGTTCTGGCTTGTGACTGAAAAGATATATATCGTCTCCACCTTCGCCATTTTTTCTATTTGATGTAAAATACCCATTTTCCGAGTTTATGAAGGTTAAAGAAAAATCATCGTAGGGCCCATTAATCGGAGCGCGCAAGTTTTCTATTTCTTTGAAGCCGAACAGGTTACTGGAAAAATAAATATCAAGACCCCCATAACCTTTGTCTCTTCTATCAGAAGAAAAGTACAACCGTGTATCATTAAAAGTTGGAAAAAGCTCATTAAAAGGTGTATTAATATTCGGACCCATATTTACAGGTGGCGACCAGGTTCCATCCTTCCAATCTGAGTACCACAGATCCATTTGCCCAAAGCCTCCTGGTCTGTCACTGGCAAAAATCATGCGCGTACCATCATTCATAAATGTAGCATGACCTGTGTTGTATTTTTCGTTGTACTTAAACGGAACTATATCTTCTTCTGTGCCTGTAAGTTTTGAAAAGTACAAGCCAATAAGTCCATCAACTGGTGCATCAATATCTCTCAAAGTGAGAACATAGCTATCCTCTGCCGGCCATTTGGTTATGGGCCCATCGTGGTAGTAATAATCCCTTTTCTCCATAGCCCATGATGGCTTTCTAACCTGGCTTCCATCACCTTTTTGAAGCTTTGTTCTATAATAAAGATGCAAACTTTGGTTGTTGTACGAATTGGGGAAAACTGTCTGTACTGTGGTTAAATCACTAACAAACCAAAGATCTCCGCTTGCGTCAAAGTATGGTGCATACTCATTGTAAAATGAATTTATACCCTGCACCGTTTGCACCGTAGACTTCGTTGTCAAAGTATCCCAGGCCAATAAATCACTTACTTTATCTAACCAGAGAAAGGATTTTTCATCGGCCTGATTTTCGCTGATGAGCTCTACTAGTGAAACATAAGCTCCGGAAAAATCGTCATTCGCAATCAACACATCCGCGTAAAACCTGCGATTATCAGCGGTTCTGAGATTCTCTTCACCAATAACGGATATTACATCGTAGGCCTCCTGGTACTCCTGAATTTTATAATAGCTCTTTGCCAATAGTATTCCAGCTTCAAAGCTATTCTCATTACTGAAACTTTTGCGCAGGGGTTTAATCGCTTCAGAATACCTGCCTTTTTCAAATAACTTCTGCCCTTTTTTTATCTGTGAAAATGCTGGAATAGCAATTAATAGTAAAACTACCAATGAAACAGTAACCTTAAGTAGTTGCATAAGACTGATTTTTCCTGCCATAATTCAAGGATCTAATTGCGATGAGCTCTGATATATTCTTAATTCGGTTCTTCTATTTTCAGCGTGCTGTTGTTCTGAGCAAGAAACTCCGTCACTGCAGTGGTTCTTTAGCTTTGATTCTCCGTAGCCTCGACCCGAAATTCGATTTGCAGAAACACCTGATTCAATCAGAAAATTCAGAACACTTTCTATTCTCTCTTGCGAAAGTTTTAGATTATAATCATCGGCGCCCCTTGAGTCTGTATGGCCAGAAATCTCAACATTGATTTCGGAGTTTTGCTGAACCAATTTTACAAAGCCGCTCAGGCGATCCTTGCTCTTTTCAGTTAGTTTAGCCTGATCAGTTCCAAAATAAACTGTAGGCAGATTAAAGGTTTCGAGCTCAGAAATTTTTACAGACCTATTAGATTCATCTGTTATGGTTATGACCCTATCGTCGTCTGAAAGTCGTAAATGAACATAGCCATTCTGATCTTGGGGATGGATTACTTGAATTTCTCTGCCTTCTTCATTTAAAATTCGAATAGACCCTTGAGTATTTTTCACCTCTGTTCTTATCGTATATCTATCATCGGGAATCACAGACTCAAAAATGAAATGCCCTTTTTCATCTGTTCTCGTTAAACCTATTACTTCTCCTTCACTGTTTTCGAGCGCAATGACAAATTCAGACTCTCCTGAGTTTTCAAAAAGACCGCGAATATCAACTGAGAGAATACTTTCATCAACATTTCTCTCCTTTTCGAGGAAGTAGTCTTCCGGTTTTAGGAGTTCAAATACAAAGAACCCAAAACGATCCATCTTAACGTCTACAACATTATCTCCCCTATCATTCCATAAGGTCATTCTACCGCCGTTCTCGGGTACTTCAAACCCTTCAATGAATGCCGAATAATTCTCCAATCCCTTTAGCTGATTAATACGGAAATACCCATCCTTATCCAGAACTATGGTTTTCACAATTGAGCTGTCTGGATTAGAGAGAATCAGATAGTTGCCAGCGAGGTTTGCCCCTTCAATTTCAACTCGACCAAAGAGTTCAGCAAAAACTTCAGTGGTGTCAGCATAATTTACTTCGTAAAGCTTAAACTTCAAATCATCCCTATTGGAAGAAAAAGAAAACAATCTACCTTCATTAATTATTGGATTTATATCGTTTGAGCTGGAATTTATGGGTAACCCCAGATTTTGTGGTTCGCCATTCCCTTCAATAACGAAAAGATCAAATCCGCCGAAGCCTACTTCTTCTCTGTTCGACGCAAAAAAAAGTTTCTCACCATTTTTAACCGGGTATACTTCATCAGCAAAAGAATTAATTTTCGCTCCCAGATTTTTAACATCTCCAAATTCTTTCCCATCCCACTGAACTGACCATAAGTCAAATCCTCCATGACCTCCTGGCATATCAGAGGAGAAGACTATTTCCTGACTGTTTATACTCGGGTACATAGTGCTGGCGTTATTGCCCGAGCTCCAAGTGGTAATCAATTTTTGCCTTACAAGATCTATCAAGGCAATATCGTAGTGTCTCTCATAATTTTGAAATGGCCTTTTTAACAGAACGGTAAGCGCACCTATAGAATCATTGAAACTACTCCCCGGGAGTACTTCTATAAAGTTTTGCCTATACAACCAGGTTTCCAACCATTCATTCTTTTCTATTCTAGGCAGAAAGGCCTTTTGACTCAAAACCGTTAAAGGAAACTCTGATAAAACAAATTGTGTATCAATCAGGCAGGTTTCATTAATATTTAATAATAGATTATTCTTTTTTGGAGCGTTCTGCGGAGAGACTTTAATATTTGCCCCAGTTCTGTTAGAAGCAACATTCTCTAGAAATTTTAAACGACCTAAGAGTTCTGATGACTTATTGTAATCTATCAAAGAAAGCTCATACTTTGCTTCGCTAAATCGGTAGTTTTCAATCAATATTTTTGCTTTGAGTAGCTTCAACTCGTCTCCACCGCAAGGCCACTGAGCGTTTAATTGTAGAAATGCAAAAGCTTTTTCCGGAGATCCAGATTTATAGAGACTATCAAGCTTTACACAAGGATCTACCTGGCCCACAGCCAAGGATGCGTTATAAATTAGTATGCACAGAATCAGCTTTTTCAATCGGAATTCCTTTTACCGTAAATACTAAAGTTATATCCTATGAAAATTTCGTGGGTGCCACTCTGCTCAGCTAAAAGTGGGTTAACTGGTAGATCGTATGCATATCCTAAGTGAAATCTATCTGTAACAAAAAAGTGCGCGCTCGCTACCATTCCAAAGCCATACCTATAAGTGGCTGTAATCCAATACCTATTAAGATATCGGGCAGAAAAGTTGAAGTCAAATTGATAGGGGCTGTTTAACGATTTTCTAATTAATGCACTTGGTTTTAAAGCAAGTCTGCTAGAGAGCTTAAAGAGCTTGCCTGCAACTAAATTGAAAAATGTTTCCAACCGCGCATCACTTGAAACCCCTTCTACGGTCTTTGGATTATTCAAACCCAAAGCACTCAGGCCTACATACGCGTCCTTGGTTGTGTACATCACCCCAAAATCAAAACTTGGTATCCATTCGTTTCTCGAAGCTCCAAAAGCAACAGGATCTGCCGTCTGATTATATTCCAATTTATTCCAATCGTACTGGTAATTAATTACACCTGCCTGAATTCCGAAAGAGAGCTTACTTTTTGGAGACAATCTAACCTTGTAAGAGTAGGCTGCGGATATTCCAGGAGTGCTTCTGGCACCGATTTCATCGTTTTGAACCTGAAGTCCAAGTGCCATGTTCTTCTTATTGATGGGGCTGTGAATATTGAAATTTTGAGTTCTTGGGGCTCCCTCAAAACCTACCCACTGGCTCCTGTAGCTCAATGAAGCTGCCAAAGCATCTAATTCACCCGCATATGCAGGATTAATGGCATATAAGTTGAAAAGGTATTGACTATATATAGCGTGCTGCTGTGCCAACCCACAAATAGGAGACATCACTATTATAATTACAGCCGCTATTCTAATCATCTGGTTAATTCTATGTAGCCTTTGTAATCTACCCCCCCAACATTCGCAATATAGTAGTAGGTTCCTTCACTGAGTTTTGCGCCAGATTCAGATGTTCCATCCCAAACAATGTCGCGATTATTATATGCAGAAGCGTCCCAAATGAGCTGACCCCACCGATTAAATATTTCGATGGAGTTATCCATGAACTCAGGTGAATCTATATTTTGAATAATCCAAGTATCATTTACTCCATCCCCATTGGGTGAGAAGGCATTGAAAAACTTGATTTCGCAGAGTGCTGCGGGTCCACTCAAAATTTCAAATTCTTGTGTTGTTTCGCAAGATTGCGATGATACTGTTACAGAGTACAGACCAGGAGCGAGATTGTCTGCTACTAATCCCGTATCACTCGTGCTCCAGTCTATTTGGTAACTCTCTCCGCAACCAGAAATATTCTTTACAGTGGCTTCTGCGTCAAATGATGTTGGGCAAGTGGCCTGAGTAAAATTGATATCAAAAAAAATTTTGGATGTACCTTCTTTATTTATCCGAGGTTGGTGAAACCCTTGAGTTAAATCTTTAGAGTTTCCAGATAATGTTGAGGTTACCGCTTCACCTAAAGTCGCATTAGAATCATAGCTAACTCCACTGTGCGATAGGCTTCCACAACCTATGACTTCTCTGCTCAGCTCCACCTGACACTGACTGTAGAATGCTACAAGCAAGGCGATGGAAGTTAGCGCGACATTTTTCATATATCGATTCTTATCCATCCTTCACTACCAAGAGAAACAAATTTTGTTGCCCCATCCAGAGTTCCTCCAAAATCATAAGGGATATCCGGTGCATTGAAATCCAGATCAGATCCATTAAAGAAGACTTCAATGTCTATCCCCGTTGGACCTTTTCTCACAAATTCAATGGTACGACCAGGACAGTCCGAAGCATTTGGTAAAGTGATTTGAAAAGGATCTGAACCATTTCCATTTAGTTTGAATACAATTAGATAATCTTCAGGTGTAATGGAATATGAGCTTGCTATTTCATTATCTACAACTGTATAACTCAGGCCCAATGAGCCCTGCACATCAAGAGTAGAACTGGGTGTATTGGTTCCTATTCCGATTTTTTGCTCTGTGTTGTAAAGAAATTCTTCAGATTCTGATTTGGTCCAGTCTCCATCATCTTTCAAGTCAGCCAAATTAATCTCGTGAACAGTTGATCCTTCTGTAATTTGCAGTATGGTATCATTCAGTAAGTTCAAGCCGTTATCAGCTATAGCTTCATTTGTCGGATCCGGGTCTGCGTCATTAATTAATGGACTGAGGTCGATAGTTGTTGTATTGTCTCCTTCGCTAATGGTAAACAATCCGCTAGAAGAAAGGCTGAGTCCGTTCTCATTAATCAGTTCATTGGTGGGGTCTGCATCTGAATCATCATAGAATTGGCCCAAGTTCACAGCCCAGCTTTCCTGTTCATTTAAGATCAAAAAATCTCCATCAAGCGAAAAGCTAGAGATAGCTTCATTACTAGTGTCGGCGTCAGAGTCTTCTACCAAAGATTCTAAATCAACCGTAAACTGCTGACCGCTTTCAGTAAGTGTAAGTTGATTTTCCTGAGTACTAAACTCAAAACTTTCAATCAATTCGTTTTCGGGATTAGCGTCGGCATCATCTGAATTGGAAACGGTTTCGGCGTGAAATGCATACGGCACGGAAACAAATTGCATTGAGCCCATTGTTTCTAAACCCTCCCCTAAATCTGCGTCAATCTCGAGCCAGTAATTATTATTTCCCCAATTTATATCACTAAAATTACCCGAAACCGCTTCTCCGTCACCAATATTTATAGAGAATAAACCGTAGCTATTCGTACTGATATTAGGATGCTCCTCCTGATAAATGAGTTCTCCGCTAGGTGAGTTCTGTAAGATCTTAGCTACCAAAAATACAGACTGATTAGCTAGCTCTACTCCTGTTTCAGAATTTCTTGCTACCGCCTGATAATTAATCTTTTCCGGCGACTGGCAGTAAGTCGAAATACTCAAAAAAAAGGCTAAGACAAAAAGTACTAAACTGTATAAAAATGACTTTGAAAGCACGTTGATAATTTATAGAGCAAATGAAGCTTATAAAGTAGGCTCAGAAAATGCGCTAATTCAAGAGGTCTATCCGATAAATGCTAACAGTAGAGCGTGAGTTTTAATCTTATTTCGTCCACCTTTCAATATTCACTTCTAAAGGGAACTCTTTTTCATGAAATACACAGTCCAGAAAGACCTTAGATAAATAGGGTGCAATCATTACACCTTTGGTTCCGAGACCATTAAAGATGTAAAGATTTTCTATCTCTGGATGTCTTCCGATGAGAGGTCTTCTATCGGCCACAGTCGGCCTTATTCCGGCCCGATGTTCCAAAACCTTAATAGGTTTGTCCGTCCAGGCTCTTAACTTCTTGAGTAATTCTTCTCTGGCTTTCTGTGTAGGAATTTCGTCTTCTTCTTCCCAATTGAAAGTCGCTCCAAGTCTGTAAGTGTCATTTCCAAGCGGGCAAACGAAGAAACCGGCATTAAAAATATTTTCTAATTCTAAATCAGCACACTGAATAGTAAGCACCTCGCCTTTGGTCTTTCCAAATGGCAGATAGCTCCACCATTTGGAGTCAGCGCATTTATAACCTCTGCAATCAAAGATCAAATGATCGTCAAACTCTTCTAGTAAACTATCTTCGTTTATCTCTTCCTTTCTCAATTGATTACGATCTAGTAAAAATTCTTCTGCCCCTTCAAGAAAAGGAATCAGATCTACAAACCCTGCTTTGTGAACGAGTGATGCACCGTGCTCAGGTTTCTTAAAACTGGACGGAACGCTGCATGCTTTTCCCAGGTATTGATTGTACCCTTCCAGGCTTCTTTTTTCCAACCAGAGATTGGCCTCGAAATTACTGGAGTGTACCCTGTTTACAGATAGAAAATTTAGAATTCGCCTCTTCAGCGTTTCTTCCATTCGACTGTAAAATTTCTCTAGCTCGGGTACCAGATCATCAGCTCTCCAGGTTTTGTTTAGCTTCCTAAAAACTATTGGGTTCCACATACCGGCCGCTACCTCAGTGCTGGAGCTCTCTCTTCCATTATCAATAACCAAAAAATCTTTGCCAAGAGCGCAAAGTCGCATAGCAAGAGTTGAACCTGCCAGTCCCTGGCCAAGAATAATTATTCGCTTTGCCATTAATTAAGTTAACAAGACCGATCCAATGACCATTATTACAAGAGCTATTCCAATAAATAGAATATAAATTGGAAGAATAAATAAAGCCTTAAGAATACATTTTAGGTAAGACTGCTGATAGGTGGCTCTCAGGGAAAGAAGAAGATAAATGAGAGCTATGAAAATAGTCCAACCGTATGCACTCCATCCGAAAATCCAATCTACGAGTAGGGCGAACAAAAACAAAAAGAACAAGAAACTGTGGAAGTGCACGCTGTGAACCAGGTGTTCTACGTAATATCTGTGAAATTTAAAATGAAAGATATAAAGCAGGAGACCAAAGAAAGGAAGCATAATAAACATCGTAATTGAAGCTGATTTAAAAAGAGTCTGGACAAAGAGTTCCGGATTATCATTGGCCCTTAATGCCCGTTCTTCAAAAAATTCTTCTAACTCCGAAGTTTCGCTATCACTGTCTAAATTCACATCCAAAACCGAGCTTTCATCCTGTTTTTGGGTTCTTAAAGAATCTTCTTCTACAGTTTTAATTGACGCAACTCCTGTACTATCAGACTGTGCTGACTGTTCTTCATCAGTATCTCCGAATTCAATAATACTGTTGTTCTCAAAATCGGCAGTGTATTTACTGTGGATTGCTAAGGAGAAAAAGAACAAGAAGCTTATAAAGATGTAGAGCCGAAAAGGCGCAATATAGGTCTTACGTTTTCCCCGATTAAACTCTTTTGTGAGGGCTCCGGGAGCGAATACAAGTTTACCTATACTCTGGAAAAACCGGGCGTCTACGGTAAAATAATCCTCAAAAAAATCTGAAATAAAAATACGAAGCGGAAGTTTTGACTTCCGATTTTTTTGACCGCAATGCGGGCAGTAAGTCATTTCTTCGGTCACCTTATGACCGCAATTCAAACACGATTCTGGAAGAGCCTTTGCCATATCAAAGGCTAAATGTAATAATCAGAACATTATGCAGATGCCAGGGTTTCTTTTACTATTTCGGGCAAAGAATTGAACTCCTTTTCTTTACTGACAAATCTGTTAGCTCCCATTTCAAGTGCTTCTTTGATGGTCCAGTCATTGTCATTAGCACTTAAAAATATAACAGGGACCTGGTAATCAAAACTTTGCATGAGTTCAAGCAGATCAAAACCGCTCAAAGCAGGCATGGAAATATCTATGATAACCAGGTCAAACTTTTCTGCTGAAAGCTTCTCCATAGCCTCAGCTGAGCTTTTGCAGATTTCAACATCAAAGCCGGTAGACTCAAGAAGTTTTCGGGTTATTTTAAGCGTAATTACCTCATCATCTACGAAAAGAATACGTTCTTTATTTTGCTTCAACTTTATGAGTTTAAATGAGTAATCTGAATATTCGTATTTTCAATAAGGTTCTCCATGAAGAGAACAAATTCATCAACTTCGTCTTTGATCGCGAGAGCATCTTTAGATTTTAGATTGCTTTCCAGATTATAGATTTTCAGCCGCATTTGTTCCAGTCCGAGAGGTGCGCTGTAAGATTTCATTTTATGTAATACTTCTGCCAGTTCTTTAGCATTATTATCATCGAGGTGCTTCTTCATTTTCTTAAGCTCGGCTGGAGTATTTTCAACAAAAAGCTGCAATATTTCTTTTACAAATTCATTATCTCCACCAGAAAGTTCAGAAAGCGCATTGATATTTATAGTTTCCTTCATTTGATTTATCCGAAAAGGTTTTGAAACCACTCAGACTTCACAACATCGTTGCCATTAGCATAAAGGAGCAAGGTAATAAGAATTGCAAATCCGACCAACTGTGCATATTCTAAAATCTTTTGATTGGGAGTTCTTCCAGAAACCATTTCATAGAGTAAAAACATAACATGGCCGCCATCTAAAGCGGGTATGGGCAACAAGTTCATAACCGCCAAAATTATTGAGAGCAATGCCGTCATAGTCCAGAAGCGATACCAATTCCATGTTTCTCCAAACAAACCTGCAATGGTACCAAAGCCACCAACCTGCTTCACTCCCTGCTTACTAAAAATGAGTTTTAGAGAGCGTACATAACTAATAAGAGTTGATGTTCCTTCTGAAATGCCGGCAGGAAAACTTTCAAAAAACCCGTACTTTATTTTCTTGGTCTCCAGGTGTCTTTGAGGAAAAGAATATACTCCAAGACCGTTTGCGCTATCTATTGGAGCCCGCACATTAATCGTCTCGCCATTCCTATCAATCACAAGATTTACAGTTGATCCTCGCGCTCTTAGTAGTACTTCTCCAAATTGAGGGTAGGAAAAAATTTCTTCGTCATTTACTTTAACTACTCTATCCCCTCCTTGAACAAGATTCAAAGAATCGGCATTTGACCCTGTAATTATCGTGTCTATAATTGCCGGATATCGATAAGAGAAGATAGATTGGGTGCCACGGGCGAGCATTTGCTGATCTATATCTTCGGGTAAGTCAATTACTTTTATCTGGCCATCTCTGTTTATCTCAATCTCTCTTGCATCCCCGAAGAGCACTTCTTTATTTACATCATTGATGGTTTCCGGGTAAACCTCTCCTATTTTCAATATCTGATCGCCATGTTCAAAACCATTTTCTAACATCAAAGAATCCGCATGTACCCCATAAGCCAAATTGTCCATGGGTATGTATTCTTTGCCCCAGGCAAATAGAACCATGGCATAGATAAAGAATGCCAATATTACATTAACGGTCACACCACCTATCATGATTATAAGTCTTTGCCATGCTGGCTTAGACCTGAATTCCCATGGTTTCGGAGGCTCTTTTAGTTTTTCAGTATCCATAGATTCATCTACCATTCCTGAAATTTTAACATATCCGCCCAGAGGTAGCCATCCAATACCGTACTCTGTTCCACCTATCTTCTTTTTAAATAAAGAGAACCACGGATCGAAAAACAAGTAGAACTTTTCTACCCTAGTTTTGAATGCCTTAGCGGGAATGAAATGCCCCATCTCATGCAGAACGATAAGAATGGATAGGCTTAATATGAGTTGAGCTATAGTAATAAGCATTTATTAGTCTGTTTAATTTCCTATTATTTCCAGGGCGTAGTTTCGGGTTTCCCGGTCTGTTTCGAAATACGTTTCAAGGTCTGGTGTTTTAACAAATGATACGTTTTTTAGGCAGCCTTCTACCACATCTGACATTTCCAAAAAGCCGATTTTTCCCTTTAGAAAATATTCAACGGCAATCTCATTGGAAGCATTCAGAATACAAGGTGCATTACCTCCCTGTTCCATAGAATTAAAGGCTAACTGAAGGTTTCTAAACGACTTCATGTCGGGCTTCTCAAACGTCAAAGCCGGATAATCAATGAAATTAAAACGAGGAAATTTTGAAGGAAGTCTTTCCGGATACCCCAATGCGTATTGTATGGGCAATTTCATATCGGGCAATCCCATTTGGGCTTTCATGCTGCCATCTTCAAATTGCACAATGCTGTGAATAATTGACTGCGGATGAACAATGACATCTATTTGCTCGGGTTTGAGACCGAAAAGCCATTTGGCCTCAATCACTTCCAGGCCTTTATTCATAAGTGATGCCGAATCTATTGTAACTTTTGCTCCCATATCCCAATTGGGATGTTTCAAAGCTTGCTTCGGACTTACACTTTTTAAATCTCCTGTTTTCAAACCTCTAAAAGGTCCTCCACTAGCAGTAAGATATATCTTCTCAATTGGGTTGTGAAATTCTCCTGCCAGACACTGAAAAATTGCGGAATGTTCTGAATCTACTGGATAAATATTAACCCCTTTATCCTTTGCTTCTCTGGTAATAATTTCACCAGCAACCACCAGTGTTTCTTTATTTGAAAGAGCAATATGTTTCCCTGCACGTATGGCGTGAATGGTAGGTTTTAATCCTGAAAAACCAACTACCGCAGTTAAAACGATATCTATGGAATCCATTTCAACTATCTCTGCCAGGGCTTGCTCACCACAAAAAACTTTTATGCCTTTATCAAAGAGCTGATTCTTAAGCCATTTATATTTCGAATCGTCAGTGATAACGACCGCATTCACGTCAAAATCTACAGCTTGTTTGGCGAGCAGTTCAGCATTAGAACGAGCTGTTAAAACTTCTACCTGGAAGGTATCCTGATTGTCTCTAATTACGTCCAGTGCCTGCGTACCGATGGATCCGGTGCTGCCTAGAATGGCGATCCTTTTTTTACTCTCCTTACTCATTAATCCGGCAAAGATAGAATATTGCTGACTAGGAATTTAATGGTTGAACTTTTGAAATAGATCTTTCTATAGTTTTGACATAGGTCAGGGAATATGACCTGTCTTATTAATCTGAGTAGGAAGAATTCTTTTTAATCTGCTTGATTAACTGATCGCCAGCTTCACCCTCTGAGACGACTGGAATAAAACCTCCTCTTCCTTCTGAAACGAGCTGTTTCATCTGCTTTGTGGTAAAAGGTCCGCATTTTATTCCCAATACCGATAACCTCACATCATTTCTGTCCATTTTACGAGATTCTCTCAAGGCTTTTTCCACACCCTCGTTGAACGCTCCATCCGTGGCTAGAAAAACTTCGTTATTTCCATCTTCAATAAATTGTTCTAAAGCAACTTCTCGTGCTTTCTTCACAGCGCGAGCACCTGCTGTGTTGCCACCGGCTTCAAGTGATCGTATTGCTTCTATACATGCTGCCTTATCCAGGTTGCTACTCGTTTCTATTATAATATGAGTATCTGAAGAATAGGAAATCAACGCAAATCGATCTACTGGCCTTAGAAGATCTAATAAATCAATCATCGAAGATTTTAAAAGATCCAGCTTACCGTCTTTCTTCATGGATGTGGAAACGTCTACCAAAAAGACGAGATTATTCGGTTTGTATTCGTTCAGTGAAAATTCCGGATATTCTTCAACTGGATTCCCTATTTCCGGAATAGTCGATGCTTCTGATACGGCCACAATGGGTTCCTTTTCTTCGATGGGTTCCTCTTGAGCAGCTTGAACGGTTAATTCAGGTGCAGTATAATTGAGCCTCACGGTGAGCATATCGTTAATGGCATTTACCTGCATTAACGTATCAAATCTCGCATCGTCTTTTTTTATGATCATGCTGTAGGGGCCATAAGCAAGACCTTGAGCTACTTGCCCGTATTCATTCGTCTTCAGGGATATCTCTTCACCGCTTGAAGGTTGGATAATAACTTCAGAATTATCTATCGGAAGGCCCTCTGAGTTGATCACTTCTACAGCAAAATTTACCATTCTTTGGGCAGACGATTCTCCAAATGCAGGGCAAGGAATTATTCCTGATTCGGAAAAAGTAGATTCGCCTTTTACACGGACAAATTCAGGCTCTGCCCAGGAACTCGCATAAAGGGGCAAGTCAAAACTGAAGGCACCTTTACTACGTGGGGTATACGAAACGCGAATAACCTCTGTTTCTCCCGGCAATATCTTCTTATTTGAAAATTTTGCATCAAAGCCATCATCCAGTTCAATCCTGAAAATGTAAGCGGGGTTTTGGTTATTATTCGTGATAGGAATATCAAACCAATTCTGACTAGATCGCAGCAGAGTTCCAAAGTTGTGACCATTTTTTTCAAGAACGAGCTGACCACAGACATTAGACGACAAAAAGAGAAAAAGAATTAAAGTATTTATTCTGAGCATTGTAGTATACCATCTGCAATCTTGCGGTCATTGCTCAATCTGGGTATTTTATTCTGACCGCCAAGTTTACCCTGAGATTTCATATACTCATTAAACGCACCTTTGGATACGTTTCGTATTTCCAGAGGCTTCAGGATCTTTCCTTTGATAAGATCTGCATAATACACATTTCGGGTCTGCATTTCTGCATCCAGATAGTTGGCGAATGCAGACAAATCTGTTGGCCCTGACGAAAAATCAATAATCCATTCGTGATAGGGTAATCCTTCCGATGGATCGAGTTGGGGGGCAACTGTAAATTCCACAACATCCGTGTCCTTAAAATGCTCAAGGGCTTTTTTCATAGCTCCTTCTACTTCTTCCGCTATTACATGCTCTCCAAATGCGGATGTAAAGTGTTTGATTCTGCCTGTGACGAGAATTTTATACGGGTCAACCGATGTAAATTTCACGGTATCACCTATGCTATATGCCCATAGACCTGCATTGGTTGATAAAACCAGCGCATAATTTACATCCACTTCGACGCTAGCTAGTGAAAGCCTAGGTGGGTTGTCATCAAAATACCTATCGGCCGGAATAAACTCAAAAAAAATGCCCGCAGATGTATTTAACAAAAGCGAAGGGTCGTTTTGATCGTTCTGAAAGGCGATGAATCCTTCGCTCGCCGGATAGGTTTCTATGCTGTCTATTTTTTTGCCAATAAGCTTATTAAACCTTGCTCGATAAGGTTCAAAATTGACGCCGCCATAAACAAATAGCGAAAAATCAGGAAAAATTTCTTTGATGGTCGGTTTACCAGTCTTCTCAATTAATCGTTCAAAATAGTGCTGAACCCAACTCGGTATTCCGGAGATCAGAGTCATCTGTTCGTTAAGGGTTTCTTCAGTGATAGCATCAACCTTTGTTTCCCAATCATCAATACTATTGGTTTTAAAAGAAGGCAAACGATTTTTCTGTAAATAGGATGGAACATGATGGGCCACAATACCAGATAAGCGGCCAACTCTGACACCATTTTTCTTTGTGAGCTCCGGACTTCCCTGTAAAAAAATCATTTTACCATCAATGAATTGATTATTCCCGGTTTGATCTACGTAAAGTAACAATGCATTTCTTGCAGCTTCTATGTGATGCCCCATAGACTCGCTTGAAATGGGAATGTATTTGGCCCCAGATGTCGTACCCGATGTCTTGGAGAAATAAATCGGTTTGCCCGGCCATAAAATATTTGGTTCTCCAGCAACGACCCGGTCAATGTATTTTCTCAACGCTTCGTAATCTCTAACCGGCACTAATTCTGAAAACTGTTCATACGATTTAATATTCTCAAAATCATGATCAAGCGCAAAAGCAGTCCCAGCAGATTGTATGAGCAGACTTTTGAGAATTCTCTCTTGTTCTGACACAGCATTCGCTGACCATTTGGCTACCTTTTTTGCCGTTCGTTTAGCCAGTATTTTTCCTAAAAAAGCTTTCAGACCCATATTTAATATGTAAAAGCTATGAAATTAATTGGGTCAATTGGATTGCCCTTATGCCAGAGCTCAAAATGCAAGTGTGGACCATCCGTTAATTCCCCTGTGTTCCCAATGATTGCTATTGACTCTCCGGCGCTTACTTGATCTCCGGCTTTCTTCAACAAGACGGAATTATGCTTATAAACTGAAACCAGGTTGTCAGGGTGTTGTACCTGAATAACATAACCTCCATCATAAGTGTAAGATGCAAATAATACCACCCCGTCATAGACCGCTTTAATCGCTTCTCCTTCACTAGCGGCAATATCCACTCCATAGTGCTGAATCGACCGATCGAATTCAGCTGTTACCTGACCTTTTACAGGAGCAAAAAAGAGAAATGCTTGTAGGCCAAGAACATTTTCATCTAAAGGAATACCCTGATTAATTGCATATCTCTCCTGAGACTCAATTTCAAGTCTTAACAAAGAATCTTCTTTGGAGGCAGAAAAGTCAAGCCCTTCGTAAACTCTTCTTTCATCGATATTCTGAAGAGAATCCGCACTCAAATCAAGTTCGCCATTCAGAATCTTTCCAAGGTTAGTAAAATATTGATTGTAGATTCTTTGGGCTTCCTCTAAAGAATCAGCCTTTATAGATGCATTCAGAGCATTTAGTTTGGTCTGAGTATCACTGTAACCCGGGATGTATTCACGCAAGGGTGTAAATGCTATAAAACCCACAACAATCAGGGTGATAAGAGTAAAAACAACTGCCAGTCCGGCAATAACGTTCAGAGGTGTAAGGTAAGCTGAAAACCTTTCATCAAAGGTGTTGTCATTTATGATCACAAGGCGATACTTGTCCTTGAGCTTTTTAATGAGCTGCTTTTTTTCTTTTTGTTCCTTTTTGGCCATCCGCGCTAATTAACTCACAAATATCACAATAATAATTTCCTGAATTCTGAATGAATTCGCTCCTGTCTAAGAAAAATGCAATAATTTTGCCATCTATTCGTTTCAGCGTTTATCAAGGTATTGTATTGAAATTAAAGTCGGCATATCGTAGTTTAACCTTGCTGGTTGTTCTGGTATTGGTTCTTTTCTCCTGTAGTAAGAAAAAAGCAGGCTTCACGCACAGGCTTTACCACAATACCACATCTCACTATAATTGGTACTTCAATGCTCTGGAGTTAATGAAGGTTACTGAGCAACAGCTTTGGGACAATAACGAAGATAATTATCTCGAAATCTTACCGATATATATTCTTCCGAGCGAAGAGGAGCAGAAGAACCTCTATCCCACGATGGACCAGATTATAGAAAAATGCAGTACTGTAATTGACAGGCACAGCATGGATCTTAAGAAAAAGGGGGATAAGCGAAAAAAAGAACACAATAAATGGATTGATGAAAATTTTCTGCTGATTGGTATAGCTAATTACTACAAAGGACGCTATTCAACTGCCCAGGAGATGTTTAGCTACACGGCCAAAAAATACAAAGACCAGCCAACTAGATTTGAGGCAGCCCTTTGGCTTGCTCGCAATTATATCGAGATGGAAAGATATGCCAAGGCGATTACCGTTCTTTCTGTTATTGAGAATGATGAAGGTGAGGATAAACCAAAAGATTTTGACGCCAAATATGCAACTGTTTACAGTGATTTATATTTAAGACAGGAGAGGTACAAGGATGCAATTCCTTTCCTGGAAGACGCATCTGTTTACACCAAAGATAAGCAGATGAAAGCTCGTCTTACCTATATTCTGGGTCAGGTATACAACGAACAGGGAAGATCGCAAGATGCAATTGATGCCTTTGGAAGAGTGGTTGATTTAAGACCTAGCTACGAAATGGAATTCTACGCCAAAATTAGCCAGGCTCTTTCCTACGACAGGCGTTTAGACTCAAAGCAAATAAAGGATATGCTTTGGGCCATGGCTAAGGATGAAAAGAACGAAGAGTATTACGATCAAATCTATTTCGCACTTGCAGAGATTGAGTTTGAAGAGCAAAATGTAGAAAAGGCTATAGAGCTCTACCAGACATCTGCCCGAAAGAGCGTAAGTAACCCTCGCCAAAAAGGTCAAAGTTACCTTCGACTGGCGGAAATCTTTTTCGACGACCGCGAATATGTGCTCGCTAAGAATTACTATGACAGCACATCCACATATTTACCTGAAGACTTCCCTAATTATAAGGCCATTGAAGCCAAAGGTAAATCGCTGGTATCACTCGTTGACAATCTGGATATCGTTTACCGCAACGATAGCCTGTTAGCTTTGGCGAACCTGGACGAAAAAGAGCGAGAAAAGAAAATCCTGAAGATGATCGCAACACTGGAAGCTGAAGAAGAGCGTAAAAAGCAAGCAGAACTAGATGCCCTTCAGCAGTTGCAGGTTCAAAATCCAGCCACGGGGAAAAGCTCATCAGGAGGTGGAAAAAATTGGTATTTCTACAATCCATCTACAGTAGGTTCAGGCTTCCAGGAATTTAAACGGCGATGGGGGCAGAGAAAGTTAGAGGATAACTGGCGACGCTCTATCAAGTCATCTTTTATTGATAATGCGCAAGCCGCAGGAGACAGCCCGGATTCAATTGCCTTAAAAGTACAGCAGGCTTCTAGTGTCAAATCTCTAGAAGAATACCTGGCGGAACTTCCTCTTTCCGATTCTTCCAAAACTGCGGCTGAACAGGCAATTGCTGATGCCCTGTATCAAATAGGAACGATTTATAAAGAAAAACTCAAAGACGATGATAATGCCGTTGAATCGTTTTTAAGGGTAACGAATGACTTTGAAGAATACGACAAAGCCCTGCCTTCATATTATCAATTGTATAGAATTTACTTTGAAAAAGAACAATCAGGAGGTTTTGTCGGAACGGGGTTTAAAGACAACTCCGAGTATTATAAATCTGTAATTCTTGCAGATTATCCCGATAGCGAATTCGCGAAGCTTATTCTTAATCCTGACTATGCTTCAGATAAAAATGAGCGATATGAAGCAGAAAAAGCGGCTTACGAAGCCACCTACAAACAGTACAGTAGAAGGCAGTATTCAGATGTAATTATTGCCTGCAACTCTGTTATTCAGGATGAGCCAAATAACAATTTTATAGCTAAGTATTACCTGGTAAAAGCACTTACAATAGGGGCCAGAAGACAGGCAGACTCTTATGAAAATCTGCTAAGGGAAATAATTGCTAAGTTTCCCGGAACACAAGAAGCAGATAAAGCCGCAGAGCTGCTTGGAGAATTAAACAAGGCAAAATCTCAACTTGCTCGCAACAAAGCAGGTGATCAGCAATCAGGTCAGACGGATGTCGCAGAGCCCAAACCCGATAATGCAGATGTCAATACTTCGATGTTTAAAGAAGATGACGGGTCGGAACATTTTTTTGCGCTGGTTTTCCCCAAAACTGAAGGAAACTCAAGCGACCTAAAAGCTACCATTTCTGATTTTAATAGTGAATATTTCAGGAATGATAAACTCAGAATTACGAATAGCTTTATAGATAAAGATCACCAGATAATAATAGTGCGCAGCTTCGATAGTAAAGCTCAAGCTATGGACTATTATAGTACCTTCATGTTGAACTCAGATTTTCTCAGTGAAATCAATGAGAAGGATTACGAAAAGTTTGTAATAACAACTAAAAATTTTACCGTACTCTTCAGGAACAAAAACACCGATGTGTACCAGGTATTTTTTACAAATAATTACCTGTAAGCTTTAAATCTTAAACAAATGTTCAAGAGTTCAAATCAACGAGATATGGCAAAAACCAACGAGCCCCACTCACCAGAAAAACTCAATAGAATTGTTAGCGGAACAGATATCGAAGGAAAAATCGTTTCTGACAGCAATATTAGAATTGATGGATCTGTAAAAGGTACTGTAACTGTAAAAGGCCGATTGGTTGTTGGTCCTACTGGCAAAATTCACGGAGAAATTATTTGCGAGAACGCAGACATTGAAGGAAGCATAAACGGCGTGATTAGTGTAAACGGATTGCTGTCTTTAAAGTCTACAGCGAGACTGGAATGCGATATCGCCACTAAGAAACTAGCTATTGAACCCGGAGCCGTATTCAGCGGTAAATGTGAAATGGGAGGTGGCGTAGTTAAGGACTTCAAAGAATCTATGCGTGAACGAGAAAAAGCCAGCCAAACCGAACAGAAGGCCTCAGAGCAATAAGTCGCCTAACGATTTTATTAAATATTCCGGCATGGCAATTAAAATGGGAATTGTCATTCTGGCCGGAGTCATGGGCGGGCAATACCTGGATGAAAAATATCAGAACGAATCACCCTGGCTTACAATAGTTTTGTCCTTAATCAGCGTTGCCGTTGCCATTTACATTGTGATTAAAGATACCAGTAGATGACTTCCAATTTTTCTTTTTTCAGAGACTTTGCCATTGTTATAGTGATTTCATCCGCATCAAAGTTCCTGGTTGCCAGATATTTCATGGAAATAAATGTGCCTAAAACGAGTTGGATCGGATTCTTTTTTATTTCTGCCCTCACACTTATCGTTCACAACTTCCTTGTAAAGGCCAGTACTAAAAGACCTCAGCTTTTTGTAGCGAGCTTTATGGGTGCACTAACAGTAAAGCTTTTGCTTTCGGCCTTATTCTTGGTTGTAATCGGTTTAATGGCTAAAGAAGAATTAAAATTTACGGCCATCAGTTTTTTCATTCTATATGCGCTTTTAACGATCGTTGATATCAAAAGCTTGCTCCCCATTCTAAGGTCTGATAACCGCTGATTTTCAGCTTATTTGATCTGTAATGAAGTATATTTAAAAAAAGCGCAAGAATATATTTTATTTGGAGCTTATAATAACTAGCTTTGCGGTCGATTTCTAGGGCCTAATAATCCCGGAAAATATCGAAAGATGCGCAAGAATTCTCTATTTATCAATTGGCTGTCATTTGTTTTTGCAGCCGCCTTGCTTTTAGCAACTCCAATCGGTGTATATTCTCAAGACGATCACAGTGATGAAGACGAAGAAGTTTTAGAATCCTGGGATCACGAAAAAGATGAGTTGAAAGAAGATGAAGAATCTTTTAACGCCGGCGAAATGATTATGCATCACATCGCTGATGCACATGAAATTCACATCGTTGGAGACTTTGCAATCTATCTTCCTGTTATTCTTTACACAGATAACGGACTGGAAGTATTCTCAAGCTCGCATTTTTATCACAACGAAAAGCACGGGCACCGCACAAACGAAAACGGAGAAACAGAGGATTATCACTACTACGCTCATGGTGATTTTGTTATGTTCCACGAGCATATTTATTACGCTGACTCTGATGGCGGTGTCTCTTTTGATCCAGATACGGGTGAGGCCACGAACGCCGTTTTTGATTTGTCTATTACCAAAAGTGTATTCGGAATTTTCTTAACCGTAGCTATCCTATTACTCGTATTTGTTTCTGTTGCGAGAGCTTACAAGAAAAGGAAAGGCGAAGCCCCAAAAGGACTTCAGTCATTTATGGAGCCCCTTATATTATTTATAAGAGATGAAGTAGCCGTACCTTCTATAGGCAAGGGTGCTGATAGATTTATGCCTTTTCTGCTCACCATTTTCTTCTTTATCTGGATAGCGAATATGTTGGGACTCATTCCTTTCATAGGCGGCTTCAACGTTACGGGAACACTTTCAGTAACCATGGTTCTCGCGGCCATTGTATTTATAATTACAACGATTAATGGAAATAAGCACTACTGGAGCCATATTCTATGGCCGGCAGGTGTGCCCTTTCCAATCAAAATAATTCTCGTTCCGATTGAGATTCTTGGAATATTCATAAAGCCTCTGGTACTAATGATTCGACTTACTGCGAATATCACCGCTGGTCACATCATTATCCTGGCTTTTGTTTCGTTGATTTTAATATTTGGGGAAAGCAGTGCTGCTGCCGGTTACGGCGTAGGAGTAGGCTCTACCCTTTTTATGATATTTATGTTTTTTATTGAGCTGCTTGTTGCATTTCTGCAGGCCTATGTATTTACTCTACTGGCCGCCCTTTATTTTGGAGATGCCACGCAAGAAGCTCATCATTAATTGGCAATAGTTTAAACCATATAAAACAAAAGCAAAATGGAATTATTAGCTGTTCTACTTCAAGCTGCCGCTGATGCCGGTTTAGCAGGTATTGGCGCTGGTTTAGCTGCAATAGGAGCAGGTATGGGTATCGGTCGAATCGGTGCTTCAGCCCTTGAATCTATGGCACGACAGCCAGAAGCTACAGGAGACATCAGAGCAAACATGATCGTTGCTGCCGCCCTTGTTGAAGGGGTTGCACTTTTCGGTGTAATTGTTTGTCTGCTTGTTGTACTCTAAAGAACCTTTAAGGTAATCCCCAGCGGTTGGCTGGGGATACCTTAAACTAATAATTGTTGCACACAAAATTTTAAAATTATGCTTTCAGTAAGTTGGGGAACTGTAATCTGGTCATCATTAGCGTTTTTGGTGGTGGCCTTTATCCTGGCTAAAATGGCCTGGAAACCTATTCTCGCTTCTATAAAAGAAAGAGAAACTTCAATTGACGACGCATTAAAATCGGCTGAGAAAGCGCGTGAAGAAATGTCTAATCTTCAGGCGAGCAACGAAGCTTTATTAAAAGAAGCTAGAGCTGAAAGAGATGGCATGCTTAAACAAGCCAGAGAAACAAAGGAACGCATTCTTTCAGAAGCCAAGTCAAAAGCCACGGAAGAATACAAGTCTATCGTAGATTCTGCTAAAGAGACCATAGAAACTGAAAAGCAGGCTGCACTTACCGAAATCAAGCAGCAGGTAGCTAATCTTAGCATAGATATCGCTGAAAAGATTATCAAGCAGGAGCTCGAAAGCAGTGAAAAACAAAAAGAGCTAATTGCAAAAACAATAGCTGAGTCAAACCTCAACTAAAAGCAATGCATAGAGACTCAAAATTAGCACGCAGATACGGACAGGCCCTAATGGATTTTGCCATCGAGCAAAATGAGCTCGATGCCGTTGCTGCAGATATGGAGCTGATTTCAGAAACATGTAAGCAGAGCAGAGACCTAGTGGTGATGTTGAGGAGCCCCGTTATCAAGGTTGATAAAAAAGTAGCAGTTCTCAATAAAACCTTCGGTGGTAAAATTGGGTCTATTTCCCTGAAATTCATCGGGATAATTGCGAAAAGAGATCGCGAAGACATTCTTTCTGAAATAGCAGCTGCCTTTATAAATCTTTATAAGGAGCACCAGGGAATTATTTCCGCGGAAGTTATCTCGGCAGTTCCTTTGGATGATGACCTGAGAACCAAGGTTAATGCTTTCGTAAAGAGATTCAGCGATAAAGTTGAGCTAAAGGAGAGCGTTGATGAAAAAATTATTGGAGGCCTGATTATCCGAGTCGGAGACAGGCAATACGATGATTCAATCCTGAAAAGGATTAATGAGTTAAAAAGAGAATTTTCTAAGAACCCATACATTTCACAATTATAGATATGGCTGTAGTAAAACCAGCTGAAGTATCAGCAATACTAAAAGAGCAACTCGCAGGATTTAAATCAGACGCTGAGTTAGAAGAAATAGGTACCGTTCTACAAGTTGGGGACGGTATTGCCAGAATATACGGACTTTCCAGCGTGCAATCGGGAGAGCTCATTGAGTTTGAAACCGGTCTGAAAGGAATGGTTCTAAACCTGGAAGAAGATAATGTTGGAGCTGTACTTTTAGGACATGCTCACGATATTAAAGAAGGCGATACGGTTAAGAGAACCGGTCTGATCTCATCTATCAAAGTAGGCGAAGGGCTACTCGGAAGAGTTGTTAATACCCTGGGAGAACCTATTGATGGAAAAGGCCCTGTTCAAGGTGAGCTTTTTGAAATGCCCATTGAAAGAAAGGCTCCGGGTGTAATCTACCGCCAGCCTGTAAATGAACCTCTTCAAACGGGTATTAAGGCAATTGATGCCATGATTCCAATAGGTCGTGGACAGCGTGAGTTGATTATAGGTGACCGCCAAACAGGAAAGTCAACAGTAGCTCTGGATACTATTATTAATCAGAAAGAATTTTACGATAAAGGCGAGCCTGTTTACTGCATTTACGTAGCTATCGGACAAAAAGGCTCTACAGTTGCTCAAATTGCCAAAACGCTGGAAGAAAATGGCGCAATGAATTATACCACCATTGTTGCCTCCAACGCATCTGATCCAGCACCCATGCAGTTTCTTGCGCCATTTGCCGGTGCTGCAATTGGAGAGTACTTTAGAGATACCGGAAGACCCGCTCTTATTGTATACGATGACCTTTCTAAGCAAGCAGTTGCTTATCGTGAGGTGTCTTTGCTTCTTAGAAGACCTCCCGGACGTGAAGCATACCCCGGAGACGTTTTCTACCTTCACTCCAGACTTCTAGAACGTGCGGCCAAGGTTATCAATTCAGACGAAATTGCAGCGCAAATGAACGACTTGCCTGAAAGCTTAAAAGACAAAGTGAAAGGTGGTGGTTCTCTTACAGCTCTTCCCATTATCGAAACACAAGCGGGAGACGTTTCTGCCTATATCCCTACTAACGTAATTTCGATTACCGATGGCCAGATCTTCCTAGAATCGAATTTATTCCTATCTGGTGTAAGACCTGCAATTAACGTAGGTATCTCGGTATCTCGCGTTGGGGGTAATGCTCAGATTAAGTCTATGAAGAAAGTTGCTGGTACACTTAAACTAGATCAGGCCCAATATAGAGAGCTCGAGGCTTTTGCTAAGTTTGGTTCCGATCTCGATCCGGCAACAATGGCCGTACTCGGAAAAGGTGCCAGAAATGTTGAAATTTTGAAGCAGCCTCAGAATTCTCCAATGACCGTTGAAGATCAAATTGCCATTATCTACCTGGGAACGAAAGGGCTCCTTTCTAAAGTGCCGGTGAATCGCATTAGAGAATTTGAAAAGGAGTTCGTATCCTTTATGAACGAGAATCACAGAGATGTGCTAGATATATTGCAATCAGGTAAACTTGCTGACGATGCAACATCAACACTTGAGAAGGTTGCTGCCGACTTAAGTTCAAAATACGCACAGTAGTTATAGCCTGCTAGTCGGGCTTTAGTATAGATACTATGGCAAACTTAAAGGAGATAAGGTCAAGAATAACTTCGGTTAACTCAACCATGCAGATCACTTCTGCTATGAAGATGGTGTCTGCTGCAAAACTGCGAAGGGCTCAGGATGCCATTAATCAAATGAAGCCTTATGCATCTAAACTGCAAGAAATTCTTATCAATTTGAGCGGTTCGCTCGACGTAAATGAGAATACTTACGGCAAAATACGTGAAGAAAACCGCGTATTGATCATTTCCGTTACTTCTAATCGCGGTTTGTGCGGTGCTTTCAACAATAATGTGATTAAAGAAGTTAAAAGGCTTATCAATGAGCATAATAGCAGTGAAGTAAAAGTGCTTTCTATTGGGAAAAAATCTTTTGATGCCTTTAAGAAGACTTCACACGTGCCGGGTGCCGGATATCCCGAAGAGCCCCACACGGTGTATGAGAATTTAACCTTTGACGAAATATCTGCTATTGCCGTATCGGTAATGGATAAATTTGCTGAGAAAAAAGTGGATAAGGTATACCTTGTTTACAATTCCTTTAAGAATGCCGCCGTACAAATTCTTAAGTCTGAGCAGTTCTTACCCATACAAAAGCCTGAAGTTAACGAAGAGAACAAGAAGCAGCTAGAATATATATTTGAGCCTGGGAAAGCAGAAATCGTTGAAGAGCTTATTCCAAAGTCTTTAAAAACTCAGCTTTATAAAGCTGTCTTAGACTCGCATGCAGCTGAGCACGGCGCCAGAATGACTGCTATGCACAAGGCTACAGATAATGCTACTGATCTTGTTAAAGAGCTTAAATTAACTTACAATAAAGCTCGTCAGGCATCAATTACCAACGAGATTCTAGAGATTGTTGCAGGTGCTGAAGCTTTGAATGGCTAATTGTCATAGAAAAAAACGAAATTAAGCCCCGCATTAAGAGCGGGGCTTTTTTTGGCCCGTTTTCTGCACACTCTCAGATATGCGAAAGGAATACCGAAATTCGCTATTATTTATCGCTCTAGGTTTACTGATGGCCCTTTTGGCCGAACCTATCTCCCGTAATTTAAAGAAAAATATAGACCCTATCTCCAGGGGATCTGAATTTGCAAAAGTGCTTGACCTAAAATCTCAGGCGGCAACTGATGCCATCTTTAAAATTCAAAAAGAAATAAAACTTAAAGGGGTTGAATTAGCTCACAGAGATAATCAGGACTTCTTGACTGCTTTAAACAAGAAAGGCATAGGTCTTAGTGTCTTTAGAAATGACGATTTAGCCCTTTGGTCCAGCCAAGCCGTTTCTCCAAGCCTTGTAAAGCAAATAGCCCTCCGTGGAACTGAAATTTCAAAAATTGATAATGGCTGGTATCGGGTATTGTACTACACTGATGGAATTGATGAATTCTGTGCTCATATACTAATCAAAAAAGAGTACCCTTATCAAAACGAGTATCTAAGCAATGATTTTCAAAAAGACTTCAAACAAGAGGCCTTAAAAAACATTTCTATTCATCCGGTTAAAGGCAGCGTAAAGCTCAAGGCAGATAGGCAGCCATTCTACCTGATTTACAATGCACAAACTGAAATCACTTCAGGACGAACCTTTCTCTATGCACTCACACTGGTGCTAGGCCTTATATCTTTGGTTTTCGGACTTTGGCGCGTCTTTCAAATCCAATCTCAATCCGGTAAAGAACTCAGAGGGTTGGCTATCCTTATGACTGGTATAATAGCCGTTCGCTATGCTCTTTTAGAATTAGGCTGGCCCTCCTTTCTTAATGAAATTGGGTTTTTTAGTCCACGTGTGTATGCTACTTCATCTGTCTTTTCTTCTCTAGCAGACCTTTATCTGGGTGTAGCCGTATTGGTTATTGCTGCACTGGCCATCAAGAGCATGTTTCAGCAAAGGAGCTCTTTTAACAAAATTGCTGGTGCTGGAGTAAGCACAATTATATTGCTTTTGACTTTTGCTGCCAGTCTTGCAACAAGCAAGCTGATCCAGGGGCTCGTTCTTGACTCAAGCATTCCATTTAGTATCTACAATATTCTGTCCTTGGATATCCATAGTATACTCTCTCTGATAGCAATTGGAATGCTCTTCTACAGCTGTTTTATAATGGCTCTTACAGGAATTAGAATCCTTTTTATTTCTGATCTCAGTTCAACAAAGAGCTTGTTAATTCTCGCTATTTTAAGTATGCTTTTTGTGCTCTACTCCCTGCTCATCTCTAAGGCATATCCAATTAACGCGCTCTGGCCTGTTTCACTTTTGGTTCTATTGTTTATTGACCAATACTACCTGAGCAATTTTCATATTCAACTGGGTAAATTCATTTTCTTAATTATATTCTTTTCAGCAATAGCAGCTACCAGTCTGATAGGAAACGATGAGATCAGAGAACATCGGCAAAGAGAAACATTTGCAGAGAAATTAGCTGTGGATGACGATCCCATTACAGAATTATTATTTCGAGATGTGGTAGGAGAAGTTGTCAAAGACAGAGGAATAAAAAATGTATTTGAAGAAAACGAACTTCACACGCGAGAAACACTGGAAGATTATGTTTTATCCAGGTATTTTACCGGCTATTGGAGTAAGTATGATATTAAGCTATATGCTTTCAATGATGATAGCACTACTTGGGGTAAATTACCAAATTTCAGACCGAAGACGTTTCGCGAAATAAAAACAGAAATAGATAAGTTTGGCGCAGAGTCAGAGATCAATGAAGGCCTGTACTATATGTACAACACATCTAATTTGGTTTCTTACATCGCAATTGTTCCGCTTTACTACCAACTCCTTGAAAATCCAGATGGCTTTTTGATTTTTGAGTTTTCATCAAAGTTTTATCCTGAACAAATCGGATTTCCCGCTTTATTAATTGACCAATCAGTATCTTCAAACATAGGTTCTTCAAGATATTCATCAGCCAGATATGTAAACGGAGAGCTTATCCGAAGTCGCGGATCCTACCCGTATAAAACTCACCTCAACGAGTTCAGAGCAGAGCCAAACAAAGCTCGGTTTACGAGAACAAATGGTTATGAACACCTGATAAGGCCAGTAGATGAAAGCACCGTTCTAATCGTTTCAAAAGAAGAAATAGGTATCATAGAACGCGCCACAACCTTTAGCTACTTGTGCATTTTATTCGGTATTCTTCTCTCCTTTGTAAGCCTCGGTCATGCATTGGCTCATTCAAGGAGAATCTTCGATTTAAATTTAAACCAGAAAATCCAAGCACTACTGGTAATCCTGTCTCTTGTAAGCCTTATTCTTTTTGCCATAGCTACACGATATTATATTGAATCAAACTTCAGCGATAAAAACAGGAGCCAACTTGCTGAAAAAAGCCAGTCTGTTCTTATTGAATTGAAAAACAAAACAAGCGAAGAAGAACAGCTCAATTACGATATGAGCGATTTATTAAATCGCATGTTATCTCAGTTCTCGTATATATTCTTTGCGGATATAAATATTTACACCCCTGAAGGAAACCTACTTGCCTCAAGCCAACTCAGAATGTTCAATGAGGGCCTTTTATCAAGAACAATCAATCCAACGGCATATCTCCATTTAAAACATCTGGATCAGGTAGAGTTCATTCACCAGGAGGAAGTGGGTAGCCTGGAGTACATTTCCGCTTATACACCATTGTACAATAGGCGCGGAAAATTATTGGCATATGTTAACCTTCCCTATTTTGCCAAACAAGCAGAACTCGAAAATGAGCTCTCTAGTTTTCTGGAAGCCGTAATAAATATTTTCGTTTTACTCTTTATTATTTCCATACTTATAGCTCTTACAGCATCGCAATGGATAACCGCTCCGCTGAGAATAATTCGCTCCGAGCTAGCGGGCGTAGACCTTCAAAAAACTAACAGAATGATTGCGTACAGCGGGTCTGATGAGATAGGAAGCCTTGTAAATGAATACAACGCGAAAGTTGCAGAGTTGGAGCACAATGCAGAAAAGCTCGCTCAGACGCAACGCGAGGTGGCGTGGAGAGAAATGGCAAAGCAGGTAGCACATGAAATCAAGAATCCTCTGACTCCTATGAAGCTCTCTATTCAGCATTTGGAGCGCACCATACAGTCCGGAAAAAAACCCGATGATATTGAAGTGAAGCGATTAACCAAAAACCTGATTGAGCAAATTGATTCGCTTACGGGTATTGCCAACGCCTTTTCTGATTTTGCCAAAATGCCTAAGTCCAAAAAAGAAGAAGTAGACCTTGTTAGCGTCATTGAAAACAGCCTGGGCCTTTTTGACAAATTTCAGCGAATCAGAATGAAGTTTGTAAACTCATATTCAATGCCAGCTTTGGTTTTATCCGATCGCGACCAATTACTGCGGGTAATGAACAACCTTCTTAAGAATGCTATTCAAGCCACTTCGGACACAACCGATCCCCAAATTGATATCAACTTAAATTTAAAAGGTAAGTATTATCAAATTACGGTCCGTGACAATGGGCCTGGAATAGATGAAAGCGTTCAGGATCGTATTTTTGTTCCAAACTTCACCACAAAGACCAGGGGAATGGGACTCGGGTTGGCTATATCAAAAAATATCATTGAGCAATTTAAGGGTGAAATTTGGTTTGAAACAAAAAAAGATCAGGGAACAACCTTTCTCTTCACCTTACCTGCCCTTAGCAAGAACTAACCTTTTGGTAGGTTTTACAGACCCCTTAAGTGATTCATAAAGCTCTCTTCCTTCGCAGAGTACTACGCTACCTTTTCTCACCTTTATTTTTCCATTGCCATCAAAGGATGACCCAAGCTCAAATTTCAAGTCGCCATCCAAAACTCGAATATCTCCACCGCTTAGGTTTAGTTTACTGCCGGCCCTTAAAGTCATGGAGCTCTTACCATCCACTTCAATCAATTTGTTGACTTGTAATTCTGAACCTCGTTCTAAAATAAGTTTTGTTGGATCGTTAAAGTAAAGTTTGCCTTTAACCGTATCGGGATTGTCAAAACGAGTCATCGTTTCTCCTCTATCCAGCCTGAGCAGGGAATTAACAACCAGGTCAGCACCGTCTTGCCGGTGATCGTTCAAAATGATTTCAGGAGCACACCATCTTCTTGTTTCATTTATTTGATGATCATCAAATCTTACAAGCACCCTTATGGCTCCATCAATCAGCTCTTCAATGATCTCAACGGATATTCCACTTAGATAAATTCTTCTATTGTTCTTCGAGTTATCGCGAGCGGTTTTACGCCTGTTTAGTAAAGTAAGCATGCTTGACGTAGAAGGGTTGCTACCGATTCCCAGAAAACTCTTTTCTCCCAACCTAAAACCGTTGCGCGGGTGACCAAAAGAAGCCTGTCGCTCGTATTCGCCGTTTACCCTGCGCGTTTGGTTTTCTCTCATGGTTTCTTTTCCATGAGTATCGGAATTTGTTGTGTAAAAGGGCTTTTCCTGGCAGTGATTTCCGGTAAGTGGATTCTCAAATTCAGGCGGCGTATAGTAGGGAATGTAATCAAGGTAATTGATACAAGGTTTGAGATCCCGTATGCCATCTTCCCATTGAAAATCAAAATTCCCATCTGCAGGCATTGGCCTTAAATAATCAGCGTTAACTGAACTGTATATATCAGATCCGGTTTTCTTTTCAGCATCTATTTGCATATACGCAAAAAGACCTGCTTCTGATTTTGGCATGCATTCAGCATGTTCGTAATGATATTTATCGAATCTCGAGCCATTATTTCTAAACGTCTGGTGGTTCTCTAACCATATCCATTGCTGAAATTCGTTTTCTGGAATAAATGGGACCTTGATTCTCGCAGCATCTCCCGTTGTTGCAAAGTCTCTTAAAACAAGCTCAATATTTCCGTTTTCACGACTGAGGTCAGCATTTAATTCATCCCCATTTATGGCTCGGGCACTTATGAGGTGCTTATTCCCCTTAGCCTTCCAACCCAGCCTGTACCGATCCCAACCTGCACAGGTAAGAAAACTGCTATGCGCAGCTCCCATCATAGACCAGCCGCCCTGAATAAAGGGAACATAGCTTTGAAAATTAGGTGAGTTCCCCCCTCCTGCGTGAAAATTGTTTCCTCCTAAAAATAAATGATTCAGCTCATGACGCAGAATCTGGAAGGGTATTCTGTGACCTCCATTAAAGACGCTGTAGGTATCTGTTCGCTTCCCTCCTATTATTCCAAAGCTAGACCCGGAAGCACGACCATTGGCTTTCGGTAGTTTGTGATAATTCCTTATTAAAACCATTGCATGATCAATTCCTGAAAAGATTGAATCATTCTTAATTTTTGGCAGTCCGGAACCGGGGCTATCTTCCCATAGATCAAAATCGGCATAAGAAAGACCTTGGCTGGTCAAAAGTGTTCCAAACTCTTCAAGTTGTTTAGAAACGGATTGGAAAATCGCATTGTATCCTCTTCTACCGACTGTGGAGTAAGGAATAGTAAAAAGGTTTGGCACATAATCTCCCAGAACAACTAAATTTCCAAGCGAGCACTCGTCGTAATAGGCCGACATAAGTGCATAGGGTTCTTCTCTGTAAAAGGGATCAAATAATGAATCTGCATAAGCAGGTAAGCTTCCTACAGGCCAGGCATCCTTTCCTTCTGGCAAGCCATCGAGTTCTGGCGATGTATCATAGTCTATTTCTACGTAGAGAACCAGCACCCTAAGGGTATCTTTTGTTGGCAGACTCCATCCATTCTCACTGCTCTTTTGGGCGTTTACTGCTAGTACTGTGAAAAGTGCAATGGCAGAAATGATACTTCTAATCATAAAGTCTAAATTATATTAATTCAATCTATTCTAATGGCCAGACCGTTAAGTCTTCTACTTTTGTGCCAAAGTAATTTTCATGGAAAATATTCTGACTTCTCAAGATGGTTTTATCCATACCGTTACAATTAATAGGCCTTCCAAGCTAAATGCTCTCAATAGAGAAACCATTTCTGAGTTATCTGCTGCGCTCAAGGCGGCGGATGAAGACGCAAGTACCCGGGCCATTATCCTAACCGGATCGGGAGAAAAGGCCTTTGTAGCCGGGGCAGACATTTCAGAATTTGCTGATTTTAGCGTAGAAGAGGGAAAAGCCCTTAGTGCTGATGGGCATAAAAAGCTTTTTACCCTGATTGAAGAAATAGGAACCCCAGTTATTGCAGCTATCAATGGATTTGCCCTTGGTGGAGGTTTGGAGCTAGCCATGAGTTGCCACATGCGCGTAGCTTCTTCTAATTCAAAGATGGGGTTACCGGAAGTTTCTTTAGGCGTTATACCCGGTTACGGAGGAACACAACGCCTGGCGCAATTGGTAGGAAAAGGGCGCGCCCTTGAAATGATTACTACCGCTCAAATGATCAAGGCAGAAGATGCTTATCGCATGGGGCTCGTGAACCATATTTGTGAGCCGGAAGAGCTCATGGAAAAGACAAAATCTCTTGCTCATAAAATTTCAGCCAACTCCCCAACAGCAATTCGGGCGGCAATCAAAGCTGTAAATGCTCAATACAAAACCGGTGTTGATGGTTTTGAAGCAGAAATCAAGGCCTTTGGTGAATGTTTTCATTCCAATGATTTTAAAGAAGGAACCACGGCATTTTTGGAAAAGAGAAAAGCACAATTCAGCGGGTCCTAAAGCGTTTACATATTTATGAGCCCACTAAGGAGACTGGCCGGTCAAACTGCCATTTACGGCCTGAGCAGCATTATAGGAAGAGTAATGAATTTCCTGCTCACTCCTCTTTACACGCGGGTTTTCCTCAAAGCCGAATACGGTATTGTTACGGAGCTGTATGCTTATGTGGCTTTTCTTATTGTCTTTCTGACCTATGGAATGGAAACTGCATTTTTTCGTTTCGGATCCAAATGCAAAACTGAAGCTGAACGCAATAGAATTTTCAGTACAGCTTTCATTTCCGTCTTCAGCACAGCAGCTATTTTCATCGCATTTGTTTCTGGAACATTAGATGGAATAGCTTCTCTGATGGGGTATCAGGATAATCCTGAGTATATTCTCTACTTTGCCTGGATAATTGGTATTGATGCCATGGTTACCATACCTCTGGCAAAACTGAGAATGGCCAACAGGCCGGTAAATTTTGCAGTCGTAAATCTTGCCAGCGTACTCCTCAATATAGCACTCAATCTATTTTTCATTCTCTATTGCCCCTTCGCCATGGCAAATGCAGACGCATTCGGGGCAGAGTGGATTGGGTCATTCTATGACCCGGCTATTGGTATAGGGTATATATTCATTGCAAATCTGGCCAGCACCATACTAAAGTTCCTTCTTCTTACCCCGGCTATGGCAGATCTGAAATTCGGCTTTGACTTTGCTCTTTGGAAACGTTTAATTCCCTATGCGCTTCCTTTGCTGTTTCTCGGCTTAGCTGGAATAGTCAACGAGACTTTCGACCGGGCATTTTTTGGGGAAATGTCAGGACTACCCAAAGAAATTGCCGACAAGGAGCTGGGAGTTTACGGGGCCTGCTATAAAGTTGCTATGCTTCTCAGTATTGGTATTCAGGCCTATCGATTCGCAGCCGAACCCTTTATTTTTTCATTAGCTGCCGATAGAAACCGCGATCGCTCCCAAGCTACTATCATGAAATTCTATTTTATCGCAGCTTGCTTCATTGCTTTGGTAATTCTGTGTTTTCTGGATTTAGCTCTTCTACTTATTGGTGAAGAATATCGCGAAGGAAAGAACGTGATCCCCATTCTATTATTGGCCTATGTTTTTTTCGGGGCCGTTTTTAACCTTTCCTTTTGGTATAAGCTAAATGACAAGACTATTTACGGTGCACTTATTGCTTTTGCAGGCGCCACCGTAACAATAATAACCAATATCCTTCTGGTGCCTCTTTACAGCTATTACGGTGCAGCAATCGCCACTTTACTGGCTTATGCGGTAATGGCCGTATTGTCTTTTATAATGGGGCAGCGAAAACACCCTGTGCCTTATGATGTTAAAAAAATCTGTCTCATTCTGATTGTATCTGTGGCATTATACTCGCCAAATTATTTTCTCAACCTCAACGGGTGGACTAAATATTTAGTGGCAAGCCTCTCAGTAATTAGCTTTGTGGCTTACATTTTGATCTCAGAGAAAGAACTTTTAATAAAACTCAAAAATGTCAGTGGTAGAAATAATTAACCGTTCAAAGCACAGTATTCCAGAATACGCCACTCCAAACAGCGCAGGGTTGGATCTCCACGCCAATTTAGAAAAGAAAGTAGAATTAAAGCCGCTTCAACGTAAACTCATCCCAACGGGCATTTATATGGCTTTACCGGAAGGTACAGAAGCACAGATTAGGCCGCGAAGTGGTCTGGCATATCGCGAAGGACTGACAGTCTTAAATGCACCTGGCACCATTGATGCTGACTACCGCGGAGAAGTCATGGTATTATTGATAAATTTGTCAGATAGTGCAGTAACTATTGATGATGGCGATAGAATAGCCCAAATGGTTATTGCCAAATACGAGAAGATAAGTATAAAAGAAGTTGATGTGCTCAGCAATACATCGCGAGGAGAAGGCGGTTTTGGCAGCACTGGAAAATCATCCCGAAAAGAATGAACATTATTATACCGATGGCCGGCATGGGAAAGAGACTAAGGCCGCACACGCTGACTATTCCTAAACCACTCGTTCCTGTTGCCGGGAAACCCATTGTGCAGCACCTGGTTGAAGACATTGCTAAACTTTTAGATGAACCCATAGGAAAGATTGTTTTTGTAGTCGGAGACCTGGATAAAAAGACTGAAGAAAGCCTCATAGATCTCGCTAAAAGCCTTGGAGCCCTGGGAGAGATTGCTTACCAAAAGGAAGCTCTTGGGACAGCACATGCAGTTTGGTGCGCCAAGTCTGCCCTGGAAGGAAAAACAATCGTTGCCTTTGCCGACACCCTTTTTGATGCTGATTTTAAAATTGATCCCGCAGCAGATGGGGTAATTTGGGTGAAACAAATTGATGATCCTTCTTCTTTTGGAGTCGTTCAGCTTGACAGTGACGGATTCATTAACGATTATGTTGAGAAACCCAAAAACTTTGTAAGCGATCTTGCCATGATCGGCATATATTATTTTAAGCGCGGTGAAGACCTGGCCAGGGAAATTCAGCACCTTATAGACAATGAAATTATCAAAGATGGGGAATACCAGCTTCCCGATGCATTCAGGCGGATGACCGAAAGCGGTGCAAAGTTCGTTCCTGGAGAAGTAAATAAATGGATGGACTGCGGGAATCCCGCAGTGACTATTGAAACCAATTCGGAAGTGCTTGGGTTGAAATATCCAAAATCCTTTACGAGTAGTAGTGCAGAAATTGATAACTCAATAATTATTGATCCGTGCTATGTAGGAGAAGGGGCTACAGTGAAAAATTCTGTGATAGGCCCAAATGTGACAATAGGGCCTGGTTCAAGTGTACAAAATTGTAGGCTTGAGAATATCATTCTACAAAAGGAATCCAGATTAGAGAATGCCATTCTAAAAGATTCTATGATTGGAAATAAAGTGAAGGTCAAGCTCAACCCTCAGAAACTCAATATCGGAGATTACAATACAATTGAATGAATTTCTTGAAAAAATATAGGGTCGTTATTCTTTGTCTGGCTGTCGCTTTTTCGCTAACTGCGTGTTCGGGAAGCAAAGAGACTTCGAGCCCCAAAAAAGAACCTG
>Ga0207419_1000272_pt1 | contig 43961 bp, 29 predicted proteins | sample ElkSloMetagenome_4_FD_184723 | JGI IMG/M metagenome (GOLD analysis project Ga0207419, IMG submission 184723) | Hot spring microbial communities from Elkhorn Slough, Monterey Bay, USA - MD2A (version 2) | ecosystem: Environmental > Aquatic > Marine > Intertidal zone > Estuary: Microbial mat ...
ATTTGACCACTAATGGGCAGTACGGGATTTTTATTTATCTTTTATTTTAAGAACGGTAATTGACAATAAGGATATTGATGATTTTGCAAATAACGGATAAGCGACAATAACGGTATATTTGCATAAACACAATTGTGTTTATGGATTCGTTACCAATAAGCCTAAAAGAGACCGTACCAATGAAAATTTGTTGTATAGAGATTGAAAAGAAAAAGATAAACGCTACCGCACAAAAGCATTAGTGTGCTTGCCCTTCGCTATAATCATCCCTTAGCAACCACACACTTGCTTTTTTTGTCAACCCGCCTACATAGTGCAAGGATTTTTGTATTTTGGAAGTAAATCAAACTTAATAAAACAACTATAAAGTTTGATATATTATACTTGTCAATATATATATATAACTTTAAAGTTGTAAAATGCAAAAATAGGTTGTATCTTTACACCTAGATTAAATTTACATGGTATCAAAGCAAGAAGTTGAAAAATACTTAAATGAACTAAAGGGGAAAATTGATATTTTCGGCATATTGTTTCTTGATGACCGCGGCAAGAATCAACAAACGCTGCACGATTTAGAAATTTCACCTGCCAAACGTAAAGAAATTTTAAGTTCGTTAAAGGCTGAAGATTATTCACAAGGCCCATTAGACGAAAAAATGCGTGGCATTTTGCCTATGTGGGTTTTTGGCAAACAGGTAAAGAAGAAAGAAGTGTACATCAAAGTAAGTATGGGAAATGAGAACAACGGAGCGGTTTGTATTTCGTTTCATATTGCCGAACACCCCATGATTTATCCATTAAAAAAATAAACATCATGAAACGAGCCATTGAAAACATTCATTTGATAGCGGAATGGAATTTGGCGAGTTCCATGTGGCAAAAAAAAATTAAATATAACACACATGAAAAGTCCATTTACAGGTAAAGAAATGAGCATTGTAAAAGAGTGGAGAACCATGAGTTTTCGCAAAGACGAATTCAAGGTGTTATTTCATTCGTACAAATGCTTAGATACAGGCGAGCAGTTTGAGAATGAAGCATTTGCCCAATTGAATTACAATCAATTAGTAAATCAATACAGGGTAAAATACATCATCCCCTTTCCTGAACAAATTATTTCAATTAGAGAAAAATACAATTTGTCGGCAGCAAAAATGTCTGAGATATTAGGCTTTGGAACTAATGGATATCGCCAATATGAAAGTGGCGAAGTTCCCAACCAGTCAAACGCAAAATTAATCCAGTTAGCCGATGACCCATATGAGTTTAAAAAATTGCTTAATTACTGCACAACACTTGACCAGAAATTTGTAGAAAAAACGCATAAGAAAATTGATATTTTATTGGAAGAGCAAAAGAAAAGCAAATTTGAAAAGCAATTGGAGAATTACTTCTTTGGTACATGCCTTCCTAACAATCTGACAGGATTTAAAACACCTGATTTTAGGAAGTTTTCAGAGATGATTGTGTTCTTTACAGAGAAACTTGAACCATGGAAAACCAAGTTGAACAAACTTTTGTTCTATGCTGATTTTATTATGCATAAGCAATCAGGATTTTCAATGAGTGGCGTTCAGTATCGAGCCATTCCAATGGGGCCTGTACCCAATAATTTCAACAGTATTTTCGAATACTTAGCAAATAAGGACAAATTGGACATTTATTATACCAATTTTGCCGATGGTGGCACAGGAGAACAATTTAAGCCAAATCCAAACAAGACATTAGATAAGGGATTGTTTACCGAAAGTGAATTGCAAATATTAGAGTCGGTTGCAGAAAGATTTAAAACCACATCGACAAACGAGATAATTGAAATCAGTCATAAAGAAAAAGCTTGGATTGATAATATTGCAGAGAAAAAACTGATTGATTATAATTATAGTTTCGAATTAAAGTGAGACTCCAGGCACACACCCTCCCTTCGCTTTCAGGCACATGCCGAAAACGCTGTAAGTCAGCCCACAACGGCGAAGCCCTCACGAACACCATTAAAAATATTTACATGGTGAGTAAACTAAATTTGCGGCAAGAGCCTTCAAGCCCGTCCCGCCTAAACACACAGACAGAGCGGTGCAGCAAACATGAGAATGTTGACTGAATGAATAAAGGCCAGTTGGTAACACGCGGTCATAAAACATTGGGGGCGAAGTGGCTTTTTGAGCCTCAGCTCTCGCATCAAAGTTCGTTGTACCTTGATAGTGAAGTAGCTCCGAAATCCCCAACGATTTCATACGCTAACCGTTGTGCTTAATAGTACGCAACGAAATTGCAATAACTAACATCTTGAGTAATATTATATTTAAAAGTTCAAATGAAGAAAACAATTAAAATATCAGTAATTCTATCCTTTACTTTCCTATTTAGCCTTTGTGTTAGCTGTTTTAAAACAGAAATAAATAAGATTCGAATTTTTGATATTGAATTAGAAACATATAATCAAAGTTTTGATTATCTCACAGAAGGAGATGCCTGTAATTGTGAAGATTTGGAAATAAGGGTAAACCTTAGGGACGAGAATGTTGCTAGTTTATTTTTACCCTCATTGATTAATGAAGCTTACGCATTTTCAGTCGAAAGGTATTTTGATTTTACAAACGAAATTGAAGATATTGAAATTTATATTCAAGACACAAAAAATGATTCTATAGAAATAACAAAGGATTGTGTATTCTCATTTGACAATAACGAAATCGCTGACAAAGAACAATTTATCGAAAGCTGTAATAATAAAATGGATTATTACCAATATAATGTGATTAAATGGCCTTCTATTGATTTTTCATTTAATATTGGTGACTGTTATATGGATTCAACTGACCTTCGAAACATTATTGTCTATTTAAAAATGAGTGATGCATTGATTAGAGGAACAACTGAATTTATAAATGTTAAGAACAAAAATTGATAAAATTACTGCCCATAAAATGTATAAAAAAATAGCCGGGATAGTAGTAATTCTAGGGGATGTAGCCCACTTCAAAATTGTAACGGTTTGATAAGTTTGAAGCCCGCAATCGCCTACTTTGCATACTCAACGTTGTGCCCAATACAAGCGCTTTACTTAGGGTTAACCCCGTTTTAGATAATAGCCTGCCCCGATAAACGGGGTAGCTTTTCACTGATAGGTGAGATGAATAGCTTACATATACTTAAACGATTGAGCGTAATCGTTCAATTTGGGTAATAATTAGACTTTTTTGCCAATATAGAAAGCGTAGCCATAGTATTTGCTGTATTTCCGATACAGCTGCTCTTCATGCATCTGATTATCAATAAAGCTTTCAGCAAATTTATTTCCAGCGTGTTTTTCAAGAAAATCCTTACGTACCTTAACCTGAGGGTCATAAAAATGTTCTGTCCAGCAATTTTCAGGCAAAACGAATGAGGCTATTGGAGCGTACCCTGCTTTCTGCATTTGTGCTATTTTATTTGGAATTGTGTCGATGCCTGGATAAGCATCCATCCAGAATTCTTCTATTTCAGCAGGTCGCTCATCGGTAAACCAGGTTGCTTCTGAAATTACGATGTAACCATCGTCTTTTAAGAATTTACGCCATTCGTTAAGACCTTTTTCATAACCAATGTTATAAATTGCACCTTCACACCAAATAATGTCTAACGCTTCATTCTTAAATTGAAGATTATCCATTGAGCCGACAATGCACTTTACACGATTGTGAAGATTTAATTGTTCAGCATTCCTATTAAATAAATCTACAAAGGATGGAAAAAGGTCAACTCCCGTAATCTTTCCCTTAAACTGACTGGCTAAAACCATTGTTTGCCCACCAGTACCACAACCAATATCCGCAATATGCGAAAAGGACGAAAGGTTATCTATGAAACTTAATGCTTTTTCTGTAACGTCAGGACTTCCACACCCTTGTCGTTCAGTTTTTGAATAGTACTCTACTATAAGGTTCACATCAAAATCGTGAATTGAATTTTTATTGCTCATAATGTTTAAAACTATTGTGACAAATTACAATTTATCGTTTTCGAAAGTTAGTTAATATTATACTAAATTAATGTAGGGCTTGTTGAAAAACTCACTTTTGACACTAAATCAGTAAATACAAACAATATAATTGTTATAAGTGCAAACCTTTATTAATTATTCTGTGAATTTTCACACGCCTGTTATTTTCAATTTCAACACTGAAAGTGTTAGCCAGAAAGTTGCAATCTGCTTCCCTGCCTTCAATTCGAAGTATGTCAATACATCTTCATCTCGTCAGGTTGCATATCATAGCTTTCTGACTTTTTCAGCAGGATCTATGTACACGAAAAAAGCTCTGACAAGATTTTGTCTGAGTTTCGAAAGGGATAATCAAAGCCCTAAAAGACTGTGATTATTTATTTTACCAGTTCCGAATTAGTTTTAAACATCCAAATTTTTTAGTGATCCAAATATATCTCTTTTTTCTTTTTTATGATGTATAATGTTGTTATTCAAACCGGTAACGCAGTCCCACATAAAATCGCCTTCCCTGAATGGGTCCCCACACTTGCGTGGCATCAAAGGTGTCACTAAAAGGATTTTCTGCATTGATTACCGGATTTTCCTGCACATAACCGGTTATGTTTTCTACGCCACCATAAATATCAAAGCTTTTGAAGTATTTGGTGATTTGTCCGCTCATCAATACGTATGACGGATATCGCTCAACCTCATCCTGGAACCCCGGTAGCCGGCCATCTCCGTTTAGCTGCACGTTATAGTCCATCTGCCAGCTCTTGTTATTTGTCTGGTATGAGAGGGTAAAAAGGCCTTTGTACTGGTTAACCAATGCTTTTTCCACCAACTGATCCTGAATGGTTACCTTTACATCAGAATAGCGGTAGGCCACGTTCATTTCCAGGTTTTTAACCGGTTCGTATTTTATTTCTGCCTGGTAGTTGTTCGCATATGATTTGCCTTCCAGATTTCTGAAGTATACTGCAGTTGGGTCGGTATCAATATCAATAATCAACTGCTTTTGGAACGCTGTGCGGTAAATGTCTACCACCGCAGTGAGCTCTTTGTTATTAAGATGAAGATATTTGGTAAAGCTGATACCATAATTCCAGGCTTCTTCCATTTCTGAATTCCCGGAAAATACCAGTTGGCGGCCACTTGCCAGTAAATAGCTGTTGTCTGCAATTGCATAGGGAGTGCGGTATCCTTTTCCGCCTGAGGCACGAATGATAAAATTATCATGCGCATCATATTTCAGGTGAACGCGAGGGGTGAAAAACAATCCGTAAAGGGAATGATGATCTGCTCTAATGCCAGCAAGCAATACAAATTTATCATCTAAATTGTAGGTGTACTGACCAAAAATTCCGGGAACTTCCTCAAGCATTGTCATAGAAGTGTCGGTATATTGTTCCCCGAGCCTGTTGTAATTAAAACTCACCCCGGTACTGTAGGAATGATGCTCATTGGGCATGGTAGACTGAAATATCAGGTTGGTATGCAGGTTATCCTGTAAAGCATTGTACTCGCGCAAGCCATAATAGGAATCATGTTCATGACGGGTGTAGTTTGCTACCAGTGCTATGCTTGCATTTTCATTGTTTTTAAAGATGTAACCTGATTTCATAAAGCCGTCAAACCGGTTGGTAAGTATATTGATTCCAAAACCATTATCCATATCAAGTGGCTGCTCCGGGTTATGAGTTAACTGGCCGCCGGTTCGTTCTTCACCTGTAATTGTAAAGCCAAACTGGGTATTAAAATGCTCTTGCTCATATTTCCACCTGTTTAGAACTGAATAGCGGCTGGTAAGGGGATCATCAAGAAAATTGTCATTATTTTCATCCCACTCATAGTTCATTCTGCTGCCATGAGCCATGAGCATGGTGCTCCAGGAGTCGTTCAGTTGAAGGGCTATTCCTCCATTGCCCTCCATACGTAAAAAGGAATTTGTATACAAATTGATAAAGTTTTCAGCAACATCCGGTTTTTTTAATTCAATGTTTATCTGGCCCGTGATGGATTCATATCCATTAATCACACTCCCGGCGCCTTTTGACACCTGGATCGAACTCATCCAGGTTCCGGGAATAAATTCCAGGCCATAATTATTGGCAAGTCCGCGAAAATTAGGATTGTTTTCTGTCATGGTCTGCACATAAAGACCATTTAATCCCAGCATTTGTATGCGTTTTACACCTGTGGCTGCATCGGCAAATGACACATCAACAGCGGCATTTGTTTCAAAACTCTCTGAAAGGTTGCAGCATGCAGCTTTGCAAAGTTCTTCGCCTGTAACAATTTCAGTGAGTATGGGTTCTTTACGTGAAATGTGGGTACCGCTTTTCCGCTGTGATACTTCTACTTCTTCAAGATGTTCACTTCCGCCAAGAATTACTTTTATCTCCGATTCATGATCGTGAACATGAATGGTATCGGCTTCATATCCAATAAAACTAACAACAAGATAATGTGCGTCATGGCCAGGGCTTTCAATTTCAAAATGCCCGTTTGCATCCGTTACAGTGCCTTTTTGCGTGCCTAACCAAAGCACAGTTGCTCCTGTAAGGGGTATTTCTTTATTATCCTCAAGCATGGAAACATGCCCGTGAACAATTTCCTGTGCAAAGGAAATCCTGGATAATATAAATAGTACAGATAATATGGTTAACAGCTTTTTCACTTGAGTATATTTTTTTTATCGTCTTGTGGAATTTCCCATTAAAATATTTTAGTGGAAATTTCATCTGAGAAGAAAATAATGATTAAAAGAATAGAAAAATTGAAAAAAGTTGGCTCAGAAAAGCTGTTATCAAATGAGCAACTGACAATTGAGATAAATCGCAGGTGGGGAGGGTATATCTCTTGATATTTTTGTTGCAGGCGTAGTTTCTTGTATTAATCCTATAGCATAGATAGGTTTAATATCAATAACTGCAGGTGTGGATTCCTGTTCGTGGTCAGAATTATTTACAAAAGGTATCTTTACTTTTAATATGCTTACCTGGCAGGAGGCTTCATGCTCATTCCTGTCTGCAGTGCAGCATGATTCTGCTTCAGCCGCCTCACAGTGATCGTCTCCGGGTTCATGATTGTCATGGATTAAGGCAGCAGGTAGAACGGCCGTTTGCTCACAAGACCCACAAAAATGATGGATTACCTGCAAGCCGGTGGTAGCAATTAAAAACAAAACTGCTAAAAAATATGCACCATATATGCGTTGCCTTTTCATATGTACAAAACTAAGGAAATATTAGTATTTCAGCAAAGGATTAATTTAATTTAGAAACGATGTGGCCCGGTATTAATTGTCTATACCGGACTCAGGTTTTTTTGTTAAAAACTGATTTCAACAATACTTACTGATCGTTTTGGTAATGATACGGTGTTTTTATCTGAAGGTTTTACTTCCTTTGTCGAAAAGCACCCTGTTATTGCTGTGTCTTCTTCACCTGGTGGGTACCTGTTTGCCAGGGTGTATCAGAAAACCGGTACCCGGGGCCAAAATCAGAAGCTAAAAACATCGAAAAATATGTGGGTAAAACATTCAATGCATATAGCATACAGGGCTGATTAGCAAAGGGAAAGGCCAACATAAATTAAAACACAATTGAGTGGGTATTTCCAGGGCAATTGCTGTAAAAAAAGCAGTGAGTACGATTACGAAATGCCTTTTTTTGGGGCTCTATTGTGTCTTAATTCCTATAATTTTAGGTGGCGTAATTATTTTAGTTTCTCAATCTGCTTTTCTGATATTCCAGTTAATTCTGTTATCTCCGGAATGCTATATCCCTTTTTTATCATGTTTTTTGCTATATCGAATGCTCTTTCATCACTTGCAGTATCTAAAGAGTTTTTTAAATCCCGATAATATTTTAAACTATCCTCATACGAACGAACTTGGTCAGGAGTAAATTTGGCTATCTCAGCAGTCTCGAAAAGTTTCTCAAAAATTTGCTCTTTTAATTTTTCTGGAACCCTATCAAGTTTATTTAAATTTCTTAATACGAACAGCCATTTATCAAATCGGGTTTCTAATTCCTCAACTGTTTTGTTAAACTTAGGCATCTCAAGGTAAATAAAGGTTAATTTATCGTAAAACACCTTTTTTGTCTCAACGTCTGTTAATTTAACATCATAACGGAATTTATCAGGCTCATTTTTATCAGAATCAAATATAAAATCTAAAATTGCAATTGTATATACTGCTTTCAATTCATAATCCCAATCCGCTCGTTTGGCTTGTTCCCGAATTGGGAAAGTTGAATAATATACAGTTCTGTCTTTGAAAAAATTTTGCTTAGACTTTTGAAGTTCAACAATAAATTTTTCTCCTTTTTCATTCTCGCAATACAAATCAAATATTGCTTTCCTGTCAATATCAGATGCTCCTAATTGTTCTGTTTTTAGATATGTAAGGTCTTTAATTTGTCCTTGCTCATCTTTTAATAACTCATTCAGAAAATCTAATAACAAATCCTTATTTGGCTCTTCTCCGAAAAGCTTTTTAAATCCGTAATCGGTAAATGGGTTTATATATTTTTCAGCAAAATCAATCATGATATTTTTATTACAAATATAATTAATCAATCAGAATATTAACGTGTTGCTGAGTCTTTTTTATTATGCCACCTAACTACTAAATATGTGTACCTCATATTCCCCTTATTTTGCGTATATCACTTAACACATATTCTATGTTGCAACAAATATAAATAAATTAAACGTTTGGGTAATTGGAAAAAGTAAAATTTTCAGTTATCTTTTGTTTTGGGTGGGCTGGCACAATGTTCCCGTTATTACAAACTGATATTTGGCTATAGTTTTAAAATCTGTACCCTGGGGGTGTGCTGCAAGTTGCATGGCCTGGAACCACGGGAATGGTTATGGGATGTGTTTACAAAAATAGACTAATGCAATGGTGGTTACCGTTTAGTCCCGGCAGATCTGCTGCCCCATAATTGGGAAAAATCCAGGGCTATCCAATAAACTCCAACGACACTCCAAGAATCCTGTAGAAACTACCACGGAATTAGCGCGGAATTAGAGAGAATATCTGCCAAGGGCAAAGATTTGGCTTAGAGGCTATTCAGGCGATAAGGGTGAGGCTGATAGATTACAAAACAGCAGCTAAAAGCATCGGAAATGACACACGAAAAACATGCAATCCCCATAGCATACAGGGCAGATTAGCAAAGGGTAAGACCAACATAAATAAAAACAAAATTGAGTGGGTATTTCCAGGGTAATTGCCCAAAAAAAAGGCAGTGAGTAGGATTACTTACTGCCTTTTTTTTGGGGCTCAACTGTGCCTTAATTCCTGGAATGTTAGTAAACGATTTTATTCATTTTTTAATTTTTCCAATTCCTGAAACAGCTCTGCTTTTTCATTATCAGAATAAACTTCCGACACTTTCAGGTGCTTTAAAAATTTGTCGAGTGTGTCGTCATAAGGCTGGTTCAGTTCTTTCTGTGCAGAAGCAATGTATAGATAAAACTCTGCCAGATTGGGGTATTGCTTTAACAGTACTTTCCAGATAGCAATTGCCTTCGCATAATTTTTTTCACCGAAGAATTCCCAGCCCTTTCCGTTCATTGCTGTCATGCTGAAAGGTAGGTATGCTCCATAGTGGGCATAGATGCTGTCTTGCAATTGAGGTAGTATAGAGATATTGTCTTTTCCGTATGGGAAATACTCATTCTGATTTTTCGCCCAATACTCGAATATGTCGTAAAGTGCTTCTGCTATCAACAATCCGGGAGTACCGTTGTGAAAGGCCTGTTCGAACAATGCCCCTTTTATATTAATTTGCTCGTTCTTTAGTTGCCCCTTGCTTATAGCACTTTTCATACTTGCAAAATCATCAGGGTAATCATTGCCAATCGCAAAGCGATAGTAAACATGATGGGGGAAACTTACGGTCTGCAGTCGCGATACCAGCGAATCAACCAGGTTCACGTTCTTTTGTACAAAGAAAGGGCTCATTGAAATTACCGCGTTCAGTTCCGTTAATCTCTCAGAAAGCAGGTAGGTGGTATAGTACCCGTATCTCGAATGGCCTATCAACAGTCTAAACCCGCTTGTATTCAATTGCTGCTCTGCAAATGGAATCAGTTCGTCAAATATGAATTTTTCATTTTGGGCACCTAATGCCTGAGGATCACTAATCGCAAAATTGGTTTCGTGTTTTCGGTTAATGCCTTCACCAGATGCTACGCTGATTATGATGGAAGGGGGCATGGAAAGTGTACTGGTGAGGTAGTCGATGGTTTGAAGGGTATATCCCTGCATTCTTTCCAAATGCAGGTCGAACACGATAATCAATGGAAACTTAAAATCAATATCCTTTTGGTACTCAAACGGTACGGCAACGCTGAGCTTTTTATTATATTCAAGATTTGTTGACCTTAAAGTTGTATCGAACAGGAGCTTATAACGTTCATAGGTTTGTCCAGGTACATTTGTTAAGAAACCCACTGCAACAAAGATGAATAGGGTTAAGTGAATTCTCAACTTACATGTTTTCCAACGTGATACTGTACAAAAACTAATTTTCATTTTATAAACATACATTTATTTTGTATTTAAATGCCATTTATTGACACTTTTTTTATTTTTTTCAGCTGGCAATTTTCATGGGATTATTTTTTTCGTCTCAAAATGGCTAAAAATTAGATATATTTGCACCATAAATTCACGCAAACGACTGTTCTTTAATAACTTAATCAATTCAATTGCGCCAGGTATTGAGATGCACCTCTTAGGTTGAATCCAATAAACATCAGGCCAACCTCCACCAATACGTTTTCTTTCTTTCTCAGCGGGGCATGTGTGAAGCCCCGCTGTCGTTTAAGGGTGCCAGACTGGTGTTCCGTTATCTGCTGCCTTTGACGGTAATATACCCGCTTGTTACTGGCTTCTATTCTTCTGCATATTCACTGCGGTCGATGTAGCGGCCACAGGTTGTACTTTTGTAGAAAGAGAGCGGCTTTTGCATTGTTTGCATGCCGGGGTGGTATAGCGCTATAACCTGTAGGCTGATCTTTTGTTACGCCGTTTGTCATGATTTAATTTAGAAACGATATGGCCCGGAATTAATTGTCTATTCCGGACTCAGGATTTTTGTTAAAAGCTGATTTCAACAATACTTACTGATCGCTTTGGTATGGTTACGATATTCTTTTCTGAAGGTTCTACTTCCATGGAGGAAAAGCATGCGGTTTTAGATGTTCCTTCTTCACAAGGTTCATTATCGAAGGTTCCCTCCATAGAATGAAGCAAAATCTCTTTAGGTTCTGTATCAAAGCCGGATAAATTAATGGCAGCTGTAACATCTTCATCATAATGCCTGTTAATGGCATGTAAATATACTTTATCTCCTGAGCCTGTTGCCACTATATCCAGAAACCTTACTGAATCAACAGGGCCAATTCCACTCATACGGTATGGTTGTTCATAATAGTTAACAGGCTCAGTTTCTGTTTTAAGCAGCTTATTTCCGTGGTATTTTGAATAAAATCCGGTTACCTGTCCGGTGGGGAAAGGATAGGGTTTAAAGGACTCGTCTTCAGATACTCTTATACCCGTAATTCCCCAGGAGCGACCCACTAACATGGATTGTGTGGCAATATCAACAATATTTCCCTCACGCATAAGCGCATGTAAAAAACCTGCAGCACCAACGCCTTTAGTAAAATGAGAACCCAACTGGTCCTGATCTACAGAGTTATCTCCCCACCAGCCATTCCAGTTCCATTCAGTAACTGCTATGGGGTATCCTGTATTTCTCAGCATGTTGTAGATGTCATTATCAATAACAGATTCTCCTTCAGCATTAAACTCCGGAACTGCTATCCAGGTTTTCCATATTTCTTCCTCTGTAAGTGAATCACGGGGTATCTCTGTTTCCCCACGTAAAATTTCATTAATTCCCCAGGGTTTATAAATATGATAGGATAAATAATCGATTTTTGAACCAAAGCGTTCCCTGAGCGGGATGGTAATATCTTCGGAATTTCCATCTGCAATTATTTTGATATCCGGGTCAATTTCATGAAATGCCTCAATAAAGGCTTCCAGTATTTCAAAATAATGTTCTTTTAATTCGGGGTCAATTTCACCTCTTCGCTTTAACTTATTATCCATCACCCATGGCTCATTGGCTATCTGTACATATTTTACATTATAAGGTTCAGGATGTCCGTTTAACGCACGTATTTTAGGCCAGTCAGGCATGCCTTCTGGTAGCACTGCATCCAGGCTTGCATTGCAATAAGCAATGAGTCCGGCTTCATGCATGGCTGACTCCTCTATGCTTTTTCTTTTAAAGTAGGCATCTCCAAAATTAATCACCAGCATCATTTCGGCATCAATTCCTTCAGCCAGCCTGCAGGCTTCATCATACCCAAACATGTTGGTTACGGTATCATCCTGAATGCCAACAAATTCTGGTCTTTCACCCTCACGCCCGGGAACATTATCTATCATGGTAGTCCAGTCCTGCTGGTTTACATCTGTTCCTCCCGGAAACCGTAACACCGGGATGTGCATTTCTTCCATTAATTCTACAACCCCATCCTGCAAATTATTTGTGCCTGGTTTTAATGCAGCCTCGGGTCCCCATTCACCATGCCAACTGGGTTTTTCCAGAAACTGACCAAAAAGACGGTCATCTATCTTAGCAACTTCATTATTGTGAATGGTCAAAGTGATACTTTCCTCCGGTGTTGAGGTACAGGATGAAAGAATAATTATAATTGAGGAAATGGTAAAAACAAGCTTTTTCATGATTTAAAAATTTGGTGAACTAACAGGTCTGAAATATTGTAAATAGGTTTATCCCTTTACTATTGTATGTTTTTCTATATAATCAGGATCAATATATACGCCTAAGCCAGGCGCTGTGGGTACTTTTACCTTACCGTTTTCGCTTTTTAAATTGGATGTGGGCGATTCCAATGGTATTTCATTATTGAACCCTTTAAACTCATGATAGGGTCCGGCATTCGGCAATGCAGAGACAAAATGCATCATGTATAAATATCCCAGCCCTGAGCCAGAAATATGGGGAATACATGGTTTATTTTTATGATGTCCCATCAGGGCCACCTTCATGGAACGAATCATACCACCAAAGTAGAAAATATCAGGCTGCACTACATCAAGGGCATCATGGTGGATGAGCCAACGGAAATTATTCATACTGGGTTCCTGTTCCCCTCCGGCAATGGGAATGTCAAGTGCTTCTGCCACTGCCAGGGTTTCTTCATACATATCAAAAGGTACCGGTTCTTCAAAGAATCCCATATCATATTCCTGTAACAGCTTTCCAATTTTGATTGCTTCTGCAACATTGTAGCCGCCATTGGCATCAGCGTAAATGGTCATATCATCACCAAAGGTTTTGCGTATCAAGGGTATCAGATTTTCACTTCTGTTCGGAGGAGAGTCAGGGGCACTCATCCTGCCGGCCACCTTAAATTTAATAGCATTGGCATTTATCCTTTCTGCATTTTCTTTAATTCTTTCTACTGTTTCTTCGGCTGATTTACCCCTAAAATTATTCGCCTGGTATACCGCGATTTTTTCATGGTGAATATCTCCTATAAGCGCCCCCATGGGTTTATTGGCAATTTTTCCCAACAAATCGAGCACGGCAAATTCCAGTGTGGCAAGCGGCACCCATAAAGCCAGGCTTTGCAGTTTATAGTTGCTTTTATAAACATAAACTTCCTCCAGCAATTCCTCCAGTTTAGTGGCATCCTTACCAATAAAAAAGGGCTGAATCCTTTTGGTGAAAATGGGATACAGGTATTGCATCTGCATGTTATTGCTTACCGAAATTCCTTCCTGTCCGTCAGGCGTTGTAACCCTGCAAATGTAATTATTCCTGTATTGCAGTAATTCTACCTTATCAAGAATAACAGGTGCATTGAATAATTCCTTTTTTAGCACAGGCTGCTTCATTATTTTTTCAAGGTCAGAAAGATCCTGAAAATACAGGTCTTTCGGATCTGTTGAGGTGAACGAATGGAATAGTAATGGCGATGCGGCTGCTCCAAGAGAAGCAGATTTCAGAAAGTTACGTCTGTTAGATTTCATTATGCGTTAAGTTAATGATCATACTTATTGAAATACAAATTTATCAGAATTTCTTATAAACCCTTAACAAGTTTAATGAAAGCGTTATGATTTTGCTCATATATTCACCGACAAGTTCGGACACGGTAATGTCATAACAATGACAAAAGCCTTTTGTAAGTATAAAATTCCTGTTTTCATTGAATTAATGGCTGTTAAATCAGATAGATAGCCAATATAGTTTTTGTCATAAACATCTGCATCTCTTTCCGCCAATTTTCAAGGCAGGTTCAAAAATATCTTTTACTTTAGAGATAATTTTTAAAGTAAACCGATTTGACTTAGGACTCTAAAACATGAAGACTACCAGACGAAATTTTCTACGCTCAGGCGCTTATGCCGGATTGGGTTCTGCACTTCTTTCTTCCTGCAATAATACCGGTGCAAATATTGCCAATTCCGGACAACCAGGATATAAAGCTTTGGATGAGGCTTTGGCCCGGCCGGTGTTGAAAAGGGAATTGTTCTCTGATCCAGTGATAATTGAATCCTGCGAATTGCTGGAGCACAATGGAAACTATGTTTGCCGGGTTCGCTCTACCGATGGCGCAGAAGGACATTGTGTGAGTCATAATCACCGGATGCCTCATCTTTTTCCCATGCAGGTTATGCGGGTAAATCCCTTCTTTGTAGGGAAGGATGCGCGTGATCTGGATATGCTGGTGGACGAAGGTATAATGATGTATCAGAACAATTACAAGTATCAGGGATATGCGCTGTGGATTCCCCTTGCGACCGCAGAAATGGCTATTCTGGACATGCTTGGCCGAATTGCCGGAAAAAGCATGGGGGAGCTGATTGGGGAAATCCATCATACTGATATTGCTATCTATCAAGCCAACAATAACCGCGGAAAGTCAGCGGAAGAAAGTATTGAAAGTATTAAAAATCTCCAGGCAGAGACGGGAGCAAAGGCGGTTAAATTTAAAATTGGCGGACGCCGTAGCCTTCCGGAAGAACCGCCCGGAAGAACGGAACGCCTCATACCCCTGGTTAGAGAAGCTTTTGACAGCGATATTACCATCTATGCCGATTGTAACGGCAGTTATGATACGGCTGATGAGGCTATCCGTATCGGTAAAATCCTTGAGGCAAATAAAATAGATATGTACGAGCAACCGGTTCCTACTGACTATTATGAAGCCTGGAAAGCTACTGCAGACGCAATTGATCTTCCCATTGGTTCGGGTGGGGGTGAGGTGAGCATTCGTAATTTCAGATGGCTTATAGCCAATGCGGCTGTGCAAATGGTACAACAGGATCTGTTTTATTTTGGCGGCATGATCCGATGTATGAAAGTGGCACGCATGGCCGAAACACAAGGATATTTGTGTACACCCCATATTTCCGGAACCGGGCTGGGCTATATTTATATGATGCAGTTTGTCTCAGCAGTTCCCAATGCAGGCCCCTACCACGAATTTAAAGGTGTAAGCCGGGATATTCCTTTTGAATGCAAAACTTCCAGCCTGGTACCGGAAAATGGCATTTTGCATTTGCCCCGGGGAGTAGGCAGCGGGGTTGAAATAGATCCGGCTTTTTTGGCAAAACACAAAGTGATAAAAATATAATTAAACAACTAATAACAAAATGATCAAGATGAAAAAATTTGTTTTTATAGCATTATTTATGGGAGCAGGTATTGCCCTTCAGGCTCAGCCTCAATTACCTTTAAATTACCAGTTACGCCTGGAACCTGTGTGGGCACGCGTTGCCGATGCACTTGGTGAACCCGGCTCTGTTGAAAGTGCTGAATTTTCACCCAATGGCAGGTTTATTGTTAGTGGCACCAAATATGATAATTCTGTAATTATGTGGCGCACCTCTGATGGTGCTGAACTTTGGAGGGACTATGCAGAAGAGGAAATAGAACGCGTTGGGTGGTCATCAGACAATAAATATGTTGCTGCCGCCAGCGAAGATTACCTTGTTACTGTTTATGATGCTGCAACAGGAGAGGTATTTAAAGTGCTGGAACATAAGCGTGGCATCGATGGTTTGACATGGTCGCACAAAGGCAGTCTGTTGGTTACAGGTGAGGAGCGCATGGAAATGGACGATGGTTCAACCAAAGGTTTTATTCGTATTTTTGATATGCCGGAAGGGGATGAAGTTAAATCCATTGATTTTGGTAATACCGTAAATGAGCTTTTTTTTACAGAGGATGATGCCTACCTTCTTGCAGTTGGTCATGGCGCTGTAAAGGTTTACAATACGGATGACTGGTTGCTCGAACAAACATTAAAAACGGATCATTATACAATTTTTACCAGTGGTGTGTTTTCTCCTGATGGAAAGTATGTTTTTGCTGTAGGGCAGGGGGGTACTTCGCGGGGCAATATGCACCTTTGGGAATGGCGAACCGGGGAGCTTGTGAAATTTTTTAACCACACCGGAAAAAAGATTGAATCCGTTTCGTGGCATCCCAATGGAAATTATATTGCGCACGCTGGGCACGATCCTTATATTTATGTTTACAGGGTAGGCGATATCATGCAGTTTGGCAATGATGCCATCCCGGTGGCGCATAAAGTATGGGCCGGAGACCATGCAGAATTTATCGATTTCAATGCCGACGGAAGCTTTCTGGTGAGTTCCCATCAAAACGGACTTGTTAAGCTTTGGGTATGGATGGGAGAAAATTCCGATCTGAATGCGCGCAGACACGATTGGGTAAGAACACAACAGACGGATAGTGAAAAATAATATCATTACTAAAATGAAAGAAAATTATGAATAAAGTTATCATCAGTTTTGTTTTAAGTATAATAGTTTGCAACTGCGTTATACTTGCACAAAACACAACATCCAAATTTAATCTTAAAGCCTATGAGCCCCAGGAAGGACTAATTGCAGCATTAAAGGATGATGTATTAACCGTTACCTGGGATGGTGATCCGCAAAATGAGGTACGGGTTCGTTTCACCATCGAAGGTGGTACGCCCATCATTGAGGAAATTGCCATAAATGAAATGGATGGAGAATGGCAGGTCCTGGCACGAGATGTCAAACCCTATTATCATATCGTTTCAGGATTGAGAAGGGTAACACAACAACAGACCGAACCCCTTGAGGAAATGGGCGTAACGCTTACGGAAGAAAAACTGAATGAGATTAAATGGGATGCTTTTTGGGATGCACCCCTGTATGTTACTGATGAACCCCCTCTTTCTCACACTTCTTCTATTCCTGCAGAAGAGCCTTTTGCCAATCATCCGGGCATGCCACGCAGTGAATCAGAGATAAACCGTTCCGATGCAAGCTTTAATGCCAATGAATGTGTTGTACGCACAAACGGTGCACACATTGAGATAGTATTTTCCGGGTTTACAGCTGGTATATTTGAAGGACGTTTACAATATGATATTTACAAAGGAACCAACCTGATACGGCAAATGGCCGTAGCTAAAACGGATCATTCATCGGCAGCTTTTAAATATGATGCCGGGTTAACAGGTTTGCCCCTTTCATCTTCCACCCGCATGGTTTGGCGTGATATTGCCAAAAACTGGCAGGAATATCTCATGGGCGGTCCGGTGAGCGATATGCCCTCCATCGTCTTAAGCAACAACCGGTTAATAGCGGCTCAGGTTGCCGGCGGTTCCATTGCAGCCTTTCCTCCTCCACATAGTTTTTACTGGGCACGCGAGTCGGAACAGAATCTTGGATATAGCTGGTACAGAAAAGATTCGGACAATTCCTTTTCTTTTGGGATGCGACAGGCTGAACTGGAGCAGGACCCAGAATTTTATCATAATTTTGCTTTATACAGTGCCCCACCGGGAACCTGGCAGCGGATGCCCGTTTTCTTTTATGTAAGTGCCCATGATGGAGGCGATGCAGTACTGGGCGCCCTTGAGTTTACCAATGACGATAAATTCCGTCCACTGCCCGGCTATAAAGTTATGGGACATCACTATCATGTTGGGCTGGTTAAGCGGTTAAAAGAGCATGGTGGTTACCATTACCGCATTAATGATATTGCCACCATGAAAAGCATTGGACTTGATATCTTTAGTATCATTGATGGTGCCCGTGGGCCCGGGCGGCATGATAAGGGAGAACTTTTCCTCAACGACCTTTATGAGTATTATGAGGCAGCGAGGAGCCAGTCCGATAAAGAATTTTTGGTGATGCCTAATGATGAGAACAGTACGGGAGGCCGCCCCCCTTTTATGGGCGGACATTATGATATAATTATTCCTAAACCTTTTTACTGGACCCCTCAAAGAAAAGAGGGCGAGCCGCTTTATGAGAATCATCCGAAATACGGCCGGGTTTATCATATTGGAACGCCTGAAGATATGATGGCAGTTTCTGAAATTGAAAATGTACTGATTTCCATGCCCCATCCCAATTCAAAACGGTCCACCGGATATCCCGAAGCGATAAAGGATGAGCCACAGTTTTTACACGAAAACTATTACAGCCTTGGCTATCGTTGGGGTATGGGAATGGATGCCTCAGAGACTCGGCTTGGTGAATCCCGGTTTCTTAAGCTGTGGAATCAAACCAATAACTGGATGGCTGAGCACGGTCAACCCCCTAAAATGGCACTGGCCATTTCTGAGGCCCGTTCCGATAAGGGTGAACGTGGAAAGCCTCCTTACGATGATGCATATGGCATGTCACCGGTAAATTATATTAAAATAGACAGCATTCCCTCTCTGGATGATATGAGTTCCATTACCAACGCACTGAAAAATGGTGAATATTTTATGACAACCGGTGAAATCCTTATCCCATATTATGAAATTAATGGAGAAGGGGATAACCTTACCGTAATTGCAGAAATAGAATGGACTTTTCCACTTGATTTTGTTGAAATAGTATGGGGTGATGGGAAAGAAACCGGACGTAAAATTATTTCGGCAACTGATTTGCCTCCTTTTGGTAAACACAGGTTTGAAATTCCTTTTGATGCATCAGGGAAAAAATGGATGCGATTTGCCGCATGGGATGTGGCCATAAACGGAGCCTTAACCCAGCCAGTGAGTTTAATCGACTAAAGAAAATACGTGTTGTGTGCCGTTGAAATTAAAGTTTCAATGGGATAAGTATGCCCTAACGAGAACTATTTAGTCTGCGCGAAGACCCCAATTTCTTTCCCGATTTTCGGGACAGGCTGTTATGCTTGTCAGAAAAATACTTATAAGTAAACTGCATTTTTTCTGACTTCGCAAGCCTCGAACTTAGACTTTTCTATTCAGGCACATGGCTTTTCGCGCAAGCACTTTTTAGCTATTATCTTTAAAAATTAATTCAGCACTGCCCATTCCGGCATTTCACCTGGCACAATATTGAGCATTCCTTCTCCCAATAGCCAGGTAAAGAACAATACAACCAACACGCCGATCATATTCAGCGCAAATCCGGTGCGAAACATGACAGGGATGGAAATTTTTCCTGTACCAAACACAATGGCATTGGGAGGTGTAGCTGTTGGAAGCATAAATGCAAGCGAAGAGGCCAACGTAATAGGCACCATGAAAAGCAATGGATTATTTCCGCTGCTAACCGCCAGCGCTGCAAATGCTGGCAACAGCATTTGGGTAGAGGCCACATTTGAGGTCAGCTCTGTAAGCAACGACATGGATATAAGAATGATAATTAAAATAACATAAGGATTTATGCCATGTGTCCAGGAAAATTGGTCTCCAAACCATAATGCCAGTCCCGAAGACTCAAAACCTAGCGCAAGCGCAAAACCACCACCAAAGAGCAAAACAATGTTCCATGGTAAATTTCTGGCAGTTTTCCAGTCCATAATTCGCTGTCCTTTATAATTGGGTGCAGGAATGGCAAAGAGAAGAATAGCCAGCGCCACAGCAACGGTCCCGTCATTTAAGAATGGCGAATGCCTGAACAGGTTAGACCAACCGGGAAGGATAAAAATTCCGGCATCAATGTCTTTGCGAAATATCCATAATAAAGCAAGCAGGGCAAACAAAACAAACACAATTTTTTCCTCACCTGTGATCTTTCCAAGCTCTTTATGTTGCTTTTTAAATGTATCTGGGCTTAAATTTCCCCACCTGGTTTTCGGGCGGAAAAGAAAGTAGATCATAGCCCATGCAAACCCAAACATTGTAATGCTAATGGGCAAAGAGAAGAACATCCAGTTGGCAAAGGTTAATTCAGGAGCTCCAGGGAATAAAACGGTCACCATACGTACACAAATCAGGTTGCCAGGCGTTCCCACCAGGGTGGCAAGGCCGCCAATGCTTGCGCTGTATGCCAGGGCAAGAATTAAACCCGTGGCATAGGAACCGGTATTTTTTTCACCCATGGTTTCTTCCAGTTTACCAGTTACCGAAAGCACAATGGGCACCATCATCATGGTAGTGGCCGTGTTGGATATCCACATGGATAGAAAAGCCGTTGCAAGCATAAATCCAAGCAATATTCTTCCCGGACTAACGCCTACCAACATTAAAATTCGTAAGGCTATACGTTTATGAAGGTTCCACTTCTCCATAGCCAGCGCCATGATGAATCCTCCAATAAACAGAAATATAATGTGGTTAAAATAGGTTGCACTTACTTCAGTACCATCTGCAATTCCTAAAAAAGGGAAAAGCACAACTGGGACAAGTGCTGTGACCGAAAGAGGCAAGGCTTCTGTTACCCACCAAATGGCCATGAGGGTAGCTACAGCCAGGGTATTTGTTACAGCGGGATTACCAGGTTCCAGGTCAGTAAATAAAATAATAACCAAAAATCCAATGATACCGCTGAACAGTCCGATACTTCTTCTATTTAAGCTCATTAAAATGGTTGATAGGTTTTTTATTAATAAATTAACTATAGGCTTTAATTAATGCTGACTAATACTAATTGCCAAATCAAAAGAACAAAATAATTTATTCCAGATTCTCAATAATGTTCATCGCCTCCCTAATATCATAAACCGACGTGCCGGGATCGCCGGTAATCAAAGTACCAATTTTCTCTTTCAGGGGAAGAGCATCTTCACCCATTTGGCTAAGCACATTTAATGCATAAACCCGGGTCATCTGATATTCACTATCCATGGCATATGATAACCCCTCCAATACACCTTCCATTACACCTGATTTATGGAGTGCTTCAGCTGCAGCAGCAGCAATAAATGCTTTCTCATCTTCCAGCCGATTTTTAAGGACCGTAATTACGGCCGGACTTTCCATTTCAAGAATAATAGCGCCGGTCACCGCCCAGTAACGAATAGCAGGATGAGGATCATCCATACGCTTCAGCAATTCATCTGCATAAGCTATATCACGGGAAGATGCCATCCGGGCCGTTTCATAAATCCTTTCATAAGGAAAACCTTCCTGCCTTACATATTCATATACCGGCATTTCAGACGAGACTTCCTCTACCAGTGGCTCAGGAATAAAACCCACATCTTTAATTTCCTTTATCCACCGCTCTTGTTCTGCTCTTAGTTTAAGTAAAATATCTTTGTATTCGTCTACTTTAGCAAGGTTTACAACATTATCCGGGTCGCGGGTAACATCATAAAGTTCCTCCGCAGGCTTTTCATTAAAAAAAGCCGATTGCGTTTCATCCAGTTCACCTTGCAGGTAGGCTTGTTCCCAGGCTCTCATGGAAGGGGCGCGCCATAAATATTGAATAAATTGCCCGTATTTCTTATGCGGCATATAATTCCGTACATAGCGGTATTGTTTATCGCGAACGCTCCTGACAAGGTCTAATTTTTCATCCATCCGGCCGCGGTAACCATAGGTAAAATCTTTTTCCGGGGACGTGTATTTTCCGATAAAAGGTTTGCCCTGCATGTTTTCCGGAACTTTAATTCCGGCAAGACTTAACACGGTGGGGCCAAAATCCACAAAACTGACCAATCGCCCGGATTTTTCTCCTGCGGAGGTGGGAGCCAGGTGCCGGTACATTTCAGGAAAAGAAATTATGAAAGGTACATGCAGCCCCGATTCGAAAATGAAGCGTTTACTACGGCCAACCACTCCCCCATGGTCGCTATAGTAAAACACAATGGTACTGTCAGCCAGTCCACTCTCCTGAAGCTCCTTTAATATTTTACCCACTTCAGCATCCATCATCTGCACCTTGTCATAATATTGTGCCCAGTCGTGTTTCATCGCATCATTTTTTGGATGATAATCGGGTATAGGCACTTTTTCAGGATCATGGATTAATTCCTCCCATGGAATAGAATCATGCAAACTGCTTTCATGACTTACATGAATATTCTGTACGTGAAAAAAACGTTGTCCGGGTTTTCTGTTTAAATAAGTAGCTGTTTTGCTGGATTCGTGCCACGCTTCTTCCTGATCGAGGGTATTATAATCTTTTTTGCTGTTATTTGTAGTGTAATATCCAGCCTCCCTAAGATAGGTTGGAAAAAATCTGAAATCCTCAGGTATGGGATAGTTACTGCGCATATTCTCGGTTCCCATGCTATTGGCATACATGCCCGTAATAAGGGTGGAGCGTGCCGGTGCACAAACGGGTGAGGTAGCAAAGGCATTTACATACAGTGTACCTTTTGAGGCAAGGCTATCAAGCACCGGAGTGGTAGCAAATTCATCACCATAAGCCCCGATAAACGGACTATTATCTTCACTGACTATCCATAATATGTTTGGAAGAGGTAGTTTTTCTTCCTGCTGATCACAACTTACCTGAGTCAATGCCAAAGAGGCAAAGACCCAGGGTTGGATGTTTTTCATCATAAAGGCTTTCCTGTTTATTTGTTTTTAATAATTTTTAACTGTTTGTTGTATGTGTCCTGGCCAATTTTATAGTTAATGTTCAGGAAATACACCCCATCAGTTAAGTTTCCGAGGCGAATATAACAACTTTGGTGTGATTGAACCATGTCATTCTTTGACAAATTATGACAAAGTCTGCCACTTAAATCATACATCTTTATCTCACTTATTGTACTGTTGGCAGGTAATCCGGAAATGGTGACAGAATTGGTGACCGGATTTGGAAAAACTGAAATCCTTGAATGCTCCTTATTTGACAAAATGCCGGTTGAATTATCTTCTTCAGGAATTCCGGTTGCGATGATTTCGATATCATGTTGCCCGGTGGGTACGGTAACCTGTAGAGTGTTAATGCCATCTTCTGTATAATCCATCATTTCTCCGTTTAATTTTATCCCTGTAATTCCAGGGTATGTGAAAACTATGGTGGCATATTTGTTGTCAATTTTCCCTGTTTTATCATCTAAATAAAAATCAATTGCTGATGAAGAGGAAAACCCCCGGGTATATCCTGCCTCACCTGAATAAAACTCACGTATATTTCTTCCAAATGCAAACAAAACAGAGTCCTCCTTAACACGTTGAAAGAAATAATCGCCGGCGAATGTTCCCCGGGTTACAGGTGTTAAACCATCAGCTTTTGATTCCATTACCTCGTCCATTATGCCATCAGCCTGAGATATTTGTACACCATGGTAACTGCCGTCACTAATGTGGGTAGTTTGGGGTAATGGATGATTTTGATCAGAAGGCAGCACAATTGTCAATGCATGGTTTTCACCGTATTGGTCAGTTGTATATGTTGACTTAAGCACTTTTGTCAGCAAGCTGCTGGATTTATCAGCCTGCACTCCGTCAATAAGAGAAACATTTGTGGGAGGTGTGGCTAGCAATATGCTAAGATCAACACCATTTTCATTCCATCGCTGTACGTTCCAGGTAAAAAATTTATCACTTTCAACTTCTTGTACATCATAAGAACGCGGATGTAACAATACCTGAAAATCTTCAGCGGGATTATAGGCTTTTACCTCGTCAAACAATACCCAGTAACCTGCAGTGCCGGGCGTTGGGTAAAGCATATGAAGTGTACGGGTATGGGTGCCATTATTTAGGGCAGGTCCTGCTTCACCAGAAGCATAGGCAAGTTTATCATCAATGATAAATCCACCTGAGAGTCCGCCTCCTTTTTTTGAATTATGGTTTTTATTGTTAATCAGCACTGTATTGGAAGACTTTGCCTGATCGTGGATATAATTCCACGAAAACCCTAATGCGCCATTGCCCCAGTTGCTGTATCCTGAATTTACCACAAGGTCTTCACCAAAAGCAGCCAAATGGAGTGAATTGGTTTCTTTATGAGAATGAGATGTATAACTTTTCGGATTCCAAAGTACACCTGACAGATGTTCTTCATTACTGGGATTGTGGACAAACCATGCCCCGCCATCCGGATAGATAGTACTTGTGTTTGGACGAACCGGCTCGATGAGGGAATCAACCGCCAGATAATTCAGCAGCCGACCTACAGAGGTTTTTCCCTGTACCTGCCAGGCAGCATTTTGTGCCGCTATCCCGGAAAAACGGTTTACCCGCCAGGTGGCAGCACTTTCTTCAAGTCTACCACGGATGGAAGTTCCCATTTTAGCATCGCCAAAAATGTAAATACTACCATATGTATTGAAATTATGGCCAAAGAGCCATTCATGGAACTCCTGGAAAAGGGGATCGTCATAGTAATTATCCTCTTCGGTAAATTCCAGTACATCCATAAACATATATTTTTGTTCCCTTTCGTCTTTTATAAATCTTGAGGTAGAATAACCGGTACCACCGGTAAAAATGCCATTACCAGTGATGTGATCCTCCAGTTCTTTCCGGTATTTTTGTTTATAAAAATCGATATTTTCTCTGTCTCCCTTATACAAATAATATATACCTAAAGAGGCATAGTAACTTTCCTTCCATGCAGTACTACGTTGGGTTTCAAGAAAACTGAAATAAAGTCTTTCAAGGGAATCCCTTTCGGTAGCATCCATATCATTATAAAGCACATCCATTGCAATAATGGCATTAAATGCCGCGCATGCCACGGGAACGGTTCCAGGCCATTCATCAGGCTTTACCCGGGATTCTAGAACGTCGTTAAATTTATATAGTGTTTCAACTATTCTTGTCTGGTATGTTGCCTGGCTATCAGGCTCCAGAATCCATAACAAGGTTCCGGAACTAATCATATCCCTTAACAGAATTGCTTTATCATCCCCATCAGCTAAGGTTTCATCATAGGGTTGAGCGAACATCGTCCGGGCAGATTCTTTCATCTCCTTCCATGGCGATTGAGTTGCCTTTGCCCGCATATCTGCATACATATCCTTATTTACAATAAGAAAAGGATGGCCAGAGTCAGATTCAGTGTATTGGTTAACCTGTAAAGTATCGGAATTATGAATTACCTTAACAACGGGTTCAAATTTAGCATTGAAATTTAAACGAGGTGCGTATTGTGCATTTAGAAAACTGCAGACAATAATAAAACTGATGATTGAAATGTATGTTTTAATGTTTTTCATTTTTTTCTATTTATTTGTTTTTACAACAAATTGCGCGTGATTTTTATCTGCACTCTGTATCTTAAGCAGATATATTCCGGGAGATACATTATGCTGATGATCACTTGTCCCTCCCCATACAAACTGATTTGTATGTGTTGCATCTATTGTTTTTGAAAATATTTTACGTCCTGCATAATCAAAGATCAAAACAGTTGCATCACCAGCAATTTCCGGTGGAAATTCTATTGTTAATTCGCTGGAAAAAGGATTAGGATAGGCATTAAATCCTTGATTTTGTGATAATAGGTTATTGCCATCCGTAAAAAGAGTTAGTGTACTGTCATTGGGTATAAATTCCACGTTTATGGTATTAGTGGCAAGGTCTTTTGCATAATATTCGATTGCAAGCATTACAGTTCCTTCATTTGATTTTTGCTTGTCGTCTCCCGGGTACGTAGATATAACAGAAAAATCAACATCGTCGGGTTGGTTTATTTTAATTTTCATCACTTTACCATTCTTACGCAACAATGCTTCTGATTTATTGAGTTCAATGGCTGCATCGGTAACCATTTGCCAGCGAATGGGTGTAAATTCGTTGATTTGTTCAATTTTATCGGTAATCACTACCCTTTCGCGGTCTTTCATTTCAAAAGAGCGGGTTGTTTTTGCTGCAATTGGATAGGTAGCTGACATATCAATTTTTGCAAAGGCATAATTTTGATCACTGTAAAAATCAGCAATATCTGCAAACCCATAAATGGCTTGCTTTTGGTTATTCAGGGTAAGCGTATTATGGCTGTAATTATTCAACCGGTAATAATCCCATCTTTTATTATCAAAGTCGAAATAGCCGGGTAAGTCATAACTGTCGCCACTAAGGTCATACGCCCATCTCTCCCCTTCAGCATCTAAAACAAAAGAACCGATGTCCATATGGGCATGATTGACCTGGGGTATTCCGCCTTTAAATCCAATGTAAATTGCATCATCATCCCAGCTGCTGTGCATGGCACCCACAGCCGTTTCACCGCTGGAAATGGATACATCAAGTGCAAAGTCATCGTGAGAAAGGTTTTGTCCTGCGTTACTGTACCAGGCAGCCAGCAGGGCCAGAAAGCGATCTAAAGTATCATCATTCATTAGATCATGAAGACGCATGCGAGCCAAATCTCTTCTTATTGTTAATCGCTCAAACCAGGCATAACCGGGCTCTTCAAATTCGTGAGCCATCCAAAACAGTACGGGTGAATAATATAATGTCTTTTTTGAATCGCCATAATTAAAGTAAAGTCCCGTTGGGCCTGCAGTGTGAATATGAAACAGTCCGGATTTTCCCATCGGCAAATAGCCTGGATCATCTTCAAGCCCCTGCAGGTTGCCAAAAGTAGTTCTGAGGGCAGAGAGCAGCATACCATTGTAAGTGGTTCCGTAAGCCCAGTAAGTAGGGCCTTCATGCCAGGCGCCATCGGGAATATAACTAGACATGGAATTTTTTATTGAATTCACAGCATGATTAACAATGATTTCGGCCGTATCAGGTTTTTCATCGGCTACGGCAAGAGCTAAGAGGGTGAGACCTCCATTACACACCTGGTTCCAGTTGTTAATCCGGTCTATCCACCAACCATTTTCATGGTTGCCATTATAAGCTATGATACCCTCCACAAGCCCGTGTTTTACCACACCGGCTAAAATTTCCGCTTTATCCTCCTCAGTTAAAAAATCATATACCCAATCGTATCCAATCCCTGTAACTGCGGAAAGCTCTCCAATATTTAAGAAATGGCTTGGTCCCCAATCGGGGAAATTTGCGGCAGCTTTAATTTCATCTCTTACACGTGCCGCATAAAGGGTATCACCGGTTAGCTGATACATGAGGCCACAATTAAAAACCCGTAACATCGCATGCCGGCGCTGGTATTTTAACCTTGGATTGCCTGGTGCATCAAATTCATATTTAACAAGGGGTGATTTTAGTGCACTATCTGCATAAAATTCAATAATCTCCATTAAATCCTGAAACAAAGTATCTGTCTCCCATAAGGTTTTTAATTCAGCAACTCGCTCTGAGGTTAGGATCACCCTTGGATGAGGTTTCAAATTGGTATAATCTTCCTGAGCAGATGCATTATGGAGGCCGGATAAACCCAGCGCAATAATTGTTGTAATAATGAGTAACCACGTTTTCATAGTAATTGTGTATTTAATGTTGATGATTATTATTATTTGTACTTAACGAGAGAATTGTTTTCCAAACTTCTTCATTTACAAGCAAACCCTTTTTAAGGCTTTCTGACCTGGTACGGAGTGTGCGCTCACCGGGATAATATATACGTGAAGTATCTGAAAAAGGTTTGCTTTGCAGGAATTCCGTTTTAAGCTTCTGCATTATACTGTTAGCATGATTATTTGGGCCGGCAATCTCAAGATTGAACACAATAAAGAGTTGTGATACAGCATGTTCAGCGGGCAGCTCCCCAATGTCAAGTGTAGCGTTTCCGCCTGAAAGTACACTTACCAGCAAATCAAGCATAATTGACAATCCGGAGCCTTTCCAGTAACCCACGGGCAAGGGTTGCCTTGTCTTCAGAATCTCTCCGGGAGCAGTTGTTAACTCACCATTTTGGTCATACCCCCCGGGGTAAGGTAAAACTTTATCTTGCAGATGATAATCTTCCATTTTTCCGAAAGAAAACTGGCTCATAGCCATGTCGAGCACAAAATGAGCAGGTGAATCTGGCATGGCTATTACAAGAGGATTATTTCCTATAATCGGTTCCGAACCTCCCCATGGGGGCATGTTGGGTTCAGTATTTGTTGTGCAAATAGCCGCATATCCGGCTTCAGCAGCCTGCCATCCATAAGTACCTCCACGCATCCAATGGTTGGTATTTTTCAGGGAAACCATACCTACAGCATATTTTTTTGCGAGTTCCATGGCCCTGTTCATCATTTTCCATGCATTCAAGTTTCCTGGCCCGGCCTGCCCGTCCCATACTTCATGCGCATGATGTGCCAAAACCTGCACCGCCTCTTTTCCTGTCTTTACATAACCATTGCGAATGTTACGAATAAACCTTGGGAACCGGTTCAGTCCGTGGGAATATACGCCATCCCGTGTTGTTTCTGCAAAAAGGCGGCTGCATAATTCAGCATCCTCCCTCTTAAACTGGTGTTGCTGAAGAATCTCTGATAAGACAGACTGAACTTCTGGGTACAAAATACGCATCTATGGTTCTTTTAGAAGAACAATATTAATTATTTGTCTGTGGTAATTAATTGCATATGCACGACAAAGTATCTGATTGTGTGTCATAATCATGACATAATCATGACAAGACACATTAAACTACTGATTAACTGGTGTTTATTTATTTTAATAATGTATATTTGGCTGGTAGTTAATGTCCTATGAAATAATCCGGATAATGAATTACATTCCTTTAATGTGTAATAGGATATTCCACTTAAACCCTGATGTTGTATTTAATAACTTTTAAAACCTAAAGGATAAACAATGAAAAATTTCTATTTATTAATTCTCAGCCTTTTGGCTTTAACTGCTTGTGATTATACCGGATTAACAATTATCAACGAAGTGCATGAGGAAGAAAATGGCGTGTTGGCTATGGAGGCCGAGCACCCAAATGCGGCTTCCCCAATGGCTGATTGGTCTACTGACAGGCTGGATAAAAGCACTTTTGTTGCAATGGAAAAAACAAGTGAAAGTGCTGACAGCATCCCCTCCCTGCTTTATAACATGGAAATAACAAACCCTGGAATCTACAGCATCTGGATTAAGGCAAAAGGAAATACTGGTAATAATGGATTCGCATTGTCAGTGAACCAGGAAAATGTTGATATTACACCAAAAGATGCTGTTTATGATGAATTTGTATGGTTTACCAGGAATGCATATTCTAAACTTAAAAAAGGAGAAAACACCCTGCAACTTCGGTTCAAAGATGAGAATTTCCATCCGGACAGTATTATGCTCCTGCACAACCAGCAGCAGACTCCGGCAGGTAATACTGAGTTGTCTGCGGTAATGGAGAAATCAAATGAAATGGTACAGGAATTTATTCAGGCCAGGGAAAATCAACAGCTTTTGCAGCCTTATGGAAATTATTCCCTGGGTGAAGCCTACCATATTCAATGGAAACTGGCACAAAATTTAAAAAATGAACTGGGTGATATTGTAGGGCCTGCTGAAAAAGTCAGTAAGCTGTGAGATGCAACATGACGAAATGAAGATGTATTGACATACTTCGAATTGAAGGCAGGGAAGCAGGCTGCAGCTTTCTGGCTAACACTTTTATTGCTTGTAATTTACTGATTTAGTGTCAAAAGTGAATTTTTCAGCAAGCCCAAAATATATGGGACAGTTCTAATCAAAACTCATCAAATTTAGTTTCAGATTGATTGGTATTTTTCTAACCAGTCAACCACGGATTTATCAATGTATTTTTTACGAAATGGTCGATAAAGCATTGTATTGGCTGCATTATCGTTTTCAAATTTGTCTTTAGCTGAATTCCAGTTTAATTTCCGTCCAAGTTTTATTGATAATAACCCCATATTGCATAACCGGTATACATTATGGCCAACCTGCATCGGTTCGAGCGATTCTTTATTCTGAATGATGGAATTAATAAAATCCTGCTTATCTGAGACAACATTTTTAAATTGAGGTGCTATATCATGTTGTAAAATAGAAGGATCACTGGCCTCCAACGGTTTTTTAAATGCTGCTTTAATCCATCCATCCTCACCTTCAAACTTTACGTAAGGTTCGTCAATGATATACTCCAGGCTCATTCCATCAGCAAATTGATAAGTGAGGTTAAATGATTCAATTGTATTCCAGAGGCTTTGTGTAAACCTGCCATCGCCCTCAACAGAAACCGGGCTTTCATATTCTTTGTCTATACCCCACAAGGCAATATCTATAAGGTGTGCTCCCCAGTTGGTGATCATACCGTTGCAGTAATCATCAATTCGCATCCAACCTGGCCTTACATCGTATGTTTTGGGTTCGTGAACTCTTCGCATGGTATAAGGGGCAGTAAATGCAGGGCCTAACCATTGATCATAATCAAGTTCTTCTGGGACCGGCATGGTGGGTTGTGGATCGGGTGCCGAACCATTCAATGGAGAAGGCACCCCCACAATTACCTTATTAATTTTGCCTATGGCTCCGGCACGCAGTAATCCTACTGCGGTTGAGAAATTTTCTTTGGATCGGAACTCACTGTCGAGTCGGTGATGAACATTATTTTCGACGATGGAGTCCACTAATGCTTTACTATGATTGATGCAGATAGATAACGCTTTCTCCATTGCTATATGTTTGCCTGCCTGCGCTGCTGCTATACCCTGCGGTACATGCCAGTGATCTGGTGAGGAAATCATCACCGCATCAATATCTTTATTTTGTAATAATTCCCGATAATCATTATAGGACTGAACTCCTTTATACGTTTGGTTATCTATGCTGTAATGGTTGTTAATAATATCTGCTGCTTGTTGCATGCGCCAGTGATCAGGATCATTTACCGCGATGACCCTAACATTGTCCATGGAAAGAAATTGTTTCAGGTTTACTTTAATCGCTTGTCTTCCTGTTGCAATAAGGCCTATGTTTATCTGATTGGAAGGAGCATGCGTGCTTAAGGCAGATGCTGGAATTATCGTTGGAAAAGTTATTGCTGCTCCGGCCAGTCCTGCATTTTTTATGAAATTTCTTCTACTTTGCTTGTTATTCATGGCTTTAGTATTTAAATTCTTAACAATCTCATATAAAATATTTTCATAACTTTAATGAAAGCAGTTATTTTAACGGTTTAATTTTTATATTTTTAAAACAAACTTTGCTGCCATGGTCTTGCAAAAGAATATGTCCGGACTCCCATTGGCCAAAGTTTTTGATTTCTGAAAACTTACTTTGCCTTACTTTTTCAGTAAATTCATCGCTAAACCGGTCAAACTCTAATACCTTTATGCCATTCAAATAATGAGAAACCTGTCCATTCTTAACTACAATTTTACTATGGTTATATTCACCTAAGGGTTTTAATTTTTTGTTTGCTGGTGAATATAGTTCATATGCAGCTGCAACGGTGCGGTAGTCACCGGTTTCCATTTTGCCTTCTATCATCCAGGGGTGATTAGCATCGTCCAATAATTGGTATTCAATGCCATAGCCATATTTTTTATTGTCTGAAATGCCTTCCTGTACCATGTATTTAACGCCACTATTCCCTCCAGGTGTGAGCATTTTCCAGTCCCATTTAAGTATAAAATTATCATATTCATCATCTGTAACAATATCGCCTCCATTTTCAGATTCTCCTCCACCAGTGCTGGTATTGCACAAGGCACCCTCAATAACCTGCCAGCCTTCTGCAGGAAAAGATTTTTGATTAATCCCCCGCCATCCCTCTGTATTCTTACCATTAAAAAGTAGTTGCCAGCCATCTTTTTCTTCATCAGGGGATAATAAATTATCCACACTATTATTGAATGTCAAATGGTCAAGTAGTGAGCGAATATATCCAATGGTATATGCGGTACCCGGTCCCGGATTTTGAGGATCATTCCAGTATTCTACACTTACTGTGCCGGTATATCCGACATCCACGAGTGCTTTCAGGATATCATGGAAATTAAGTACGCCATATCCTGCTAACGTGGATTTTCCCTCGTAAGAGGCTGATGAAACATCCCAGATTTGCACGTCCAAAAGTCGATCCTGATATTTTCTTATTTCTTCCGCGGGATTCAGGTTGAGTCTGAGCGTATGTCCTATGTCAATGCAAAGCCCTATACGCGAATCTCTATTCTTTATTAAGTCGTAGGCACTCCCTGCATCAGGGTAAAGGATATCCCTCGAGCCGTGATTATGAATGGCCAGTTTAATATCATGTTTTTGTACCATTTGTTCACACATATCTATTAACTCAGGATTTGGTACACCTACAATGATCTCCATGCCGGCTTTGTGAGCATATTCAAATGCTTCTTTTACCTGCGCTTCATTTTTCATGTAAATGACTGCTCCGGCATAAATATTAACGCCAGCTGCTCTGGCTGCTTCTAACGCCGTGTTTATTTCCGTATCTGCTGCATCAAGAGGCAGATGATAGCTTTTAATGGCAATTTTGTGAACATCCATCAACACTGCAAGATGTAATACATCATTGAGTGGCTTTTTACGAAAAGCGTATGAAGCAATCCCCAGGTCAAATTTCACCTCATCTTTTTTATAGGTTTGGATGAGAGGCTGTGCATGCACTGGATTAGAAATGCAAATAGTTAAAATTACAAGTAATATATTTTTCATTGGTCAATCCTTTATTTTAGTGTTCAACTATTACCATGCAGGCGTGGACAGGATTTTTTGTATTAAATATTATTTATAAGCAACGTTCCATAGTCGTAAAGTTCCATCTTCATGAGAGGTGACCAAAAATTTTCCATCATCCGTAAAATCAAAAAACTCCTGGCGAAATACCGGTTTTTCAAGCACAGGCTTAAAGTCTTTTGCATTTCCCTCAGGAACTTTGTAAGCCCTGATATGTCCCATGCCATCTTTGTTTCAAAACCCGTATTTTCCACTGGTGCTCCTGTTTTTCCTTCTCCTTCATTACCGCCGGTAAACAGGTATTCTCCGTTGGGTGTAAATTCTATGGTTTCCATTATCATTCCCGTTCCCGGAATATGATCCACCAACACCCCTGTTTCAAAATCCCAGATACGGACGCCGTTCCCATCCCCTGCACCTGCGGCTACATATTTTCCATCCGGAGAAAGACGAACCGATTTTGTTGAACCTGTGTGGCCGGTGTAGGTCCTTTCATGTTTTAGCTTATGGTCATCTGTAACTTTCCATAGTTTTACCTCGCTATTTCTTCCGGCCGAAAGTAGCCATTTGTCATCTTTGGAAAAATGTAGCTGGTTTACATCAGCATGTACCCCTTTTTTTGCACCCGTCAGCTCATCCGGACCCTGCTGCACAAGATCCAGCGTTTCCCAGGTGCGGGTATCATAGAGTAATATCTGGCCGGCTTCATCACCTCCGGCAAGCAGGTGACCGCTATGGGCTACATCCATGGCATCAAAACCTGCGAGATTATCTATTTCCATTACCTGTTCTCCGGTTTTAACATCCCATATCCTGAGCTTTTTGTCTTCTCCGCCGGATACCAAAAATTTTCCATCCTGGGTAAAATTTACTACCTCTATTTCTTCATCAGCTGTATCTTCCCATATCTTTTCCCCTGATTTTACATCCCATAGAATTATATCCCAGCCTTTTTTGGCGCCAGATGCTATTGTCTTTTCATCAGGCGAGAAAACCGCGCATTCAACTGATTCGGTAACCTTTTCAACATCTACTGCGCCATAGGAATCTCCTACGCGTACCCAAATGGGCTCAATGTCAATTTGAGCAATTGATATTTGTAATGGAATAACTAAAACAGATAATAAAATTTTGATGCTCTTTTTCATAGTAATAGTTATTTATTTTTCACCTTTTAATGGTCGTTGTTATCGCATTCAGCATATAGTCGTTTTCTGATGAGAATGTAAAACAAAGACTTTTCTGTCTTGCCCAATTAATCCAATTTATGGCTGTTTAACTAATTTTATCACCTCACGGTTTTTCTCCCCTGTGACCACCACCATATATAATCCGGGAGCAACATCATTGCCGGAAGCATCTGTTCCTTCCCATGTATAAATGGATGCATCTACTCTGTTTGTTTCCGTTAATATGTCCACGATTTGTCCCTGATGGTTGTAAACTGTAATGTATTCTATTGCTGCATCGCCAACCAAAATGTTTACTTTTTCAGAGAATGGGTTAGGATATGCAGATAGTAAAGGTTCGTTTTTACTAAATAGTGTACCTACCGATATTTCGTCATCCGATGAAATGGTGTTGCTGGGATCAGATTCGATAGAAATCGGTGAAATGGCCGTTACATAAATAGCATGGGTTCCTGCTGTTAAATCTAAAGTTTCTGAAGTATACGAAGTTCCGGATTGTTCGTATTTCTCTCCGTCAATATATACAAAATATCCAATTGCATTATTGCCAGCAGGTTGATCCCATTTTATTTTTATTTCACTGCCTGTTTTGGCTGTAATGCGAAGGTTTTGTGGGGCGTTCGGGGGCGATAAATCAATGCCGCCGGAATAGTAAACATAAAGCTTCGGTGCCTGGGCCGGATTTATATCATAAGAAACAGCTCTTCTTATTGAATTTGCAAAGTCAAGAATAATACTAATAGTTCCATTCTCATTCCAGTCTTCCAAACTTATTATTTCCGTAATTATTGGCTTCAAATTGTTTGTTTTTTGTGCTGTCGACTCCGCACCTATGGTATCCCAGTCAGGCGGAGACCAGTTTACAGGTGCAGTTAAATCCGTTCTGGCAGTTAAATTTCCGGCTGTACTTGTGTAGGCCGCAGGTGATGGTGTAAGTTCTCCTCTAATGGGAAGGGTGATGGCTCCCTGGTTGGTGTTGTCGGTAGTGAATTGTATGAATGCGCTATCGATTGTAGCGTTCTTCGGTATGCCAGAATTTTTAAACAAAATACCTGTCATTTTTTCACCGATGTCCAAATCACCAGTAACATCGATAGATCCATCTGCTTCTTCCTCAATATCATCATCTTCAGCATTGGGGCTGGAGACAGATAAATTTTGTGCATCAGGGTTTATAACAGAAAATGAAGTTGTTTTGGTTGAAAACCCGTACAGGCTGTCCAGTACTTTCACTTCAACCGAATAAGTGCCGGGTTCAGGTGAAGGGAGTGTAAAGGCAAAAGGATAGGTGGTATCGGTGAGCACAGAATCAGGGAAAATACCCGTTAATTCAGCTTTCCAAAGCTGATTTTCAAAATCGGATGCTTCCAGTGCTACCGTTACATCATTGCCGTAAATAAAGGACTGATTTCGAAATGGGTAAAGTGCACTGATATTTGGAAATGCATTTTTATTTACAAAAGATAGTTCTATGGTATCAGTAAAAAATGTATACCCGCTTTTCGCCGTAACCTTTGCATATATATTTCTGGTGCCAGAATATGTGTTGATAAGCTCATACGCAAAAGACGCTGCAGTATCCCTGTATTGCATAAGCAAATCTTCAAAGAATTCTACCCTGGCTATTGCTTCCGGATTAGATGTGTTTAGTTTTAATAATGCCGGTTGGTAAACATTAAACTCATTGGTATTGCCCTCAACAGATAAGGTTCCATCCGGAATTGTGGATTTGATAAGCCCGGTCTGATAAGTCATTTCCACTGGTTCATCAGCTACAACAAGGGTGTCTACAAATACACTGTCACCTATCCGAAAGGTAATTTTATGCTTTCCTTTGTAGGCATTTAATGAAAAACTTCCCGAAGCGTCTGTAACAATTGTGGTGTCATTGCTCCACTCACCATGCACGAGGTCCAGCCATGCATGGCCACTGGGCTTTATGTCCCAGTTTTCTTCAAATATGGCGCCGTTGTTTCGCCACTGATCACCATCCCAGGCCCCCCAAATGGTAAATCCGTACATCAGAGGTTCAGAAAAAACGGCGTACATTACCCTTTCCATATCATCATAGGATTTCCCTACCATATCAAATTCTGTTACTGCCATAGGCAAGCCAAGGGGTTTTACCTGGTTGATCCTTTTTTTAAGCTCATCCCACGCGGGCATGGTTGACCAAAAATGGCCCTGCATTCCCACTCTGTCAACCGGGGCGCCATCGGCGATCATTTTTTCAACATACTCGATATAGCGTTGGTAGAAATTATTGCCCGATTGAAATAAATCAAACTCATTAACAACCAAGTCCACATCTGGTGCAGCATCTTTGGCCCATTTGTACCACATGCTGTGTTCCAGTGCAGGATCAGGGACATTCAATAAGCCATCAACAATGGCCTGCTCGTGTACCAGTTCATTGACTACATCCATCTCATAAATTTTGCCGGAGAGGGTGGACATGTTATCATAAATGTGCGACTTTACCGTACTCCGTATAATCGCTGTATCTGTTTTGCCGATCAAAATATCAGGAACGGCATTGAAGCGTTCGCTCTCCCACACGCAGGTATGGCCACGATTCCAAATGTCTTCACTTTCCAGCCATTCAATGGTGCGCAAATACAGGGTACGTTGAGGAGCATCTACCCATTCTGTCCATTTACCTGCATTTTCCGGAGTTACCGAATTAAATAATCGAAGATGATTGATGTATGGCGAACTTATATTAAATGAATTCCTGGTACCCAGTATTCGGGAAAGATAATTGATGGCAACAGTTGAACCCCATTTGAATTCATGTTTAATTAGTTTTACATGCACGGATACATTCTCAGCAGGTTGATCAATATCATCTGTTACGTTTATCACCAGCGGGGATGTGCGATATTTTGTGATGGAATCCTGTGCAGCAGGTTTCCAGGTTTGGCCGGGTAATGAGGTTACAAAAAATGCGAGAATTAGGTTAAGAATTATTTTTTTCATCACGATATTTTTTAATAATAAGTTTTACTTTATGTTTAATTCATCTAAAGCCATTCCGACCCCTTGTAGATTAGAAAGATTCATTTCAGAATATTTTCTCGCCAGAATAATACCTTTTGCACCTCCACGAAAAACAGCTTTCACATCTTCTTTTACACTTTTAGCAGTCCTTTTAGCATAAGATGGATTTTTCATACCAAACCGTCGTGCAGGGACGTCTATATCAATAGCCGGCCATACATTCATTGGAGTTCCTTTTGCCCCCTTCATCGCTCTTAAAGTTTCTTTATAAACAATTTCAGTAGGTAATCCTGTTTGGCGGATGGTTTTAAAATTTAAAGGCTGGTATCCCATTATAGCTGAAATAAATGCAAGGGCTTCCTGCGGCATCATGTCACCGTAAATGCTTTGAGTTGCATATCTTGTAAAGGTATGAAAACGCACCCCTCCAACATTTGTATACATCACAATTTTCATGAAATCGGAATACTTACCGAGCTCTTGTAAATCCTGCCGTGCCCGGTAGTATGGATTATACATTCCTTTAAAACTTAAGGCCCAACCCACCGGTAAATCCTTTTGAATATCTTTGGAAAAGGTATAAATCATTTTATAAGTGTCGCGAAGTATATCAACGGCTGTTTGATGCCATGCCAAAATCTCAGGGTACTCCATCGTAAGCCTTTGAAAAGCAACATAGCAACCATCAACAGGCTTTTTATCGTTTCGTATATCCATTATCAGTTCAATCAGCTTAAAGTAACCTTCTTTCACTCTTTCTATGTTAATGCCTTTTTTTTGGGCAAATTGAATGGTATGTACATCGAAACTTGTAGTATTGGGCTCCCCCATTTTACCATAATGGTTAAACCCCAGCGTATTGGATAGTGGTCCGGTACGCTCAGTACGCCAAAGCAAACCATCGATAGGGTAGGAGCGTATACAGTCTTCGGTTACTGCTTTTACAAAATTCCTGTAATTAGGATTTATCAGGTTAACCTGACCGGTATTTTTGCCATAGATATCATATTCACAGAGCTCATCAGAATGGGGCCGCTCTTTACCAAAATTATCTGCAAAAAAAGCAATAACCCTCATTCCACGCTTATGAGCTTCCGGTATTACTTCGGCCAGTACATCAAACTTTCCCAACTCCGGTGCGCGCGCATGTTCAGGTTTGTAGATTGAATTTTTATAGTATTTATCATGCATGGTGGCATAATAACCACCTACAAAATCTTCATCGGACACCTGCTTGCCATGATCAGGGAATGGCTCTCCGGGAATTTGACGACCTGCCAGTCCGCGATTGTATGCATACACGGGTATGAAAAGGGTATTCACCCCGGCAAGATTCTGTACATTATCCAATACGGTTTTTACACCTTCGTCATAAAAGGAAACAGCACCAACCTGTATACCAATCATCGGATTATGCAAATTGTCCTTTATCTGGCTATTGGCATTCCAAAGAAATGGGCTTATATATGCCGCGGCTGCTGTTGCAGTAGTATTTTTTATAAAAGACCTTCGTTTCACAATTATTTATTTGTCTTGCATATCCTTATTATTCAGGATTTCTCTCGATAATTTATCGTAGTAGCCTTTGCCACCTTCAAGCCTGGACCAGATCAGATAAACGGTAAGTAAACCACTGTCCTCATGGCCGGTAGCCATGAGCCTGCCATCCTTAGTAAAGTCAATGTATTCTACACGACGGGCATCCAATTGCATGACCTCTTCCCAGGTGTCTGTCCTGTAAATATGAATAAAGTTTCCATGTCCACCGGCAAAAAGGAAATTCCCTTCCGGATGATATTCAACCGCTTCGAGTTTTTCGGGTACATCAAAGGCTTTTATTTCTTCAGCTTCCGGATAAGTGTAAATTTTAAGCTGGTTGGCAAATCCCGCTATGGCAAAAGATTTCTGATCGGGATGTAACCGCACACTTTTAGTGGATCGCTCCTGGGCTTTAAAATCAAACATCACTTCCCAATCGTTGGCAACATTCCATGACTTTACGAATCCTTCACGTGGTGCATTCCTGTCTTCAGCATTTAATCTGTTGCCTGCGGCAATTAGTTTTTTACTGTCTTTGGTAAACTGCAGGGAATTTACAGTGCCACCGGCATCCAGAATTTCTTTATCCCAACTCTCTGTATCCCAAAGCACCACTTCTCCTTTTTCCGATCCCCCGGCAAGGAATTTTCCATCGGGCCGCCAGGTGATTCCGTCAAAAGCAGCATCGTGCTCCAACACGCGAACCACATTTCCTTCCATATCAAAAATGGTAACATTGTAGGCTTCATCTCCGGCAGCAATGTATTTGCCATCCGGGGAGAAGGTTACGGCTTCAATTTCAGCATCCATCACCTTTTGCCACTCCAGAAAACCATCGGCTACGCGCCACATCATCAGGTAATAACCAAATTTTGCAGCTGAAACAACATGCTTACCATCGGGAGAAAATTCTGCTGACTCAACGGAGCGTAGCGTGGGGCTAAAATCTGCCATACGATTCCAAAGCACCTGTATCTCGGGTTTGTCTTTTTTGAACAGGTCAATGTCTAATTCAGTTTGCGCTTTGGTTGCACAGGAAATAAACAAGATAAATATTACGATCGTGTTTTTTTTAATAAATTGCATAATGTATTTTTTTATTCTGCTATTGATAATAATTTCTTTTCGTTTACATGCAGTCCTAATCCCGGGTCTTCCGGAACAATTAATTTGCCGTCTCTGAATTCTACCTGGTTATCAAAAACACTAAGAACTGGTCCGTATAATTCTGTTTCAATAAATTCTATAAAAGGCCCAAAATTTGAGCTTGATGCCATTAAATGCAGTGCTGCTGCAGTGCCCAGTGTAGGTTTGGTGTTATGCGGTGCCATGGTTTTAAAGAAGGTTTGACCCAAAGCGGCAATTTTTTTTACTTCTGTAATCCCGCCCGACTTAATAAGATCGGGTTGTATCACATCCGGATTTCCCTGTAGAATCAGATCGCGGAATTGCCAGCGGGTATAGCATTTTTCACCAGCCAGCACAGGGATATCCAGTTCCTCCACCACAGCTGCAGTATCCTTATGATTTTCAAGGGGACAGGGGCTTTCAAAATATTTCATCCCCATTTCCTGCAGTTCTTTTCCTATCTGTATCGCACGTGAAGCCGTGTATCCCTCATTGGGATCGACAAAAAGTTCAACATCATCCGGTAGTGCTTCGCGCACAGCGGCGTAATATTTAAGGGTATAATCGGGGATGGGATTTAAGTTATATTCTCTTATCTGCATACGAAGCTTTATTACCTTAAACCCTTTTTCTACTAAATTAAGGGCCTTCTCTTTCGCTTCTTCAATGGAAACTGTTCCGCCATAGATGCCAAATCCTCCGTAAGTGAGAAATTCTTTTTGATAGCTTCCTCCTAATAAGTTGTACACAGGTTGTTTAAGAATTTTTCCCTTGATGTCCCATAGGGCCAGGTCAATACCTGCAATCGCATAAGGCAGGGCGCCTGCAGGTCCTAAATCATGGTTATACCAGAAAAGTTCGTCCCAGATAGGTTCTACATCAAATGGGTCGCGGCCGATAACCCGTTCTTTCATATCTGTTTCAATGAAAGTACGGATCAAATGGGTATTGTTGGGACTCGACTCACCCCAACCTGTAACACCAGCATTAGTTTCAATCTTCACCAAAATAGCCCGGGGTAAAATATAGGTTTTTAAATCTGTGATTTTGACCCCTGACTTGCCATTCAATTCATCTGGAATAGTAAAAGTATCTTTTACAGTATGTGGAAATGCTGCACCTGACAAGCCGGCCAGGCCAAGTGTGGTAAGAAAATTTCTGCGGTTGTACATAATTTCTCAGTTATAAATTAAGGGTCAATTAATGGCAGTTTTACTAATGAAATTCTGGAAGCACTGTCCTTTAAAAGGTGCTTGATTAGAACTGCGAATTAATTAAAGATTGCTTTTTCCAGTTCATCTAAAGAAGCTTCCTCATTTAAAAACTTACCGGCTATTATAATATTGTTGTAAGAATCAGCCAAAGCCCTGGCATAAATACTGTTTGAGTTATTGTCAGCGATAGCATCCTCAATGTCTGCTGGTTTAATGTTTTTAGCATTTTCCAGTTGCCTTACCATCGTAATAATTTCATCACCGGCATTATAAAAATTGGGGTTAACCACATATGTTTCCAATTTTTGTGATTCTGGCTCTACAATCACTTTGGCCAGTGTATTCAGGTACTGAGTATTTAGTCTTCGCCAGTTCGTCATGCGGTTTACCCAATCCTGCCCGTCATCAGCTGGTATCATAGTGTGTACCCGGGTAGTGGCCCTGGGTAATATTTCATTGAAGAAAGCGCCCAGGTGTTCCTCTTTCAGATTGCTGTTATTTCTTACATTCAGAATATCTTTCAGCATCTCAGCATCATGATAAAGCTGTACTTCAAGTATTTGATCAGGATTTTCATGCTCAGCGTATATGTTTTTTACCTTATTGTAAATGGCATTGTTGCAAATCCATCCAAACGCAAGTGCTGTTTTTTCCACGTAATTGGATGTTTCTTTATCGTCACGCAATACCTTCAACAGAGATACCAGGCGTACATCATTTACAGGCAGTACCCCGGCAATACGGCCTTTATTTCCTGGTGCTGCGGGTCGGTTGTGCAAATCAGAGGTCAGTGCAAATGAGGCAGGTTTTTTCAAAACGCCAGCACGTAACACAAGTAAATTGGCTCCCTCTATTAATGATACCGGAACCAATCCGCCAATACCATTTTTTAAATTCATTGGTGATGCTCCAAACAGACTTTGCGTATTTATGAATGATCCTCCAATCATGATGCCGGTACCTCCTATGGCGCCCTGTTTGATAAAGGATCTGCGATTTATTTTATTTAATTCCATTTTGATCACTATTTTATATTCTATGAGATTCAGTATAGATGCCATAAAAATCGTACAGGTCTGATTTATCCATGTTGTTGTTGTAAAATCTCCCTGCCGCATGTAAAAAATCATAGCCTTTTTTTAGTGCCTGGGCATATTGGCTTTGATCTTCCGATGTTTGCAGTGCTTCTTTAAGTGTATTAGAATCAGGATATTCATCAAAAAGCTGCATGTCTCTTACAATTTTAATGATGCTGTCTTCTTCATCATACATGTTATCATTATAGATATATGCCGTGAGCTTATGATATTCCGGATCCTGAAAAGCATTGATGTAGATGCGTAAATCCTCATATAAATTTTGACTGTTTTGAATAATGTTATCAGCAAACTGGTTAATATCCTCCTCATCTTTAAGGTTTTGCAGCCGCGCGAACTCACTCATAAAATAGTGCGTAATAATATTTTCCGTTGGTGTAACATTGATATGCTCTGCTGCAGGTGTCCCTTTCATCTGATGCGAAAGTGTTGCAGGAGAAAGTTTTTCATATTTTGAGCCTGTTGATACAGTTCCCCCTTTGTAAACTTCTTTAAAGGTAATAGCATCGTGATACATCTGGCATTCATTGTCTTCAAAAACAGGGTGGTTTTTATCCTCAAGAATACGGAACAAAGGTTTCATCTGTAAATCGGAAGCTCGGTGTGAAAGCCAGCCAAGTGCCCCGGCTATTTGTTCCTGTGCTTTTTCGCCCAATTGTTCAGGTTTTTGTCCTTTATATTTTTCCAGAATAGGCACGGCAAATAAATGATTGCCCCGCGAACCGCTGCAAAACAACCCGCTGTCATAAGCATTCTTAATGCTGTATGGGAAAGCTGCAGGGAAGTTTTCGCTATCAGCAGCTATTAAACGCGCAGTATCTTCATATACTGCAATATGTGTAATATGTTCTGACATTATTATCTAGTTTAAGTATTCTACGTTCCACATTTTAATAGAACCATCTTCATGCGCGGATAAAAGACGCGAACCGGTGGAATTAAAATGCAGGTATTCTGATCTGAATGTTTTTATCTTATTGGTAAGTTCCAAAAAAGGTTTTGTTTCATCTGTATTGATTTTATAAACATAGATATTACCAAAACCGGCAAAAGATCCTCTTAAATTCTTCCCTTCCGTTCCTCCGGCAAGCAGAAATTGGCCATTTGGACTAAACTCAATGGCTTCCATGCCAAAGGCATAATGCATTGTTAGAATGTTTTTACCTGATTTGATATCCCAGATGCATAAAGAATTTCCCTTTGAATGATCTTTACTTCTCTCAGATGAGGATGATGCAACATATTTTCCATTGGGTGATACCCGGACAGATTTAACTGAACCAAACTGTTGATCAATTATCCATGTTTCAGAAAAATCATCTTTCACATTCCAGCAAATAATTTTTGAGTTATAACCACCTGATATCAGGTATTTATCATTTGCAGTGAAGCACAAAGTATTTACATCATGCTTAACAGTTTCTTTATCATGTACTAATTCTTTTATTTTTTTGTAGTTTGATGTTTCCCAAATAATAATCATTCCGGCGCTATTCCCCACGGCAAGATATTTCTTGTTATTGGAAAAAGTTATATACTCAACATCATCGCCGGCATTTAGGGTATGTATTAGTTTTCCTGTATTAACATCCAAAATTTTTACAAAATTGCTTTCACCCCCAATAAGAATTTGACTTTGCCTGGGGTTGAATCGAACACTTTTTAGCGGATAATTCATGCTTCCTTCCCAATGGCTTTCACCACTTTCACTATCCCAAACGATGATATCACTGCCCTGATGCGAGACCGATGCCACATATCGATCATTTGGAGAAAATACGGCCGCTTCAATGGATGCATCACCTTTTTCCTTTCCAATTTCTCCTTCACAATCTGCCAGGCGCTCCCATAAAAGGTTGTGCCTGATGGATGTATAATCTTGTGATTCATTCCATACAAGATCACAACTGCTAAAACATGGCAGAGATAAAAGAAGGAGATAAGTAAAGGTCTTTTTCATCTAACGGATCAGGGTAAAATCATGTAAAAATCCGGGATGAAACACATCATCTCACCCCGGATAAACTAT
>Ga0207419_1000275_pt1 | contig 43816 bp, 38 predicted proteins | sample ElkSloMetagenome_4_FD_184723 | JGI IMG/M metagenome (GOLD analysis project Ga0207419, IMG submission 184723) | Hot spring microbial communities from Elkhorn Slough, Monterey Bay, USA - MD2A (version 2) | ecosystem: Environmental > Aquatic > Marine > Intertidal zone > Estuary: Microbial mat ...
TGATTTATCTGGGCTTAGCTTCCAGTCTACCGGCGATACCATTATAGTTCAAGTTACGCCTGATGGTTCAATTGATTGTCAAGGATCTACAAGCATAAATCCCATTGATATCACTGTGTCCTGTGCAACCTGTACAAATGCACAAGTTGATTTCCAATTAATTGACGACTGTGTGAACGCCCCTCAATTTTTTGTAGAAGCTGATGTTTTAGACCTCGGCTCTGCTACAGATCTAGATATTTCTGATAACCAGGGAAGTCCGGTTCAAACGGTCTCTACAACTGGTATTGTGTCTTTTGGACCTTATCCTAATGGCACAATTGTCGAACTTACCGCAGTCAATAATCAAGATGCCAATTGTCAAGTCTCTTCTCAGGAATTTACTCAAGACGTATGTACAACAACGGTTGTAGATTGTAACGTTGGTCCGGAAAACCTCAATTTCTGTTATGATTCTGGCGTTAATGAAGAATTTACTTTTGTAAGCAGTGACGGTTCATCCTTAAATCTTGTGGTTAACTCTGGTAATGTTGAAAATAATTTTGATGAGTTTATTGTACTCGATACCGATGGTACAGAGCTTTTTAATGGTTACGGAAATGACGGTGATTTATCTGGACTTAGTTTCCAATCTACTGGTGATACCATTACAGTTCAGGTTACGCCTGATGGTTCAGTTGATTGTCAAGGATCTACAACTATAAATCCTATCGATATAACGGTCTCATGTGCAACGTGTGCCAATCCGCAGGTAGAATATTTTGTAATAGGCCAATGTGATAATGGAAATGAAGAATTTACAGTAGATGTAGAAGTGATTGACTTAGGTTCTGCTTCTTCTTTGGATATCACAAACAATCAAGGTGATCCATTAGAAAATGTCACAGCGCCAACTACAGTTACTTTCGGGCCTTATGCGCTTGGAACAGACGTTGTATTTACCGTTGAAAATGTAGATGATGTAAATTGTACTCTAACCAGTGCCAGTCAGACATTAGCTACCTGTGGCTGTTTCGGGTCTGAGCCTTTCTGCGCTCCAGATGCTGGCGAAGCTCTTATATTTCCTAATGTAGATGATTCTAGTGATACAGAAGCTGATCCAAGTTTAAGCAATTATGGTTGTTTATTTACACAGCCAAATCCAGTTTGGTATTTCATGCAGATTGAAGATTCTGGAGAACTTGTTTTCGAAATAGTACAAAACACTCAATTTGATGAAAACGGCAACCCAACCGGACAACCTTTAGATGTAGATTTTATTGCATGGGGTCCATTTACAGATACAGATTTTTGTAATGATCTGGATAGTTGTAATGACTGTGACAGCAATACTATTGATAATAACTATCCCTACGGAAATGTTGTAGACTGTAGTTATTCTGCAGCACCTGTTGAAACATTTACCATTCCTAATGCACAGGAAGGAGAAATTTATGCCGTGTTAATTACAAACTTTAACGGAGATCCGGGCTTTATTAGTTTAGGACAAACTAACAGTAGTGATCAAGATAGTGGGTCTACAAATTGTGATATTGTTCTTCAAAACCAAGTCATAGCTTGTAGCAATGACGACATAGTTTTAACCGCAAATGACTTGACGGCAGATCAATACCAATGGCTTGTATTTAATGAAGCAACAGAAGAATTTGATCCGATCGATGGTGAAAATGGTCAATCTTTAACTGTAACTGACGCAGGACTCTACCAGATTTTGACATTGAATGGAACTGAAGTTAGCACAGAAGAATTTACTGTAGAAATTATGCCAGAACCAGAAAACAATTTACCAGAACAGATTGCAATTTGTGATGATGACTCTATTTTACTTGATGGTACTGTATTAAATTCAAGTGAATACGATAGTGTTAGTTACCAATGGCTATTTGATAGCAGTATTCTTACAGGTGAAATTCAACCAACAATAGATGCTTCTCAACCAGGTATTTATACCTTGGAAGTTTCAACCACAACAGAAAATATAGATGTTAATGGCAATGATATAACGTGTATTACTATTTTTGATGCAGAAGTCACTTCGGCAAACTTCACAGTAAACTTAGGTGAAAATCAAACATTTTGTGATGCTGGTCCTCAGACTATAACTGCAAATATTAATGGAGAAGATGCTACAAATGCCTCTTATTTATGGAACACTAATGAAACTACTCAAAGTATAAACGTTTCTGAAAGTGGAGTTTATGAAGTCACCGTGACCATTGAAGATTGCCCAGTCACAGCTTCAGTCGAGTATATCTTTAATGAGTCTCCAGTTATTGAGTTAGGACCAGACACAGAAACCTGTGATCTTACAATGTTTATATTAGATGCCACACCTTCAAATCTTGATGAAAATTTCAGCGTAAATTATGAATGGAGTTACAATGGAGATCTGATTGATAATGATAATTCACCAATCGTAAATCCAGATGATTTCGGATTTGGAACTTACGAAGTCAGTGTTTTCTTTGACAATGATGTTGAGTGTAATTCTTCAGATAGTATTGTATTAAGTATAAGAGATATCAATGTAAATATAACCTCAGACGATGTTGATAACTTATTCTGTCTGAACGAAACAGTAACCTTTAATGCCAGTCTTCAGGGCGTAGATTTAGTAGAAGCAGATTTTCAATGGTTTATTAACGATCAATCACAGTCTAGCACTTCTTCAACTCTAGAAAACTATGAAATCACAAGTTCTGACTTAGATCAGACTGTTAGAGTTGAGGTGACTATCGGCACGGAATGTTTTGCATCTGCAGAGTTATCTTTTAGCCTTTATGATGTTGATAATTGTGTGATAAGCGAGGGACTTTCTCCAAATGAAGATGGTAATAATGATAGCTTAGACTTAAGATTCTTAGATGATAGATCTGGAATTGTTTCCTTAGACATCTTTAATAGGTATGGACAACGAGTCTATTCAAAAGTTGATTATAGAAATGAATTTTTGGGCCAGTCCGATAATGGCAACTTATTAGAAACTGGTACATATTTTTATGTTATAAAATTTGAAAATGAGGATCCAATTTATGGAAAAGTCCATAAAGGCTGGATTTACATTAATAGAGAACAATAAATGAATAACAACTTAAAACAACTCGTATTATGAAAAGAATTTTACTATTACTTTTATTTGGGTTAGGGATTACATTCTCGAACGCTCAAACCCCAATTACCGTTGATGGTACACAAACTGTACAGCAATTAGTAGAAGATGTTTTAGTACTTGGAAACTGTGCTGAAGTAAATAATGTGGTATCGCCTAACAATAGTTCTGTAGGTGGTGACGCTTTTGAAAGTTTCGGATCTTTTGACGGTTCTGCTGCTTCACCTACATTTCCTTTTACGTCTGGTATTGTATTAGCCACAAATGGTATAGATATGGTGCCTACTGGCATGCCTCTTCAAGGTGGTGGGTTTGCTTGGGCTGGTGACCCTGATTTAGAGGCCTTAATTAATGAACCAGGTAATACTAATAACGCTACCGTCGTTGAATTTGATTTTATCCCATTCGTTGAGGAAATAAGCTTTAATTATCTGCTTGCGTCTGACGAATGGCCAACTTTTGTTTGTTCTTTCGCAGATACATTTGCATTTATATTAAGTGGACCTGGCATTAACGACGTAAATGATTACGACCATGATGCTAATCCAAACACTCCAGATCTGAGTCTTGATTTAGGAGGATTAAATATTGCATTGATTCCTGGGACAAATATTCCTGTAAATCCAACTAACATTCACGATTTATCAAATGATTGCACACCCGGGGATTTAGGAGAGTTTGCAGTACCTCAGCTTTATGATGGCGCCGCAAATAATGATGGAACAACTTTCTACAATGGTAGAACAGTCCCACTTACAGCATCAGCACAAGTAATTCCTGGACAAACTTATAGTATAAAATTAGCAATCGCTGACAGGTCTGATACAGCATTTAACTCTGCTGTTTTTATTGAATCTGCATCTTTTGACTTAGGTGGTATTGATCTTGGGCCAGACATCACAATTTCTAATGGAAATGCGCCGTGTGAAGGAGAAATAGTAACGCTAGATGCAGGCTTTAGTGCATCAAACATTCAGTATTTCTGGGCTCAGGACGGTGATATCATCCCAGATGAAAATTCTCAAACTTTGGAAGTGACTGAACCAGGGGTTTATGAAGTAGGTATCCAGATAGGTTCTACAGGTGCAGCTTGTTTTGGTGTATCGAATGCTGTAACTATTGAATTTTTTCCAATACCAGAAATTGACATCGCAGGATCTGAAATCCTTTGTGGAGGTGAAACTAATACCTTGGATGCTACTCCGCTAAATTTAAATGAACTAGATGCCGATAATACAACTTACTCATGGACACTCGATGGAGCTCCTGTTAGTGGTGCAGATGGACCGCTACTAGACATTACAGAAAGTGGTGTTTATGAGGTTACAGTTGCAAATAACGATTGTGTTGAAACAGCAAGTATTGAAGTAGAATTAGTGGTCTACACTGTAGAATTTGCAGAAGATAATATAGTAATATGTACTGAGGGTAATAATACAGAAGTTGTTCTAGAGCCTATAGTAGAAGGCTTAACAACTGCTCAACAAGCTCAAATATTTTATAACTGGAGCGATGGTTCGAATGGTGAAACACTCACCGTAACTGAAGGTGGTACATATTCTGTAGAAGTTGATGTTAATGGAAGTTGTGTAAAATCAGCTGAAATAAATGTGAGTATTACCGAAACAATTCAGGTTTCTGTTAATGACGTTTTAAAATGTCCAGGTGATCCCTTTACAATACAAGCGACTTTACTATCAGATACAGATCCTGGTGTAACATATCAGTGGTTTGACGAAGCTGGTAATTTAATTCCAGATGAAAATGGCCCTACTTTAACCGTAGAAAATGAAGGAGATTACACTGTAGTAGTTGATAATCAAGGTTGTTTGAGTGATCCAGCGGTTGCAAGTGTTTCAAATTACTCTGTTGATAATTGTACAATAACTCAAGGTTTATCTCCAAATGACAATAATGATGGCGATAATGATTGTATGGATTTAACTTGGTTAAATGATGAATCTGGTATTACAAAAATGTCTGTATTCAACAGATATGGTCAATTAGTATTTGAAGAGGAAAATTATGAAAATACATTCTGCGGTCAGGATAGAAATGGAAACGATCTTGTTACCGGAACTTATTTTTACGTAATCGAACTCGAAAGAGAAAGCGAAAGACTTCAAAAAGGCCCAGTGATAAAAGGTTGGGTTTATGTCAACACCGAGCAACAATAATCAACCATAAAATATTTAAATTACGATGAAAAAAATATTAATACTAGCAAGCTTAATCGGATTTCTTACCATCTCCGATGCTTTTGCACAACAAGATCCACAGTATACTCAATATATGTATAACATGAATGTCATAAACCCAGCTTATGCCGGTTCTAAAGAGAGCCTTTCTGTAGGTTTGCTTTATCGCGATCAGTATACAAATATACCTGGTGGACCTCAAACTTTTACTTTCGCTGCCCACACTCCTTTAGACAATGGGCTTGGATTAGGTTTGAGCGCTATTTCAGATCAAATAGGTCCTGTAGAAGAAAATAATTTATACGCAGACATCTCCTATACCTTAGAGTTAGGAGCAAAACATAAACTTGCGTTTGGTATGAAGGCTGGAGCAACATTTTTCAATGTAGGATTGCTGGACCTCGAACTACAGGATGAAAATGACATCGCTTTCAGTTCTAACGTAAATGAGACCTTTGCGAATATTGGTGCTGGTTTCTTCTTTTATTCCGACAAATATTATATCGGAGCATCTGTGCCAAATTTTCTTAACTCTACACACTTAGATGCAAATGATAGAGCTTTTGGAAATGAAACGCAACATATGTTTATTACAGGTGGATATGTTTTTGATATTTCACCAAATGTAAAATTGAAGCCATCAACGATGATTAGAACTGATTTTAATGCAGAATCTACAATCGACCTTAATGCAAATGCTTTATTTTTTGAAAGATTCGAAATTGGCGCATCATACAGAACTGGAGATACATTTAATGATACCAACTCGATAAGTGGTCTTGTTAATTTTAGAGCTACAGATTGGGCTCAGATAGGATTTGCTTACGATAGTGTTTCAAGTGTTTTAGACACTTCATCTTATGAAGTATTTGTCATTTTTGATCTTTACTTCAAAAAGAAAACATTCTCTTCTCCACGATTCTTCTAATATTTAAATATAGCTTATAACCATGAAAAATATAATTCAAACCTTATTCATTCTGACCGTAACTCTTCAAATGGCTTATGCTCAAAATGATGATACAAAAAAAGCAGACAAACACTTTGATAGATTAGAATATCTAGATGCTATTGAAGATTACGAAAAACTCGTTAAAAAAGGCAAAGCAGATGCTTATGTTTATAGGCAGTTAGCTGTGGCCAGTTATAAAGTTTTTGATACCGAAAAGGCAACCATGTATTACAAAGAATACCTTGACATGGATCAAAATGCTAGTGCAAGCGATTATCTGAGATATGCACAATTATTAGTGTCTCAAGAGGAGTACATAGATGCTAAAAAGGCATATTTAAGCTTTGCTCAAGAAGCTCCTAATGATAGCAGAGCTAAAGAATTTTTAGCAAATCCAGATTTTATGGTGGAATTACAAGACAAGGAGCCAAATTATGAAGCTAAGCCTTTAGAATTAAATTCTGAATATTCTGACTTTGCCGGTTACGAAAGTAGTACTTCCCTTTACTTCACAAGTTCAAGAAATAAGAGCCGAAGAGATTACGGGTGGAATGATCAGCCCACGACAGATATCTATAAGGCCGAAAATGTAGCTGGAACGTTTAAGAATGAAAAACTCGTAGATGGTGACGTAAATTCTAAATATAATGAAGGAACAATTGCCATTACAAATGATGGAAATACAATGTTTTTTTCAAGAAACAACTATCTCGATGGCGATTATGAAAAAAGTGAGTCAGGTCGAAGTAAATTGAAAATTTATAGTGCTAAACTCATCAATGGAGAGTGGCAAGAAATCACAGAATTACCTTTTAACAGCGACGAGTATGAAGTGAGTCATCCCGCATTAAGCGCAGATAATTCAACGCTGTATTTCTCGAGTGATATGGAAGGTGGCTACGGTCAGTCGGATCTTTATATGGTAAGTATGAATGGAGATGGCACCTTTGGAGATCCAAAAAACTTAGGGTCTAAAATCAATACTGAAGGAAGAGAAAGCTTCCCCTTTGTAGATGCAGATGGTAAACTTTTCTTTTCATCTGACGGTCACTTAGGTCTAGGTGGTTTAGATGTCTTTTACGCCGATATGGACGGTGGAATGTACGGTGAGCCATCAAATTTAGGAATGCCTGTAAATAGTTCTATGGACGATTTTGCATTTACTTATTTCAACCAAGTAGACAGAGGTTATGTTTCAAGTAACAGAGGCGAAAATCCATTAGATGATAATATTTATTCAATTCAGTTGATCAAGCCTCTTGATGAAACTAATCTTATCGTAAATGTATTTAATGCAGAAACAAATGAACCACTCTCCGCTGCAGAAGTAATTATCTATGATGATGAAGACAATCAGGTAGGAATGATGAATACAAATCCTGAAGGAGAAGCTCAGGAAGTTGTTTTGAGTAATATCGAATATGATGTACAAGTAAATCTAGATGATTATGAAAGCAACTCTGAAACGGTAACCGCTGTAGGAGAATCTATGACTGTAAAAATAATGTTGACTCCAGCTGAAGAATTAATTGCTGAAAGAGAACTTACATTACCAAATGTTTTCTTTGAGTTTGATAAGTCTGATATTAAACCAGAGGCGGCATTTGAACTTGACAAAATTGCTGAAACTTTGATGAAGTATGAAGACATTAACCTCAAAATAGAAAGTTATACAGACAGCAGAGGTTCAGAAACCTATAATCAAAAGTTGTCTGAGGCCAGAGCAAACAGTACGCTAGAATATCTTGTAAGCAAAGGCGTAGATGCATCTAGACTTACTGCAGTTGGAATGGGTGAATCTAACCCTATAAATGATTGTTCTAGTGGATGTACAAAAGAACAACACGAGGAAAACAGACGTTCAAAGTTTATTGTTGTTGAATAGGCTATAATATATTAGAAATGCTCAACCCCAACTTTATGTTGGGGTTTTTTATTACTTTTATACAAATAGTAGTTTATGAAAAGACAGTGCTTAGAATGCGGTATTGAAGTAATCGGCAGAGCCGATAAAAAATTCTGTTCTGACTATTGTCGAAATGCATACAACAACAAAATAAATCGTGACAGCAAAAACATCATAAGAAATACTAATAATCTGCTGAGAAAAAATTACAGAATATTAGAGAAATTAAATCCAAATCAAAAAACCAAAACAACCAAAGATAACCTGCAACGTAAAGGTTTTAATTTTAATTATTTTACGAGTATTTATAGAACAAAAAATGGAAAAGTCTATTATTTTGTTTACGACCAAGGATATTTACCTCTTGGCAATGATTTCTATGCCTTGGTAAAAAGAATAAAAGATGATTAAAGAAAAACTTTACACATTTAGTGTACTTGCTTTGTTAATTGCAAGTATTTGGTATGTTTTCTATGATTTTTCTCCAAACTACTCTACCGATTTTAATGCAAAGGCTAATCAGTTTTCTACAGATAGAGCCTTTACTCATGTCAAAGAAATAGGTAAAACCCAGCACTATGTTGGCACTCGGGAACACAGTTTCACCAGAAACTATTTAATTGAAGAATTAGAAAAACTAGAGCTTCAAGTCCATACTCAATCAGACTACACCCTTAATAAATACGGTGTATTTACCATCCCAGAAAATATAGTTGCAAAAATTGAAGGTAAAAATCCAGAGTCAAAATCATTGCTACTCCTGTCGCATTACGATTCATCACCTCACTCATCTTTTGGCGCTAGTGATGCCGGAAGTGGAATTGCAGCAATTCTCGAAGCTGTAAGAGCTTTTTTAGAAGAAGGTATTCAACCAGAACACGATGTCATCATTTGCTTTTCAGATGCAGAAGAATTAGGCTTGTTAGGCGCTCAACTTTTTGTAAACAAACACTCCTGGGCAAAAAATATTGGCCTTGTTTTAAATTTTGAAGCCAGAGGAAGTGGTGGACCTAGTAATATGATTGTTGAGACTAACCATGGTAACTCACAACTCATAAAAGCTTTTTCAGAGGCTGACCTTGAAAATGCGCTGGGAACATCGCTAATGTACAGCGTTTACAAACTATTACCAAACGATACTGACTCAACAGTTTTTAGGGAAGATGCAGACATTTCGAGTTTCTTTTTTGCTTTTATAGATGATCACTACGACTATCATACTGCTTTAGATATTCCAGAAAATTTAGATAAAGACGCCTTAAAACATCAAGGAGATTATGCCCTTAATTTACTAAAGCACTTTAGCAAAACTTCTTTAGAAGATAAATTTAAGTCTCAGGAAGATTCTGTCTACTTTAACTTGCCTGAATTGGGAATGTTCTATTATCCTTTTTCCTGGATTTGGATCATATATTTTATTTTTTTAATGCTTTTTGTATTAATTCTAATAAGAGGTTTCAAAACAAAATCTTTTTCTACAGTAGAGATATTTAAAGGCTTTTTACCTCTTTTGTATTGCATAATCTTCACAGTCCTATTAGGTTATTTTGGTTGGGAAGTTATTACAAATGTGTATCCTCAATATAAAGAAATTTTACAGGGTTTCCCATATAATGGCCATAGTTACATCACCGCGTTTGTGAGTTTATCTCTGGGATTCTGTTTTGCCATTTACTCTCGATATCAAAGAAAATTAAATCCTCATAATGCACTAATTGCTCCAATTATAGTCTGGTTTATAATATGTGCTGGTATAAATTTATATCTTCCCGGAGCTTCATATTTCTCTTTAGCCTTAGGGTTTGCTTTGATAGTACTAGCTTTTTCAACATTTGAAGAAGTCCCAAACCTATTTCTAAATTGGATTCTTTATCTACCTGCAATAGGTCTTATTATTCCACTAATCCTTTTTTTCCCGGTAGGTTTGGGGTTAAATATGATCGTGGCGTCAACAGTATTAAGTGCTCTGGTATTCTGTTTAATGTATGGCATTATTGGATATTTACCCTATAAGGGCAGCTTTTCAATTTTATTTCTCCTATTTGGTATTGCTTTTATGATTGTTGCGCACGTCAATTCTGGATTTACAAAAGCTCAACCAAAACCTAATAGCTTGGTTTATCTATTAGATCAGGTGACCGGAAAGGCCTATTGGAATACCTATGACGAAATGTTGGATGAATGGAACAGAGACTACTTCAAAGATACAATTTCACTTGGAAACTCTTCTTTTCAAAGCAAATATTCAACAGCTTTTAGTCGGTCTTCAAACGCACAATTTGTGAATTTTAAATCTTCTAGGTTTGAAATTGAAGTAGATACCTTAGATAAAGACAGAGTTCAAGTAAAACTAGATATTTACCCTAATGAGCAGATAAAACGTCTAGAAATTTATGCTGATAAATCCTATGACTTTGAAGAGTTTATAGTGAATGATGAAAAGGCAGACAGTATTCAAGGAAGCAAAAACAAATATCATACTTTCAAAAAAAGATATCAATCCAGGTTGTTAACTTATCACGTCGTAAATCAAGAAAAGTTGGAAATCGATTTTATCGGAAAGCTGCCTCTACCGGAGTTTGAAATATTTGAAACACGCTTTGATCTTCTTCAAAATGAAAAGTTGAAAGTTCCAAAACGTCAATCGAATATGATTCCTAAACCATTTGTGGTTAATGACGCCATTATCATCAAACAAAGTATTTTATTTAAATAGGTTTTGAAAAATAAATTAAAAATAGGTATTCTGGGTTGCGGTTGGCTAGGTACAGCAGTAGCAAGGAAGTTGATTGAGGATGGCCACAACGTAAAAGGTTCTGTAACCTCTTCAAAAGGCACTGAAGAATTAAAGAACTTAAGTGTAGAACCTTATGTAATTCAATTGGTTGATTCTGGAGAAATTGAAAACCTAAAAACATTTTTAGTAGATCTCGAAGTTTTGGTGATTTCTATTCCTCCCAAAACAAGACAAAGTGATTTTTCGCTAATTGCGAGTTTACAGAATGCATTTAAACAATACGATTTTAGCAAACTAAAAAAACTCATTTACATCAGTTCAACTGGAGTTTTTCAAGATGATATTAATGTTTTTTATGATGAAGATTCTACACCAAATAATACTTCTGAAAGAGGTAAAGTTTTAATCGAATTAGAAAATTTTATTTTGAATAAAAATCTTCAAAAATCAATAATTATAATAAGATATGGTGGACTTATTGAACATGGAGGACGACATCCAATTCACTATTTAGCGGGTAAAAAAGATATTCCAAATCCGGAAGGAGCAATAAACTTAATTGAAAGATCTGATGCTGCTAATTTGCTTTTAAAAGTTATTGAAAATGATAAAGATTTCAATGTTTATCATGGTGTAAACCCAAACCATCCAACCAGAGAAAATTATTACACTTCTAAAGCCAAAGAGCTTGACTTATCTTTACCGGAATTTGAATCTTCAAAACCATCTAAAGGAAAAACCATTCTTTCAGAAAAAACACAAAAACACTTAAATTTTATTTTCAAATCAAATTTATGAAAGCATTACAATTTATAGTAACAATTCTTCTTTTCATTAATAGTCCTAACATAATTGCCCAAATTACTGTTGTTTCTCCTGTAGAAAAATTAGCTTCAGATTTTAAATTTACTGAAGGACCAGCAGTTGATGAAAAGGGCAATGTGTATTTTTCAGATATACCAAATTCTAAAATTTGGATCTGGACGATATCAGACAGCCTAAAATTATTCAGAGAAAATTCCAATGGCTCAAATGGCTTGTATTTTGATAAAAATCAAAATCTTTTGGCTTGTGAAGGTTATAAAAGTCAAATAAGTTTAACCTCTCCTGATGGCAATTATAAAGTAATTGCGTCAGAATATAATGGTAAAGCTTTTAACTCGACAAACGATCTATGGCCTGACCAAAAAGGTGGAGTTTATTTTACCGATCCACAATATAGTGGTGATTTAGAAAATCTTAATCAAGGAGGTATGCATGTGTTCTACCTTCATCCAGATCATAAAAAAATTACTCGAGTATGTAATGACCTAATCAGGCCCAACGGAGTTGTTGGAACACCTGATGGAAAAACCTTATATGTCTCAGATCGTGGAGCTGGAAAAACGTACCAATATCTAATCAATGAAAACGGTAGCTTATCTGCCAAGAAACTTATTATCAATGAAGGTAGTGATGGAATGACCTTAGATAAAGATGGCCATATTTACATCACTACAAAAGGAAAATCTCAAGTCGATATATTTTCAAAACAAGGTAAACTCATAAAAACGATCGAGATTCCTGAAAGCCCAACCAATGTATGCTTTGGAGGAAAAGATAGAGATGAATTATACGTCACAGCAAGGACTTCTTTGTATAGGGTAAAACTGAACACAAAAGGGCTATAATACAAAAGGATTTTGAGTTTTTTCTGTAATGTTTTGATAACCATTAAAAAAATTTCTTTGTTATTAATCAATTTATAGATGAATACTTTAATAACTCTAAATAATGCATAAAATGAAAATTCACTTTCAGACAGAGCGTTTCGTTATTCGTGATATTGAAGATTATGATCTTGATGGGATGTTTGAAATGGATTCTAACCCAAATGTGCATAAATTTCTTGGGAACAAACCCATAACTAAACCTGAGGAAGCTGAAGAAATTATAAAAAATATAAAGTGGCAGTATGAAAAAGTTGGTATTGGCCGATGGGCAATCGCTGACAAAAATTCTGATGAATTTATAGGTTGGACAGGCTTTAAAAGGGAAGAAAAACTCAGACCTGACCGTGTGTATATAGATTTAGGCTACAGGCTCAGGGAAAAATACTGGGGTCAGGGAATTGCTACCGAAACCGCTTTGGCTTGTTTAGATTATGGTTTTAAAAATCTTAATTTTCAAGAAATTTATGCATGTGCAGATATAGATCACAACGCCTCAAACAAAATTTTAAAAAAAATAGGGTTGAAGTATATTGAAGATTTTGAATTCGAGGGAGATAAATTGCATTGGTATGGTATAAAACTTACTGAATGGAAAACAAAGCAAATTATAAAATAAAGTTTTTTAGTTATGTTTTAATTTTAAAAGTATGTTTAGAGTATTTAGAAATATGAGAAAGCAGGAAATCCTTATGAAATCAAAAAAGTATTTTTTATATGCTACTGGTGAAATCATTCTTGTTGTGATTGGTATTTTAATCGCTCTGTATTTAAATACTCAAAAAGAAGAGTTCAAAGAGCGTCAAAATGAAATTGTTCTACTCAAAAAATTAAAAGAAGAGAATTTGTTTAATATTGATGTATTGAAAGACAATGAAAAATATCATGAAGAAATTCCTGAGATATTTGAGCATTTTGTTGATTATCTCGCTTATAATCAAATCGATAGCATAACAGATTCTTTAGCATATTTTATAAATGAAACTATGCGTACACCAGTTTATTCTTTTAGTGATGGAAACCTCAACAATTATATCGTATCACAACAAAATAATTTCCCGGATATTAACAAAGAAGTGATATATCTAAAAAATTTACAGGATGATTTACATCTTTTTTCCGATAAAGGCGTTGCGATAAAACTTGAAGATTATTACAAAAAATTAAATAATGAAATTGACTATTACACAGGTGAAATTTATTCAACAGAAGCCATAAATTCTATCAGCTTTAGAAATAATATGTTCCTTTTGCAAACCATGGAACAAGAACTATCTAGAATTTATAATTTAACGCTTTCGCAAATGCGAAAAGTAGATTCGTTACTAACGAATGTGCTTAAAGATGACTAAAAACTCCCTCTTATCCTTAAGTTAAATACCCTTGGGCTCAAAAAGTCAGGAATGGCGAACTGCTGTTTACTTTGAGCATCCCTAACGAAAGTATTTGTAATTGAATTAAGACGATCAAAAATATTGAAGATTTCAAAGCCTATTTCCAAATCTTTGAAAGGTTTCAGCCAGTGTCCTTTTCTTAGTTCGTCACTTTCTTCCTTTAACGTATAAAAGAAACCTACATCTGCTCTAAAATAGTCTGGTAACCTGGTTTGAAAATCAAATGGGTCAGCAAACTGTGGCTGGCCGCCAGGCAATCCTGTATTGTAAACCATATTGAGGTAGAGCTTGGCTTTAGGAATTTTAGGGATATAATCCTGAAATAAAGCTGCAAATTTCAGTCGTTGATCTGTTGGTCTTGAGATGAAACCTCGTTCGTCAAATTTTTCTTCAGTTTTTAAATATCCAAAACTAAACCAACTCTCAGTCCCGGGGACAAATTCGCCATTAAGCCTCATGTCCAATCCATAAGCATAAGCTTCGGCGATATTGTTGGCTTGATACCTGATTCTAACATTCTCTATAGTAAACCTGTTGACATTAGATAAGCCTTTATAATACACTTCGGAAACCAGCCTAAAAGGTCTGTCCCACATTTTAAAACTATAATCATGACCAGCCACAATATGAAATGATTGTTGAGCTTTTACATCTTCATTAATGCTACCATCTGGTCGCCGAAGTTCTCTGTAAAACGGAGGCTGATAATACAATCCACCTGAGAGTCTAAATAACATATCTTTTTCCCAATTTGGCTTAAAAGAAAACTGACCTCTGGGACTTATTACAGTCTGAGTATTGGCTTCAATATTTTCTCCGCTCACACGCCAGGTATGAGAACGGACTCCAAAGTTATACCATGCTTTTGCTGATCCAATTTTATTTTGGAAACTCCATTGAATAAAATTTGTAAATCGGTCAATACTCATATCATTGAATGACCTAATTCTTAGAAAAGGTTCTATTTCTGACTCATTGGGATTGTAGGGCTGATCATTTACAAAGTCAGGAATTGGTGGTCTTACACTAAATCCTGCAGAATCCACGATTTCGTATTCCTGTAATCTGTCTCTTATGTCTTCATGCGTATATTTTACACCATATTTAATGAGATGTTTATCAATTTTAAAATCGCCCTGATGATCAAAGTTGAAAATAAGAGCGTCTAAATCGTTTCGGGCATGCTTAAATTGGCCACCAGCTCCTTCCGTAAATTCTACTTCACCCAGATCTTCATCACCAATAGTTGAATTTACAGTGCCCAGTCTATATTGAGCAAGGATGTCAAAATGTTCCTGTTCTTGAGTGTGGTAGGCAGAGGCAATAAATTTTGCCGTATAGTTATCAGATACATCGTAAGTCGCTTTTAGAGCCCCAAAATAAGTATCGTACTGAGTATTTTCTTGTCCTTCATAAAAAACCAAAAGGGCTCTCGGATCTTGTAAAGTTCCAAAATTGGTTTGTCTTGTAAATGGTGTGTATTCATAGGAATTGATGGCAATATTTCCCAAAAATCCTAATTCAAACTTGTCATTAAATTGATAAGTTATAAAACTTTGTACATCAAAAAAACGTGGAACTAAATTTGCTTCAGTTTCTAAGGCGTTAACAAAAAGAGAGTTATCTCTGTATCGAACACCAGTAATTGCAGAAAGCTTCCGGTCTTTAGAGATACCTCCTACCATAGCTGAACCACCCAGAAAGCTTCCTTCAAAACTTCCTTTAAACTCAACTGGTCTCTCGTAGGTGATATCCAGAGCTGAAGATAATCTGTCGCCGTATTGGGCTTTAAATCCTCCGGCAGAAAATTTTATATCCCTTACCATGTCTGGATTTATAAAACTCAGCCCTTCTTGTTGACCACTTCTTATTAAAAATGGTCTGTAAACCTGAATATCGTTGACGTAAACAAGATTTTCATCAAAATTTCCACCTCTAACATTGTAAGTGGTACTTAGTTCGTTGTTATTGCTAACTCCAGGCAAGGATAAAAGTAGATTTTCAACACCCGGATTTGCCCCGGGAATACGTCGAACAGTTGCTGGCTCTAAGGTGATAATCCCTTCTACTCTTGTTCGTTTCTCATTGGTAATAGTAACAGTTCCTATTTGCTGAATGTTAGTTTTTAATACAAAATTGAGTTCTCTGCTTTCATCAACAGCAAGTTTTAACGTTGCAATTATAGATTTAAAGCTAACATGACTAATGGTGACTTTAATCTCTTTCTCAGCTGGAATTTCAAGCTCGTAGAACCCGTTTTCGTTTGATGTTGTTCCCCGTTCTTCTGTATTGATATTTGCAAAAGGCAGAGGTTTTTGATTTTCATCGAATATTATTCCTTTGATAGTCGCAGTTTGAGAATAACCAAATCCCATAAAAAGGATACAACATAAAAGGGCAAAATATTTTTTCAACAATTAAGCTTTATTTTTTTCTGAAGAATGTGGATTCAAATATAGAAGTATTTCCCACATTATCTGTCACCACCAATTTAAAATTGTTTTCTGTATCTGAAACGACATTATCATTGAAATCGTGTGTGAGTGTATTAGTTTTATAGTCATATTCCATTAAAATAAATTTTCCATTCACAGTTGCCCTGTAACTCCCAATTCCTGTTGTTTTGTCTTCAATTTTTACTTTTAGATATCTGTAATTAGACAACCACTGCTTATTTCTAAAATTTAGGGGAGTTATGGCTGGATTATCTTCATCCTTTGTTAAAATGTAGTGTCCAAACTCCTTCACTTTTACTGTAAACCTATTTCTTTTTTTCTTTGTATTTACATGGTAAATTGTTCCCCAGGGCATTTTCTTTCCAACATAAAGTTTTTCTTTGTCTTCCTCACTATATTCGGAAACATCAAATCCAATGGTAATACTTTTATGAATCGGTGTTCTGTAGTCATGCAGTTTTACACTTTCTCCATCGATATCAATGTCTAGATAAGTATCTTCATAAAGTGCATACTTAGGAATATAAACATCGATTAGACCTTTATCATAAGCAAAAGCGTGTTCTGGTTGTACGAAATGTAAAGTTTCTTTGATGCTTTCTTTTTTAATATCATTAGAAGACTTGAAAGCTATTGGAATATGAATTTCTGTAGAATTATCTTTAAAATCACGGAGCTTCAATTCGTACTTATAATTGATAGTATCATTGATATTTAAAATTCCATTGTTAACGTGTACATCATTTATCTCTAATCGATTAAGTTCAAAAGCTCGTAGTTTATGGATTCTTTTTTTGAATTCCTTATAGTAGGCATAGTCTATTAATCTGTTGAGATATCTGGATTCACCAAAACTAAATCTGTTGAATCTAGACCTAAAATAAGGCTTTCCATTCAACTTTGTTTCTGCTTCGTAGTAACCATTTTTATTGAAAGCTAAATCAAGTCGATCATAAGCTTCTACGCCAAAATAAATTTCTCCGGCAGCTTCGACTTCGGGAACTCTCCATATTCCGTTTCTACCCTGAATTGGTTTTAATTTTACTCTTCCTGATTTGTAATTCACATGTGCATCTTTCGAAGCAGTGTAAGCATACAGATTTCTAAACGTCGGAGGTCTACTATCTTTAACCTCTTCAAAACCGAAAAGAAATGGGTTCATGGGCCTGGAGCTAGGATCTCTAATTTCAAAATGAAGATGTGCGCCTTGACTTGAGCCCGTATTCCCGCTATATGCTATGGTTTCTTCTAATTCTACTGGTAGCTTGCCAGCTTCCGGAAAAAGTTGAATTTCAAACTTCTCATTTTTATATTGAAGCGCTTTTACGTATTCTTCGATTTCTGGAGAAAACTTCTTTAAATGTCCATAAACCGTTTGGTAACCGTTAGGGTGAGTGACATAAAGTGCTTTACCATAACCATATTGTTGGATTTTTATGCGGCTCACATATCCACTTGCACTGGCGACAACCTCAAGACCTTCAACACCTTGGGTTTTAAAATCTATGCCTGCATGAAAATGATTTGGTCTTAACTCTCCAAAGGTTCCTGATAAAACAAGCGGCACTTTAAGGGGTGGCTTAAAGTAATCCTGAGGTAAATTTTCCTGCGCAAAACAGAGTTGGACAAAAATTAAAAATAAAATCAATAGTGATTTCATAGGATGAAAATAAATCTTTTGTTGGTTAATCAATCTGACTGATAAAAGTTAGCTATTCGAGATCAAAACTCTTGCCATTCTATCATTTCCTCTAAAGTCCTCTCGAATTTCAACAGAATTTACGTTCAAATATTGCATAACTTCTTCAAATTCTTTTCGAAGATATTGACTTATTTCAAAATAGATGGTAATACTTTTTTGCATTTTTTTTGCAAGTTTTACTATCCTTTCATAAAATAAAAAGGGATTATCATCTTCCACAAAAAGTGCTACATGAGGCTCAAAATCTAACACATTCCTGCTGATTTGATTTTTCTCAGCCGACTTAACATAAGGAGGATTGGATACAATAATATCAATGTGCTCATTCAAGCTATCAGTGTTTAGAATATCTTGTTCCAAAAAGTCAATATCGACTTGGTTTGCCTTCGCATTTTTTTGAGCCAAATTCAAAGCTTTTTGAGAAACATCGCTTGCTGAAATTTTATGTTGCTCTAGGTGCTTTTTTAAACTTATTGGGATACAACCACTTCCCGTGCCAATATCTGTAATGTGCTTTGAGGGTTTGTCTTTCAAATCTGAAATAATCCACTCTACCAATTCTTCTGTTTCCGGACGAGGGATTAAAACATCCTTATTGACTTTAAATTTTAAACCATAAAATTCTGTATAGCCTAAAATATGCTGAATAGGTTCTTCATTTGATAGTCTTTCCAAATAAGATTGTATGATTTTGAGTTTATCATTTTCAACATTTTGCTCAGGATTTAAATTAATGTCAATGCGTTTTAAGTCTAAAACATCTTCTATAATCCAATAAAAGAAGTTTTCGATTTCTTCTTTAGCAAACGTATTTGAAAGCTTTTTTTGAAACGAACTTTTTAATTCTTTTAGATTCATTTTAAAGAGCAGCTAAGAATTCTTTTGGGGTTAATACTGATATAATTGACGCTGAAAAGTCTTTCTCGTCTCTTGTCAAAATTGTATTGATTTTATTCTCAACAGCTGTGTAATATTGAAATCCATCTTCAACATCAGTAAAGTCGGTGTCATTCAAAGCTAGTTCTATTATTTTTTCATTTAAATCTAGAATTGAAACTTGCATCCTAAGCTTTTGAAGTAAATTTCTTCTATCAGATCCAGAAATAGATTTTGAAATTATATAATTGACATTAGCAAAAGTTAAAGCCGATATGTATAAGATCAATTCTTTATCTGCAGCTTTTTTAAAAATTGTCTTTGCATCATAATGAAAAGGTTTTCTCAATATTATGAGGTCCAAAATAATAATGGTATCTAGGAATATCTTTTTCATTTATATTTCTTGATCAAATAATCTCTTATCTCTTCTTTGTAATCAAAATCTTCCTCAAGTTCGATAACGCCGCTAATATTCTCAACAAGTGGAGAGATATTCTTATCAGCTTTCTTAGTTTCAGTGATATTTTTCAGATATCTCCCAACCAAACGAGATAAACTAGTCTGATTAGACTTAGCGTAAATTTTAGCTTTTTCAATCACTTCCTCATTCAAGCTTAGTGTTAGTTTTTTGTTCATCTGATTATTTTTTACGTGTAAATATAAATTTTTTTACGTATAAAATTATTAACTACACTATAGATGCATCAACATCCAAACCGTGCAAGAATAATGACCCGTATTGCCTAATCTTTGATTAATATATTTAAAACCAGTTTTAAGATATAGTTTTTGAGCAGCCTTCATACTCGGTAAAGTTTCAATGTAGCAAGATTTAAAGTCTTTATTTTTAGCAAAATCCAGGCATTTAGCCATCATTTTTTCACCCAAACCACGACCTCTGGCTTTAGGATGAAAATACATTTTTTGGAGTTCACAGATTTCAGAACCTTTTTCCAGGGCATCTATGCCTGCACTACCAATAATTTTGTTATTTTCTAATAAAACGAAATATTCTGCCCTGTCTTTATTGTAGTTTTCAAATAAATCATCTAAAGCTTTATCTTCATAAGCCGTACCTGTCTTTGGTGCATTTTGTTCAATAAGAACAAAACGTATCATATCGGCGGTCTCCTTATTGTCTTTTTTTGTAATAGGTCTAATTTCAATAGAATTCACAAGTAAATATTATTTTTGCTAAGTGAATATACACGAAAAATACATGAGGCGCTGCATAGATCTAGCCAAAAATGGACTTGAGAAAACCTACCCAAATCCTATGGTAGGCTGCGTTATTGTTCATAACAATAAAATTATATCGGAAGGTTGGCATCGCAAAGCTGGTGAGCCGCATGCAGAAGTAAATGCTATACAAAATTTAAAAGATGACAGTCTTATTAAAGACTCTACCGTTTATGTTAGCCTTGAACCTTGTAGCCACTTTGGGAAAACGCCACCTTGCGCAGATTTAATTATAGAAAAAGGCTTTAAAAAAGTAATGATTGGTATGACCGATCCTTTTGCTAAAGTAAAAGGTCGAGGAATTAAAAAACTCTTAGACAATGGATGCCAGGTTGTTGTTGGGATTTGCGAAGATGAATGCTACGAATTAAATAAACGTTTCATCACTTTCCATGAAAAACATCGACCCTATATTATTTTAAAATGGGCTGAGTCTCAAGACGGTTATTTAAGTCCTTTAGCGTTTGGTAAAGACAATAAAAAAGAGCCTGTCTGGCTTACTAATAATTACTCAAAACAGCTGGTGCACCAATGGCGAGCCCAAGAGCAAGCCATCTTAGTAGGAACTAATACGGCTCTGATGGATAATCCCGAACTGACAGCCAGACTTTATAAAGGGAATAATCCAACACGAATTTTAATAGATAAAGATTTAAAAGTACCAAAAGCTTCAAAAATATTTTCGAGTCATGCGAATACTCTTGTTTTTACTCAAAAATCTTCATTTACAAGTACTGAGAATATCGAATATGTTGACATCGACTTCAACGAAAATATTGTTCCTCAAATCTTAAAGGAACTCCATAAAAGAGACATTCAATCCCTTATAGTTGAAGGCGGAAGACAGACCCTACAAAGTTTTATTGATAGCAAATTATGGGATGAAGCCAGAGTGTTTAAAGCTGAGGTAAATTTCAATAAAGGGACAAAGTCTCCCGACTTTCAGGGTAAACTTATAAAATCTGATAAGATAATAGACGACGAATTAAAAAACTACAATAGATAAACTTTTCAATTAGTTACAAATTAAAAAACCCAAAAGCCTAGCTATTGCTTTTGGGTTGAGAAAAAGGTTTGATGTAATTAAATTTGAATTACTAAAATGTAAGCGTAATCTCTTGTGATGATTCATTTACACTAATTTTCGCATCCTCAAAAAGAGGCATAGCGTTTGGACTGACGTTTCCGGACATGACCCAGGGTTCAGCCGGGGCACCATATTCGTCCATATCAAATTGCTCGTTGCCGTTTAAATCCTGATAAACTGAAACAGCGTATTCGCCGTGAGGTAAATTTTTAAAAGTAACTACATTTTCATCAGCGTTTACAGCAACAGTTTTTCCTACGGTAGGCTGTCTCAAAAAGTTATCTTTTTGATAAATTCCTATAAAAAGTTCTCCTTTAGTTTCATAAATTCCTTCCAATGAAATGGTTAAATCGCCAGTCTCTTGAGCGGCTAAATTCAACATTAAAAATAAATTGAATAAAGTGTAAATTAAAGTTTTCATGATTTTATGTTTTAAATTCAATTCAAAAATAAAAGCATAGCTTTCGTTTTTAAAATATCAATAACCGAACTGTTGTATTTTAGAGATAAGTTGTAAGAATTTGACTAAATTGAAATAAATTAAAAATTAAGACCCAAATAGTATATGAAAAAAGTAAGTTTTATAACTTTTCTATTGTCAACGATATTTATCTCACAGGCCTTATCTGCTCAAAATGTTTTTAAGGCTCAGGAAAAGTTAATTGGTACCAAAATTGAAACTTTACAATTTGGTGAGTATTATTCAGATAAATCTAATATCGAAGAGATTGACGAAAAATTTAAAGTCTTAGAGTTTTGGGCGTCTTGGTGTAAGCCATGTCTAAAAGCAGTTCCGCATCTTAACAAGCTGAGTGAAAATTTTGAAAAAGAATCTAATCTTCTTTTTATATCAATTGGCTATGAAAACCAAGCGATAATTGAAAAGGTACTAACCAAAGTAAAGTTTAAAACTTTGGTAGTATCAGACCAAACCAAAAAAATACATCGGGATTTACATATAGAATATAAAGGCACGATGATATTGCCTAGAACCGTGCTGATAAATGATAAAAATGAAATCTTGTGGTATGGAACGCCAGAACGATTAAATAATAGTTTGATTGAAAAGTTCTTGGATGGTAAGAGAGAATTTTAGTTCAATTTTAGTATTTCGTTTTTGTGAACTCAATCCTTTTCAGTTATATTACATCAAAAAAATATGAAGACGATTTACACAGCAAGAACAAAATCAACAGGTGGTAGAAAAGGTCATTCAGAGTCAATTGACAATGGACCGATTGATCAATCATTGAGCGTTCCAAAAGAAATGGGAGGCGACGGTGGAGATGGCGCAAATCCAGAACAGTTTTTTGGAGCAGCCTATTCAGCATGTTTTGGAGGAGCTGTAGAATTAACTGCGGGAAAACATAATGTAGATATTGGTGAAGACTTTTTTGTAGAGGCTCATGTGAGCATTGGAAAAGATGAAGAAGACAGAGGATTAATTTTATCAGTTGTTCTAGACACCTATTTACCTAAAGTTCAAGATAGAGATTTAGGTGAAAAAATTATAAACAAGGCACATGAAGTCTGTCCGTTTTCAAGAGCGACAAGAGACAATATTGACATTACACTTAATCTCCTACTGGATGAGTAGATAAGATAATTTATAAAGTATTTAAACCCGAAAGGTTCTTGAAATCTTTCGGGTTTTGTTTATAAATAAGACTAGTATCATCGAAGAGTAGGCCAATTATTTTAGAAGTTTCTAATACAGAGATCTTTTAAAAACCTTTTCGGATATGCAGAAGAAGTAGACACCCAAAAGGTTAAAATTGGGATTTTGAAAAACCTTTCGGGTCATCTACCATATCCAAAATATCCTTTAAATACTTCGGGGTTCGCTTTATGTTATAACTGTACTAATCCAAATTTTTAAGACACAGAATGTGAACAATTATCTCTTGAAAAACCTTATATCTTTGCTTTTGATTAACCCTGCAAGATTTTAGAACCCTTGCAGGGTTGAGTATTTACTGCCTTTATAATAAAAAAGAAAATTTTTTCAAAAATTAAAACTAATGTATTAGTTTAAACTAAATATTTAGTTATATTTGAATTCAAAACTTTATTTTATGAAAACTCTTACCAAAGCTGAAAGCGAAATTATGTTGATTTTATGGCGTCTTGGTCAAGCTAATGTTAACAGTATTATCGAACAGATGTCATCACCAAAACCCGCTTATAATACAGTTTCTACAATTGTAAGAATTTTGGAACAGAAAAACTTTGTAGGTTATCAAAAAGAAGGCAGATCTCATATCTATCACCCCATTGTAAGTGAAGAAGACTATAAAAAAACAACATCTAAGCTATTGGCCAATACCTATTTTGGAGGATCTTTCAAAAGTATGGTATCATTTTTTGTTCAAAAACAAGATCTGAGCGCACAGGAATTAGAATCTATTTTAAATGATCTAAAATCTGGAAAAGATGATTAATTACCTATTAGAAATGTTCATTTGTCAAGCCTTGTTTTTAGGCTTGTATCAACTTTTTAAGTCTGAACCCTATTTTAGAATTAATAGAATTTATTTACTTGGTGCTTTACTTATTTCCCTGATTTTGCCTTTAATAACTTTAAGCCAAGTTATTCCTATTAAAATTTCGCAGAGTTATTTCGAGTGGTTACAACCTGTTGAAATCGGAACATCTACTCCTAATAAAATCACTTTTTCTGAAATTAAAAAAATTGAAAACGATTCTAGCTTTCAATGGAATTTATATTATCTGCTTTATTCATTTGGGATACTGCTTTATGTAATATGGTTTATAAAAAGAAACAGAAAAACTTTTCAATACTTAAATCTGAACAGTTTTGATTTTTATAAATCAAAGCCTGTCGTTCAAATTCCAAAATCAGATCTAGCTTTTTCATTTTTTAATAGAATTTATATTGGTTCTCAAATTCCCAACTCACAATATCAATTAATTTTAGAACATGAGTATCAGCATTTAAAACAAAAACATTCGTGGGATATTATTATTATAGAAATAATTCAATGCTTACTGTGGTTTAATCCTCTCATATACATCTTTAAAAACTATATAAGGCAACTCCACGAGTTTGAAGCTGATAAATCGGTTTCTATTTCGTATTCTAAAATTAATTACATCAATACATTACTTAACCAGAACTTTGGAACCCAGAATGTATCTTTTATAAATCCTTTCTTTCATAATTCTAATCTTAAAAAACGTATCAAAATGTTACAACGAGTACAATCTTCAACCCTAAAGAAATTCAAATATTTGCTCATCATCCCTGTGATGTTAATAGCAGTTACCATTTCATGTACGCAGGATGAAATAATTGAGCCTGAAATGACTGAAGAAGAATTAAAAGAATTAAAATTAGATTTTATAGAAGACTTTTTCAGTGAAAAGCCAAGTATATTTAAAAGACTTAAAAACAAACCTGATCTCAAAAGTCTTTTAAACCAGTACGATTTGGAAATTAAAGATAACTATTCCAGATTAGAAAAAAATGCCATTGGAACGATTCTTACATTTTCAACTATGATTGTGAAATCTGATGAAGATTATTACAATCAATTGATTGAAGAAATTAATTCGACCGAAAGTCTTAAATCAATTTTTGAGGAGTATCAAAATAGGTTAGAAGAAAATACAATAACCAGAACAGAAATAGAAGAAATAGATGAAAATACAAGTATCCCATTCGCATTAATAGACAAACCACCTCATCCTCAAAATTGCGATGGATTAAGTAATGAAGAATTGAAAAAATGCACAAATGAATTTATAAACTCACATGTAAATCAAAATTTTAATACGGGAAAATTTAGTGACTTAGAACCTAAAAGATACAGAGTAAGTGTCCAATTTAAAATTGATAACACTGGAAATGTAGCAGACATAAAAACAAGAGGACCTTCTCTCGAGCTTGAAAACGAAGCTAGAAGAGTAATTGAAAGTCTTCCTCAATTTGTCCCAGGGGAACAAGACGGACAAGCCATTAATGTCTTATATGGTTTACCCATAAATTTTGTAGTGGCTGAATAATCCTTTTAATCTATACACAAACTATGACTTTCTCAAAAATCCTTTATTCATTTGTCTTATTTACATTCTCGACATTAGCTTTTAGTTAAATAGAATCTAAAAACGACCAAAATCATTTTTCTGAAGAAGAAGTTACTTTCGCAGAAATCGAACAAGCGCCCTTCCCTAAAGAATGCAGTTCTGTAAAAGACGATCCTAAAGCTGTAAAGCAGTGTCTATCTGATTACATTACTAATATTGTTGGCAAAAATTTTAAAACCCAAAAATTCAAAAACTTGAAACCTGGGCTTTACAGAGTTTCTGTACAGTTTAAGATTGATAAAAAGGGTAAGGTCACAGAAGTAAAGGCGAGAACCAATGATTCTAATGCAGAGATTGAGGAAGAAGCCATAAGAGTAGTCAAAAAAATACCGAATATGAATCCAGGTGTTGTAGATGGGAAGAGTATTGGCGTGCTTTATGGATTGCCTATAAATTTTAAAGTCCCAGAAAATAAAAAGAAAAATAAAGGCTATTTTTTGAGGGCTTTAGTTTCTTCACTACATTTGGCGTATGCTATCAAAAAAAGCTAAATACGCCATCAACGCTTTGATCCACATCGCCAAAACTGATAAGGATAAACCTGTGATGTCCAGCGCGATTGCAGAACAACAGAACATCCCAAAGAAATTCTTGGAGCGAATTTTATTAGACCTTAAAGATGCTGACATTCTTGACAGTAAAAGAGGAAGACATGGCGGTTATTTTTTAAAAAAACCTGCAAAAGACATTAATCTAGCCGAGGTTATGCGTTTGTTTGATGGCGCAATTGCCTTCTTACCTTGTGTGACTCATGACTACTATGAGCCCTGTGAGGAGTGCAAATTTGAAGAACAGTGTGGTATTCGCCATGCATTTATGGAATTAAAACATCTCACGGTAAAGTTTTTAAAATCCTGCACGCTTAAAGATATCCTTCAACGGGAGTTTTTACTGAGTTAAACTGTATAATCCAGTACATCAAATCTTCTTTAGATTGGTTGTTTCAATCCAACCTATGGTACCGTCGGGCAATTCAACTTTGTAGAATGTTCTAAACTGGTCTAAGATTTTAAGTTTAGTCCCTTCGTGTAATTCTACAAGCAGCCCTGCTTTTAAGTTGGGTTCTTCATAGACAGATTTTTCTTTTTCAAAAATTATGGCAAAAGTGTTGTTTTGAACTTGATTAAATTCTGTTTGAGCCATAAAAAAAGCACCAATAGATAATAGGATTAAAACTATACTTAAACCAAGAGATATTCTTTTTACTAAGGGTATTTTTTTAAAGAGAAAAACAGCAAAGGCTGCGGCAGAAAAAAATAGAAGAACAATTCCCAAAATTGACCATGTATCAACTGAAAATAATTCTACAAACTTATTGATGCCTTGGTCTAATTCAGATTCCGGTAAATTTTCAAATTGGTCCAATCGCATTCGTTCTGCAAATGCCAGATTGTTTTTAATGTTTTCGCTATCTGGATTTAACTTTAGAGCCTTTTCATAATAATATATACTATTGGCAATATCCTCTAGTTTGTAATATGTATTGGCCAAATTGTAATACAGCTCACCTGATACCAAATCTTCTTTTAAGATTGAAGAATATAGTCGTTTTGCTTCTTGGTAATTTCCGTTACTATAAGCATCATTTGCTTTATTAAATATTGAATCGTTCTGAGTCCATGCAGACAAGAAAAAACAAAAAGAAATAAAAACTATTAAATAATTGCGTTTCATAAATTCTTATCTAATTGAGCGAGTGTTTGTTTTGCAAGTTGATAATCATCATCAATTTCAGATTTTGAAGATGGAGAGTATCTCGCCATTTCACAATTTTTCAACAAGGTTAGAAATTGCTGTACATCGTCTTCGGGTGCACCTTTTTTAAGTATGAGTTCTTGAATCTTTTCTTTACTTAATTCACTAGTAGTTATTTTAAGTTTAGCCTTTAAGTAATTATGTAGAGCTTTTTCTAGCGATAAGTAAAAAGCTTTAGAATTCTCTAAGTTAGATTTTGCCTCAGAAAGGTATTTTTTAGCTAGCTTGTTTGCTTTCTTCAGTCTGGCTTCGTCGGCAGACAAACCTTCTCGTGAACGAACTTTTGCAAAAACAATGAATAATGGAAACAAAGCCATGGCAGAAAATGAAAGCACCCAAAAAGGCGTACTTTTAAAAAATCTCTCTTTATTTTTAGGCTGCAGATCTGTAGATAAAGCAATAAAATTAAATTGACTATTTGGGCCTTTTATCAAATTGATGTTTCCATTTGGAATATTACTTGAATTAGAACTGCTTATATTTGTATTTGGACTTACTTCTATTGAAATAGGTCTGGACTTAATACTTACATATTTTTTCTGACTCGGATCGAAATAGGAAAATTCAAGACTTGGAATAATTTGCTTACCGGCTTGCTGTGGTACTAAAGTGTAGCGATTAGTTTTAGAACCAACCATTCCTCTGGAGGTTGTTCTTATTTTATCATTTTTCTCAGGTTCAAATATCTCTATGTTACTTGGAGCTGTTAATTGTGGTAATTCAAAAAGGCTCATGTTGCCTTCACCAGAAAGCCTGACTTCTGCATCTAAGGATTCCATCGCAAGCAGTTCTAGTTTATTGACGTCTACTTCAAAGTCAAATTTACCAACTGCACCAGTGAAGCTTTCAGGCTTACCTTCAATTGGAAGAGGTTTTACGTTTATCCTTCTTGTTTTTGCTGAGTAGGTTTTGTCGACTGTTTCGTATAGCCGTCTGCCAAAAAGATCGCGTCTATTGGTTGGGACTTCAACAGAAATTGAAAGCGTTAACGGTTCTATTTTAAGTTCACCTGTCTTTTGTGGATATAGAATAGTTTTTCTAAGCTCGACATATCTGTAGGGCTCACCGCCAAATTCTCCATTTTTTACATCTAATCTATCAATATCTATATTTTGGCTCCAAAAGTTCTCGAATTTTGGATTGTCTAAAGGTCTCCAATTCCTAATCACAGTCGATGGACTGACGTATAACTTATAAACAACATAAATACCTTCGTTAAGGTAAGGACTAGCATTAGAAACCTCAGCAACCAAATGAATCCCATCTAGAGCTTGAGATTCTGGAGTAGCCTCTGCGGTTGCACTTGGATTGTCGACTGCGGCAGTGACTTCAACTTTTATTGGTGAGGTTTTATAGACGTTTCCATCGATTGTAACTTCTGCCTGGCCGATGGTTAAATTACCTCTTTTTATTGGCTGTAAAAAAAAGGTATAAGATTTTTGGAACGTACTCTTTCCATTTATCCAACTTTGGCTTATAGATTGATTTGGACCAGCAATTTTTCTAAAACCCTCAAAACTTGGCGCTATAAAATCGTCTCCGTTTTGATTCATCTTAAATTCTACACGAAGCCTTTCATTCATCCCCAATTTTTTTCGACTCACTTCTGCATTAAATTCAACTTGTGCTGAAGCAAAAGCAGAGATAAAAAGAAATAATATGATGTTTAGTGTTTTCATTTTACCAGTCTTTCTCCGTTTTCACTTTTACACCTTTTACTTTCTTCGAATTGAGCTTTTCCTGAGTGTCTTTCTCTTTATTTTGAATCGCTTGTAATAAATTTTTTATTTGCTGTTCACTCATTTTGCCTTTCTGAGGCTTTGAAGGCTGTTTTTGTTTTTCATTCTGACCTTCTTTTGGATTTTTTTTAGCATCATCCTTCTTTTTCTCACTCTCTTTCTCGTCTTTGCCGTCTTGGCTATCCTGCTTCTTATCTTCTTTCTTTTCTTGATCGCCTTTTCCACCTTTATTCTTATCCTGGCTTTTATCCTCTTTTTTCTGTTCCTGGTCTTTATTTTGACCATCACCGCCACCATCATTTTTTTCTTTTTCCCTTTTTTGTTTGGCAAGGGCTAAATTATATCTTGTCTCCTCATCGTTGGGATTATTTCTCAGCGCATTTTTGTAAGCCTCAACGGCTTCAGAATATTTTTCTTGCTCCATGTAAAGGTTACCAATGTTGTGAAAATTCTTATGTTTCACTGTCTTGTCTTCAGATTTCTTTACAGACTCTACGTACCTTAAAGCAGAATGTTGTTTTTTTTGGTTCTCAAAATACAAATTACCAAAATTGAAGGTCGCTGCATCTCCATCTGGTTTTTTGGAGAGCGCTTTTCTATATAAGACTTCCGCTTGAGCAAAATTTCCCTTTTCTTTTTCCTCTTTAGCTTGAGCTGAATATTTTTTATAAAGTTTATCAGCTTTTTCCTGAGAATCAGATTGTGCTGAAATTGTAGTTAACGCACAAAAAAATATGAGTATTAAAACACTAAATCTCTTCTTCATTTTCTTTTTCATTAAATATGTTCAACTGTCTTATCCACTTAGTCTTTCTTTCTAAAACTATAACATCTAATAATATAAAAAGCATGCCAAAGGCAACAAACCATTGATATTGAGATTTAAAATCTGAAAATTGTTTGGTTTCGAACTCAGATTTTTCAATTTTTTCTAAATTTTCTAGTAATATTTTAACATTTTCATCTGTACGCTGTTCATCTATAAACACACCATTTCCGTTTTCTGCTATTCGTTTAAGTGTCAATTTGTCTGCTCTGGTAATGACTGTTTCTCCATTAGAATCTTTCTTGAAAGTAACACCTCTATTATTTTTAATGGGAATTCTATCTCCTTTTTGAGTACCAACACTTATAGTAAATATTCTGATATTATTTTCTGCGGCATGTTCTATAGCTTCGTTGGCTTTGTTTCCATGGTCTTCACCATCACCAACAATTATAAGTACCCTATTTGTAGTTTCATCTCTGTCAAAATAGGTCGATGCCATATCTATAGCATCTGAAACTGCGGTTCCTTGGCTTGATACCATATCTGTATTCATGGCTTGCAAGAAAGTTCTGGCTGCGCCATAATCTGTAGTAATAGGAAGTTGAGGAAAGGCGCTTCCTGCGTAACCAATTATGCCGACCCGATCAGAAACCAATTCATTGAGCGTTTCTGAAATGACTTGTTTAGCTTTTTCCAGTCTATTAGGGGCAATATCTTCTGCCAACATGCTTTTTGAAACGTCTAAGGCAAATACAATATCTACGCCCTGGCGTTTTACTGTTTCGAGCTTAGTTCCGATTTTTGGATTGGCTAATGCAATTATAAAACAAGACACAGCGAGAATTAAAAACAGGAATTTTATCCAAAGCTTAAAAACTGATCGTTGAGGAGCAAGCGCTCTAAAGAGTCTCGGTTGTGCAAATTTATCTTGTGTCTTTTTTTGCCATAAGAGATATAACAAAAACAAAAGAACTAGCAGTCCTACCAACCCAAAATACCAAAAGTAATATGTATTCTCAAACCTAATCATCTATACCAAACTTCTCATTATAGTGTATTTCAATAGTGCTACAAACATGAATAAACCTCCGGCAATCATTACAAAAATTGGATAAAGCTCATCGTAATTGTAGTATTTAGTTTCTTTAATTTCAGTCTTTTCTAACTTATTGATTTCATCATAAATAGACTTTAATTTGTCTTCGTTGTTTGCCCTAAAGTATTGTCCACCAGTTAATCCTGAGATCTCTTCGAGTAAACCTTCATCAATTTCAACTTTTGTATTTCTATATTGAAATTCTCCGTTTCTATCTACTGCAACAGGTGAAAGGGCAAAACCCATACTTCCTACTCCTATTGAATATACTTTTATGTCATATTCTAAGGCTAAATCTGCAGCAGTCTTAGGTTCTATAAAGCCTGAATTATTAACACCATCTGTCAAAAGTATGATCACTTTGCCTTTAGCCTCACTATCTTTTAATCGATTTACGGCTGTTGCTAATCCCATACCAATGGCAGTTCCTCCTTCTATTTCATCTGAAAATGAGATTTCTTTTAGGGTATTTTGAACTATGATTTCGTCTGAGGTTACAGGGGTTTTTGTGTAGGCTTCGCCTGAAAATACAACCAGGCCTATCCTATCGTTTGGTCTATTTTCTACAAATTCTGAGGCTACTTCTTTAACCACTTCCATTCGATTTGGCTTAAAGTCTTTTGCAAGCATACTTGCAGAAATATCTATAGACATCACAATATCTATCCCACGGGTTTTTTTGATATCGGTAGTCACATCGACCGTTCTTGGTCTTGCCATAGCAATAGTAAGTGCAATCCAGGCTAAGAGTTTTGCTGCAAACATGATATGCTTAACCTTTCCCCAGATAGATGAAGTTGAAAATGCAGAAGTGCTTGAAAACTTCACAGGAACCTGACTATCCTTACGCTTAAATACGTACCAAACTATAAATAAAGGTATGGCTATAAATAGCCAAAACCATGCTGGATTTTCAAATGTCAAGTCACCAAAGATCATTCTTCGATATTTAATTTAAATTCTATTGTATTTACTACTCTGTTTGCAATTTCATCTGCATACTGGTCATTTTCATTGTAAATAATCATAACACTAGACATGAAGTTTTCAAAATAAAACAATAAAATCTGATAACTCTTTTTTATATCGTTTTGAGTTATAGGATTCTTTATAGTAAAACTTCCTGTGAGTTGAATGCCTGGCGTGCCATCTAGACTCTCAAACTCATTTTGCTTACTTAAAATATTGTAAGCTCCATTATTTTCTAATTCTGAAAAAACACCTTCAACAGATTTTTCAGTATCGAATTGTGTTCCCTCTTTGAAACCAATTGATGTTACTGATATATTGAGATCTGAATAGGGTGTTCCATCTTCAAAGGCTTCGTAAGATTCTGCAAACTCATTCTTAGTAATAGCGTTGTCAAGACTATCATTAGTTTTTCTTACCAATACGTTTGGGGTAGAAATCTCCAGCGGTGGCAATCCATAAGTACTGGTAATCCAATCTTTTTCTAACAATTCTTTGGAAGCATTTCCAAAATAGGCATCTTTGACATAGTCGTATCCTTTTGTAGCAACCAGCGCTACAGTTGTGACTACTATGATGGCTACTATACCAATAATCCCAAATACAATTTTTCTTTGCTGGCGTCTCTTTCTGAGAATTTCCTGATAGGCCTCATCTCTTTTCTTCTCTTCTTCAGTAGGTTCTGGAATGGCAGTCTGCATAGAATTTGTAAAAGATTCTATATTTTTCCTGTCGGATTTTGCGGTAATGACATCTGGAGCAGATTTTGCAAATTTGGCTAAATCTGCACGTTGCAATACTTTTTTAAAGTCATTAATAAGGTCTTGATTGATGTTTAGTTTTTGTGCTTCTTTTCTATTTTCCAGCTCGTCTACCAATTCGTTACTGGTATATTCCATAGCACGTATTTCAACTTTTTCTTCTAAATATCTACGGCTTATCTCTGTGAGTTGAGAATAGTATTCTTTTAAATTTCTGCTTTCAATCAAATCTGATTGATCTAAAGCCTGTAAAGATTGAATAGCCTTTTGATATGGTGGAATTCGTTTTTTCTTTTGATCTTTTTTATTTCTAAGTCTGAAAATTAAATAAATAAAGCCTAGAACAACAAGTATGGCTAAAAGTGTCCACCAAATCCAACTTTTTATTTCAAATGGCTTTTCAAAATCTATGTAGGTTTTAATAGGATACAATTTTTGTTTAGTAGTATCCACTATGACATCGTTTACTTTTACAGCTATGGTATCTGTTTCAATAAAACTTTCATTAACTTTTATAGTCTGTTTACCAATTACATATCGACCTGAGTCAAATTGCGTTAATGCATAACTTTTTGAAAGAATTTTTAGAGGTTGAAGCTGAGTTGTATCAATTTTATAAGCTTCTACCATTTCCAATGGCGTAAAAGTTTGACCTTCAGGAAACGCAATGATATCGTCAGGTTGAACCTTGGCCGTAATCGTGTATTTGATTTGCTCTCCAATTTTTATGGAATCACGGTCAATTTTAGCTTCAACTTCCTGAGCTGATATTTTGGCTGAACCTAATAGCAGAAATATTAAGGCTAAATGAAATTTATATGTCAATAATTTTTGTTGCATTAAATCTATCTGGCTTTAAAGTAACTTAATAACTTTTTGACGTAACTGTCTTCTACTCTAAGGGAGAACTGACCTGCACCACTGCGTTTAAAGCTATTATTGAAATATTCAATATTTTTATAGTAATGACTTTTATATTTGTTTCGAGTGCTTTTTAAGGCCGTATTGAGCCATACCAAATTTCCAGTTTCGGCATCTTTGGCTTGTATCAGTCCTACGTTTGGTAGCTCAGTTTCTCTTTCGTCATAAATTCTAATACCTGTAATGTCATGTTTTTGGGCAACAATTTTTAAACTCTTCTCATAACCTGAGTCCATAAAATCAGACATGGTAAAAACAATTGCTCGCTTTTTTATCATATTACTTAGCGACTTTAAGGCCAAAGAGATATCTGTTTTTTGGTTTTTAGGTTTAAACTCTATTAGTTCTCTGATGATTCGCAAAACATGCATTCTACCTTTTTGTGGCGGAATATATAGTTCGATTTGATCTGTGAATAACATTAATCCTACTTTATCATTATTTTGAATGGCTGAAAAGGCAAGAGTTGCAGCAATTTCAATCAAAATATTTTTCTTAAAAGTACTCTGAGTCCCAAAATATTCTGAACCGGATACATCTATCATCAGCATCATGGTTAACTCTCGCTCTTCTTCAAAAACTTTTACAAATGGCTCATTATATCGAGCCGTCACGTTCCAGTCTATAGCTCTTACATCATCTCCAAATTGATAGCTTCTTACTTCGTTAAATGTCATTCCACGACCTTTAAAAGCTGAATGATATTCACCACCAAAAACGTGATCGCTCAAGCGACGAGTCTTGATTTCAATTTTTCTAACTTTTTTGAGTAAATCTTTGGTTTCCATGTGGATAAAGGAGCCTATTCTAAATTCTTCCCAAAGGGAAGGGCTTTAAGCGAACTCTAAATATTTTCAATTATAAGATTAACGAACATTGTAATTTATTACTATTTTAAAATAGTATCTATGGGACTTCAACTTCGTTTACAATTTTGGCGATGAGGTCTTCTGAGGTGACATTTTCAGCTTCTGCTTCATAGGTTATGCCTATTCTGTGTCTAAGCACATCCATCACAACAGCTCTAACGTCTTCCGGAATCACGTAACCACGACGCCTGATAAAGGCATAGCATTTTGCACAAGTAGCAAGATTAATACTACCACGAGGAGAAGCTCCAAAACTAATCAACGGTTTAATTTCACTGAGTCGAAAACGTTCCGGATATCTTGTGGCGAAAATTAGATCTAATATATATCTTTCAATCTTTTCGTCCATATAAACATCTCGAACGGCTGCTTGAGCTCTTAGAATTTGCTCAACATTCACCACTTGCTTTACCGTTTCAAAACTGCCCTTCAAATTGGCTCTGACGACCATTTGTTCTTCCTCAATTTTTGGGTAATCGATTACCGTTTTCAGCATAAATCTATCTACCTGCGCTTCTGGCAGAGGATATGTTCCTTCCTGTTCTACTGGGTTTTGGGTCGCCATAACTAAAAATGGCTGATCCAGCTTAAAAGTTTCATCTCCTATGGTGACCTGTTTTTCCTGCATAGCTTCTAGTAATGCCGATTGTACTTTTGCGGGTGCACGGTTAATCTCGTCGGCTAAAACAAAATTGGCAAATATTGGTCCTTTTTTAATGCTGAAATCGTTGACCTTCATGTTATAAATCATTGTCCCTATAACATCCGCAGGAAGTAAGTCTGGTGTAAACTGAATACGACTAAAAGATCCGTCTACTGCTTTTGAAAGCGTATTAATGGCTAATGTTTTTGCCAATCCGGGAACACCTTCAAGTAAAATGTGACCTCTACCAATCAAGCCAATTAATAAGCGTTCAACCATTTCTTTTTGGCCAATAATCACTTTATTAATTTCGTTTGTCAGCAAGTCTACAAATGCACTTTCTCTTTCAATTTTCTCATTGATTTGAGCAATATCTACGTTGGTATTTTGTAATTCCATATTAAGAACAATTTATTTGACCTCTAACTGCGCAAATTGATAAAATATTTGAATTGAGCTTGTTAAGGTCTGGTTAAATGTAAAACGCAACAATTCAAAGACAATCAATATGTGTGACGTTTTGCGAATATAAGTACGGGCAGCAAATGATAAAGTTACAGATGTTTTGAAACTTTAAATTTTCATTAGCAAAGTTTGAAATCTTATCAACTAATTTTAAACAAAATAACTTAACAAATGAAATTATTAATTACCGGAGCAACGGGACTAGTAGGGCAAGCACTTACTAAAATGCTTTTGGATAGAGGAGATTCGGTTAATTACCTTACCACAAGTCAATCTAAAATTAAGGACAAGGAAAATTACAAAGGCTTTCTATGGAATACTAGAACTAAAGAAATAGATCAGTCTTGTTTTGAAGGAGTTTCTGCCATAATTAATCTTGCAGGTGCGAGTGTAGCGGAGCCATGGACCAAAGAACACAAGAAGGCAATCTTAGACAGTAGACTGGACAGCTTAAATCTTCTTAAAAAAACATTATCTGAAATTGACCATGACATTAAACATCTTGCTACTGCAAGTGCTATCGGGGTGTATCCAAGTTCTCCAACAAAACTATATGATGAAGATGAAAAAAACCTGAGTAATGAGTTTCTAGGTGATGTTGTGCAACAATGGGAGGCTGCCGCAGACCAATTTGAAGATCTCAACATAGGTGTAGCAAAATTAAGAATTGGAGTAGTCTTAGCTGAAAATGGAGGCGCTTTAGAAAAAATGGCAAAACCCATAAGGAATTATGTCGGTGCACCTTTAGGGAACGGTCAGCAATGGCAATCCTGGATTCATATCAATGATTTAGCTAGACTTTTTTGTTATATTATTGATGACGAGATTTCTGGAGTTTACAATGCTGTAGCACCAAATCCCGTAAAGAATAAAGAATTGACAAAGGCTATAGCTCATGAGCTAAATAAACCATTGTTTTTGCCGCCTGTACCAAAATTTGTAATAAAATCGATACTTGGTGAAATGGCAAAAATTGTGCTTGGAAGCCAATTAGTTAGTGCTGATAAAATTCAACACGAAGGTTTTGTTTTTGAGCATGCTAATCTGGAGAAAGCTTTGGAGGACATTTACACATCATAATTCATTTGATTAATTTTTAAAAACAGCCAAAATCATCACAATGAAGGTTGATGGACTTATAAAATATTTTGTTAGTCTAAATAGAATAATATTTACGATCAAATGGGAAAATAATAAAAGCCTAAGGTGAAATATCTATTTTTTGAAATAATAGTTTAGAAGTATTACTTTAGCCAATAATGCACAAATACAAATCTATATTTATAAGTGTTTTCAAGGTTTTTTGAAAATCAATGATATAGTGAGTATTTCGACCAGCTCCTTTAACAGATAAAGCACCTATTTTATCTAAATATTGTAAATCTCTTGTTGCAGTGGCTTCAGATGTTTTGCAGGCATTCATGTACTTTTTGCCGGTAATTCCTTCTTTAAAACCTTCCGTTCCTTCTTAAAACATTCGATTTAATACGTTTGATTGCCTAATATTAAGTTGGGATTTAAAAGCATCAAAAAACTTAACTTTAGAAAGTGTGAACTTAATAAGTACTTCAGATTCTTTTTGGGCATCAAGAATAATATTTATAAAGTAAATAATCCAATCTGTAATATCGTTACTTTTTTGCCCTTGTTCTAAAGCTTGATAATATGCTTTTTTTTTCAATTATTGAAGAAAGACTCAGCAATAAAGAGAAACCGATACTTTGAGAAAGTGCTTTGTCTGCTATAGCTCTTCCAATTTGACCATTACCGCCTTCAAAAGGATGGATACTTTCAAAATAAATATGTGAAATAGCAGATCTTAACGGAGCATGTTTAATTGGGTTTTTTCGATCAGGTGCTGTTTCGTTAAACCAAGAAATAAAAGATTTTATTTCCTTAGGTACTCTTGATGATGGTGGTGCTTCAAAATGAACAACCGGTCGATCTATTCTTTCAGAAACAACTTGCATAGGCTTTTTGCCTGATCTCCGTTGTCCTACTGAAATATGGTTTAGTTTAAAAAAAAAGTGCTTATGCCACTTCTTTAGGATTTTCCCATTTAATGGTAAGTTGAATGTATTCCTTACTAATGTAATTAATTGACCTATACCTTTTGCCCTTTTATCTCTAATTCCTTTTTGATATTTATGTAAGCCTAAATTATGTTTTATAGAAGATGCGACATCTTCACGACTTATATATTCATTTTCCATCTCTGAAGTTTTAAGTGCTTCATTTATCAAAATTTCTTTGATAGAATCTTTGTGAGATTGGGGCATGGCTTCAATTAAACCTTTTGCATGTCCTGCTTTTTCGATAAATTCCAAAAGATGGTCTTCTACAATTGCAGCTGAGTATGAAAATTATGGCCAATTTGGAAGTTGCCAATTATATTGCATGAGTCAATTAAATTAATTAATCGGCTCAAAAATCTTTAGTCTTATTATTTTAATTATTAACATCTTCCACTACAATTACAAAAATAAGTCAATGAACATATACAGATGTCACCTCTTTCTCAATCTTATAATGCTTTTGCAGTTTTATCACAAATTGCTAACGATTGAATTAGTACTTACAATATCCCACGTATCAAAAACAGCGACGCAAATGCAATTATCGCATAAAGCTCTGGAAAAACAGCAAGTATCAAGGCACGCCCAAATACATCATTACCTGAACCAATACTGTCTATACTACTTGCACAGACTTTGCCCTGATATTTCCCTGAAAGAAACCCTGCAATACCTAAGGCCAGTCCACCACCAAGAATACCTGCTCCTTGGAGTAAACTCATTTCAGGACTGATTAAATCCTGTAAAATAAAAAATCCGGCAAAGCCATAAAGCCCTTGTGTTCCAGGAAGTGCACTCAGTACTATAAAAGATCCGAATGATTCGGGTCGTTTTTTTAATGCGCCAACTGTAGCCTGAGCGCCAATGGCTGTACCCATGGCGCTGCCACATCCTGAAAGTCCTATTAATGCACCTATGCCTATAAATGCAAGTGTTAAAGGTAATGTTTCCATAATCGTCTATATTAAGTTTCTAAATGTTGTTTTCTAAAAGGTTTATATGCTTTACCACCACCCTTAAATTGGGCATTGTTATAAAATTCTACAAAAGTTAATCTCAAGGGATGAACAAAAGATCCAAGAACGGCGATGCACAAATTGAGTGTGTGTCCAAATAATAGAAAAACTACGCCAATAAGAATTCCCCACCAACTGTTTTCCATAATTTGCATGCCTATTTGATTCACTACCAGCCCTAATACTGCGGAAGCCACACCAAGAGCAAATAAGCGAACGTAGGATAAGACATCACCAAGAATTCCAGTGAAAATAAAAAAGAGGGGCAGAAACCCACTTGCAACTCTTGAGGTAACGGGTAGTTCCATATCATGAAAAAACATGACCAATAGCACACCACCAATCAATAAAATATTGCGAAGTATTCCAAAACGTTTTAATGCTTCGATCTCTTGCATGTCTGCCAAAAAAATCCATATCAATCCAGTTATGATAAATAATTTTCCGAATTGCCAGATGGCTTTTGTGAAATGTTCATAGCGGAGTTTATTGTAAATAGAAACGAAAATACCTAAGAAAATTTGGACTACTCCAATCATCAAAGCCACATTAAAGGCATTAAAAATAAAATTCTGATCATCGGGTATCAGCACATATTTACCAAGCATCTGAAAAACTTCCCAATCCTCAGAATTGGTTGGAATACCGAAAACACTGCCTGATTTTACCAAACCCATAACAGTTGTCATGAGTCCGAGAATCATTCCTAAAAAAGCTAAGTTTCTTGTATTTTTTAAAAAACCAAACCAACCTGCTAAAGCTGCAAAAAATACAATGATTCCATATCCGGCATCGCCAAGACAATAGGCAAACATGATGGGATAGAATACCGCAATCAGTGGTGTTGGATCCCATTCATAATAATTAGGCAATTCGAATATTTGGGTAATAGGTTCAAAGAGTTTAGGATAGCCTTTATTTTTAAATTTTATAGGAATATCCTCATGTCGTTTTGGATGTTCTATGGCATAACTTAACTCTTCTTTATTAAGGTTCTGAATTACATTGTCTTCCAGTTCTGAAGGAAACCAGCCCACCAAAGATAAAATCTTACCATTTTGATGACCATCAAAACTGCCTTGAGCTTTTAAATAGGTTAATGTGTTCTCAAGTTGTTTTAGCTTTTCCTTTAATTTTGGAAGATAAGGCGTTAATGACTCAATTTTTTGTTGAATGCTTTCACTTTCAAGCGTTAATTGATCTTCAGTTCCTGTCAATTCAGATAAAGTTCGTTTTGGAATGTTAACAGATTCAAAAGGAAGGGAAATTTCAGATGTGCTGATGGTCGCAAAATAGACTTGATTGGCACTTGTATGAACGACTTCATACACTAGTTTTTCGAAGTTGTAGTTTCTAAATTCTTTTTTCGTCGAGACATAAAACTTAACCACCAACCCTCTATCGGTTAAGCGATTTATTTTATTCAAGTCCAAATCACCCCAAGGGATTCTGCGAAGTTTATTTTTTAGTGTTGTTTCTCTTTCAACAACAATAGATTCTTGACGGTGTTTTAGATCCAACACTTTCTGAACAATATCTTCAACTTGATGATCTATTGTATAGTTTTCAGATGCTTTTCTATCGTGAACCTCAATATTTTCTATGGCTTTTTCAATCTTATTGATATCCTTTTCTATGCTTTCAATATTATCATTTTTGAAATCGGCTTTAAGTTCTATGTGCAAAACACCAAGATCCTGCAACATTTTAGTGATATGTTGTTGTTGCCGGTGGTGAGCAAGTAAAGTCAATTTTTTAAATGAGGCTTTCATGCTGCATTCTTAGTTTTTCGGTTTTTTACAATTTTTTGTGCCGCTTTAGAGATATTTTCTTTGTCCTCTAAAAACCGTTTAATCTTCATGATGGCATCATCAAACTCCGGTATTTGAACCTTCTCGTACAAATTGACTTTCTGCGTGGTTTTCTTTCTTGCTTCATCAAGAATAGTTACCTGTTGTTCAAGTATATCTGCTTTTAATCTGAGTTGAATGGCCTCTTTCAATAAATTAATTCCACCAGGTATCCACGCTGGTAAATTCCACCAGCTTACATCTTCAATTTTAAATGTAATGGCATTAATTTCAGGTATTTTTACCCCGACAACTTTCTTTTTGAGAATTTCAATATTCTTCAGTTTCAAAATATCTGGAAATTCACTCCAAAGGCCTTTGTAATTTTCAAGTTGTGCTTCTTTTTCTTTCTGTTGACGCTTTATCTTTTCCAGTGTTTTTGAAAGTTCCACCACTTTTACCCGTAATGCAGTTTCCTTATTTTTTAAAATAGGCAATGCTTTTTCTCTTATGGCCAATTGCCTTTTGAAAAGCTGTATTGTGGTTTTGTTGTAGTGAAACTTTAAGGCCATGTTTATGCTTTTATGGGTTTTTTATCATCCCAATATTTCTCCATAAAACTTTCCTTGATGCCCACTTCAAATTTTTTGAAATAGGTTTGTAAAAGTTCCCAACCAATGTCAAGCATTTGATCGATAGAAATATTCACATCCACAGCCAATAATTTTCGAGAATAATCTTTGGCAAAATCAAGGCAGCGCAAATCGTATTCATTCAGGTCAAAACCATTTTCCTTCTTAGTTTTCGCATTCATGGCATCAGCATAAAGTCTGACTAAAGCATTCATAACTTGTGGATGATCTTCTCTGGTTTTTTTGGCAATAACATTCTGTTTCAACCGTGAAAGACTACGAAATGGATCTACAATTACTTTACCAATATCGGTGTCTTGTTTTAAAAAGAGTTGACCTTCAGTAATATAACCCGTATTGTCTGGAATCGCGTGAGTGATATCTCCTTCATTTAAAGTAGTCACACCAATGATTGTAATCGAACCGCCATGTGCAAATTGCACTGATTTTTCATAAATGCTGGCCAAATCGCTATAAAGTGAACCAGGCATAGAATCTTTTGACGGGATTTGGTCCATTTTGTTGGCAACGATGGCAAGAGCATCAGCATAAAGTGTCATATCGGTAAGCAATACCAAAACTTTTTCTTTTTTGTCATTGGCGAAATACTCAGCAGCTGTACATGCCATATCTGGAATGAGAAGCCTTTCTAAAGGCGGGTTTTCTGAGGTATTTATAAAACATACAATTTTATTCAGCACACCAGCCTCGTTAAAAGTGTTTTTGAAAAAAAGATAATCATCATTAGACAATCCCATGCCTCCAAGAATAATTTTGTCAGCTTCTGCTCTCATGGCAACCTCAGCTAAAACTTGATTATAGGGTTGATCAGGATCTGCAAAAAATGGGATTTTTTGTCCAGTAACAAGCGTATTGTTAAGGTCAATCCCTGCAATACCAGTAGCTAGAAGGGTTGAAGGTTTTGAACGCTTTACAGGATTTACTGCGCTTCCTTTGATCGACCGTGCTTCTCCTCGAAGTTCCGGGCCGGCATCGATAGGTTCGCCGTAAGCATCTAAAAGTCTACCCGCTAATAAATCACTGACTTTAAGTTGAGGTGGTCTTCCGGAAAAAACAACTTCAGATTGAGATGAAATCCCTTCGGTTCCGGAAAACACTTGAAGCGTGACATGTTCGCCAATCACACTGATGACTTGAGCAGGCAGGCCATTGACTTTTGCTAATTCACCGTATCTTGCGCCTTCCGCTTTTAAGGTACAGGTCGCCTTTGTGATATTTGAAATTTTAGTATAAATGCGTTTAAATCCCATAAGGCTAAGATTCTACAAGGGTTTTCTGATTATGACTTTGTAAAAAAGTATTCAATTCTTTTTCGTGTTTTTTAAATTGAGCAGAATCAAATGCTGAGTAATTCATTTGTTTGAGGATATTGATGACCTGTTTAAAAAAATTACTGACGTCTTCAAATTCTTCAAAATCAAATGTAGTATCGCCAATATCTATGAGCTTGTTGAACATAAATTGTTGTCTTTCGAGTGAAGTTTTCATATCAACATCATCAAAAGAATCTTGTTGAATAAAGGCAAAGTCTATCATTTCGCTTTTCCAAAACATGACATGATAATCTACAGGCACGGCATCATCACCCAGAATACTAATCTGGTCTCTTGCTTCATTACCATTTCTAATTAAATCTTTGCATTTTTTCACTTTAGTTATCCATCCTTCTTCAATAGAATTATCAGCATGTTTTATAAACTCGGGATAATCCAAATATTTAGAATAGGACGCAATAGGATCTATGGCTGGATAGCGTTTAGCATCAGCACGTTTTTGAGATAAGGCGTAAAAACAGCGTGCGACCTTACTGGTAGATTCTGTTACAGGCTCTTTAAAGTTTCCGCCAGCTGGTGAAACCGTTCCTATAAACGTTACAGAACCCCAAGCATCGTTATTGAGCTTAGTTGTTCCTGCACGGCTGTAAAAATTAGCAATAACAGCAGGTAATTCCACAGGAAATGCATCTGGTCCAGGCAATTCTTCCATCCTGTTGGACATTTCACGAAGAGCCTGCGCCCATCTAGATGTACTATCGGCCAGAATCAATACCTTAAGTCCCATGGCACGATAATATTCTGCAATGGTCATCCCGACATAAACGGAAGCCTCTCGCGCAGCTACCGGCATGTTAGATGTATTGCAAATAATTGTTGTTTTTTCGTCTAAAGTTCTGCCAGTATCCGGGTCGATCAATTTTGGAAATTCAGTGAATATTTCAACCACTTCATTGGCGCGTTCACCACAAGCGACATTAATAAGGACATCGGCTTTAGAATTTTTGGCGATAGCTTGTTGAAGAACAGTTTTACCCGTTCCAAATGGACCGGGAATATATCCCGTTCCACCTTCTGCAATAGGATTTAAGGTGTCAATAACACGTAAGCCGGTTTGCAAAATACTATAAGGTCTTATTTTTTCTTTGTACGTATCTATTGTCCGTTTTACCGGCCATTTTTGAACCATGGTGACGTCTATTTTATCTCCATCCTCTGAGGATAAAACGGCGATGACATCATCAATTTTATAATCTCCTTTTTCAACAATAGACTCTACAGAAAATGAACCCTTCAATGCAAACGGCACCATGATTTTATGGTCTATCCAATTTTCCTTGACATTGCCTAACCAGTCACCTGCATGAACGGTTTCGCCTGCTTTTTTAAGTGGTATGAAACTGTAATAAATGTCATGGTCTAATGCTGCTGAAGTTTGCCCAACTTCAATAAACAATCCACTCATTTTGGCAAGATCGTTTTGAAGGCCGTCGTATTTTTTAGATAAAATTCCCGGACCGAGTTCAATTTCCAGCATTTGTCCTGA
>Ga0207419_1000276_pt1 | contig 43733 bp, 30 predicted proteins | sample ElkSloMetagenome_4_FD_184723 | JGI IMG/M metagenome (GOLD analysis project Ga0207419, IMG submission 184723) | Hot spring microbial communities from Elkhorn Slough, Monterey Bay, USA - MD2A (version 2) | ecosystem: Environmental > Aquatic > Marine > Intertidal zone > Estuary: Microbial mat ...
TGGGTTAGTGTTTCAATATAATACGCTCCGTCTGCTGGGTTATCAACCTTATCAAAATAACTTTCGCTTTTGAGAATCAACAATTGATTTCTGGCGATTCGTTGCCCGAATTCGTTATCCTTGTGGTAAATCGCGTCGTAAGCTAAATTATTAACCGTATCAGAACCGCCCAGAATAGCGCTCATACATTCTGTTGTTGTACGAAGCATATTCACGTTATATTCGTAAATGGTCTTGTTTCTTTTCGTTGGAAATGTGAGTATATGGCACATGGTATTACATCCAAAGGCTTCGGCAATTACGTTGTATAGTTTACGTAAAGCTCTAAGTTTAGCGATTTCGAAAAAGTAATTCGTGCCTACGGAGATTTTAAAAATGGGCACTAGTTTCTTTTTTTCCTCTTGGGATAACTTACCGTCTAGGTAATTTAAATATTCTGAAACGTGCGCCATGCCATACGCCAATTGCTGTACCATGTTAGCGCCTGCATTCTGATAGGTTGTTAGGTTAACTGAAAACTGCAGGTTTCTTTTTACGATGCTTTCAAATTCTTGATGGTCGCTCTTCAAGTTTGTGAACCAATTACCGGTTTTTGAAAGTTTCCCTATGATATCAGTCAGTACGAACGTATGTTCAACAGGAATGTTAAATACGTACTCTGGGTTTAAGAACTGTAATTCAAAGTATAACTTGGTCTGTTCAGGATTTATATTGCTTATTAGATTTTTAACTGAAATAGTTTCTGAAGGAATAACAAACCGTATCGCCTCTGCACCGCGGGATATGGCATCTACAGCAATGTTATTTGCCACTATAGGGTCATCTACAAAAACAGTTTGGCATATTTTAAACTTACTAATTTTAGTGCCGAGATTTTCCGGCAATTTCTCAAAATTATCAGCGTGATAGAATGGCTTCACGTCGATGCCCTCATCGCTCTGCCAAACGAGTGTTTCATTATAGTCTGCACCCTTGAGGTCAACTTGTATGTTTTGTTTCCATTTTTTAGCGGAAACTGGCTCAAATTCTTCAAATAAGGATTTATTCATAACGATTAGCAACTTTTAAACTATCCTCATATTCAATGATGTAAATATCCTCTTCTTCTTTTTTCATATAATATTTTTCTCGTGCAATACGTTCTATTCCCTCCTCGGTGCTTAATTGCTTTATGGCTTTATTGTCTCTTTCAATTTCATTTCTGTAATATGCCTTTTCATTTTCAAGATCGTTGATTTCGTCATTAAGCTCGCTGTGGATGATTAAGGAATTGGCATCAAAAAATAGCATCCAAATGGCAAAACCTATTAAGATTATCAAGAATATATTTCTGAAATTCTTAAGCATAATTAAGTTTTTCGTTAATAATGGTCTTCACAATACCAACAGCTACGGTATTATACTTGTTATTGGGTATAATGATGTCTGCATACTCCTTCATTGGTTCAATAAATTGCTGGTGCATAGGTTTTAGTGTGGTTTGATAACGGTTAAGCACTTCTCCTAAATCACGTCCACGTTCTGAAATGTCCCGTTTTAATCGTCTAATTAGACGCTCATCACTATCGGCGTGCACATAAATTTTAATATCAAAAAGATCTCGTAATTCTGGATTGGTCAAAATTAAGATGCCCTCTACAATCATAACCTTGCGGGGGTATGTTTTTACGGTGTCACCGGTACGATTGTGCTCAACAAAGCTATATATGGGTTGTTCAATCGGCTTTCCCTTTTTTAGGGTTTTCAAATGGGCTTCCAATAGTTCGAAATCGATAGACCGCGGATGGTCAAAATTAATTTTTACCCGCTCATCGTAGGATAAATGAGACGTGTCTTTATAGTAGGAGTCCTGTGAAATAATCTCAACTTCGCCTTCTGGCAACTTATTGAGTATTTGATTAACAACTGTGGTTTTCCCACAACCCGTTCCACCAGCAATTCCTATTATAAGCATTGGCTTTTGTTTTGTTAAGCGTTATGCTAAGTTTTAACTTTGCTTTACAAATTTATAAATTCAATAGAATAATCACTTTTCAATTTTTGAAACTTGTTGGGCAGTTATCAACGTCTCATTTTTATTTCCCCAACTGTTGTTGATGTAGTTCATCACATCGGCAACTTCTCTATCATCCAGACCCATGGGCATCATGGCATTGTTATAGACTTTCCCATTAACAACAATCCTACCTTGCATGCCATATTTGATGCCTCTCATACTTTCTTCTTGTTTCTCTTTCAAATAACCTGAATTTGCCAGTGGTGGATAGGTCCTACCAACGCCCTTACCATCGGCCATATGGCAGTTAATGCAGAAGTCATTGTAAATTTCCTTGCCTCTTGCCATACTCGCTTTTAGTGATTCTTCTTGGGAAAGTGTTAATTTGATATCCTCTACAGGATAATTAATAGGCGGCAATTTAGCGATGTTCCTTTCTCGAGAATTACAAGCCAATATTAAACACATGAACAATATATGATGTATTCTCATTGCGTTTGAATCAATTTTACAATCCCCAAATTTTCAATCCCAACATAAATATAACCGTCCGGGCCTTGTTCAATCGAGCGAACCCTACCAAGGCCATCCAATAGCCGTTCTTCCTTTACAACCTTTCCATCCTTGAGATAGACATTATCCAAATACTGAAATTTTAATGACCCTACCAATAGGTTGCCTTTCCAACCATCGTAAATATGGCTTGAGATAAAAGCCATCCCACTTGGTGCTATTGAAGGCACCCAGTAATGAAGCGGTTGCTCCATACCCTCTTTTTTAGTAATGTCTGTAAATTTTGTACCGCTGTAATTTACGCCATAACTTATTACTGGCCAGCCGTAGTTGTTTCCAGGTTTAATGATGTTTATTTCATCACCGCCTTTTGGGCCGTGTTCGTGAGTCCATATTTCCCTTGTGGTCGGGTGGATTTTCATACCCTGTGGATTTCTATGCCCGTAGGAATATATTGCCTTTACCGCATTCGGTTCATTTACGAATGGGTTGTCATCTGGTACGCTGCCATCATCGTTTAAACGATAAACCTTCCCGCCATCGCGGGTGATATCCTGTGGGTTGACATCGCGGGCTCCACGCTCGCCGATGGTAAAAAACAAATACCCGTGATCATCAAAGACTATTCTAGAGCCGAAATGCTGGCCTTTGGTCGTATTTGGTGTGGCCTTATAAAGTAATTGCTTTTCAGTTAAGGCGTTATTAGTAATCTTAAAGCGCATTAAAGCGGTATGGCCACCTTTTTCTTCGCCTTTGGAGGAGGCGTATGTAATGTAAATCCAACCATTTTCTGCGTAATTTGGATGAAGTTCAATATCCAATAAACCGCCCTGACCGCGATTGTACACCTTTGGAACACCAGAAAGTACGGTTTTGTTACCGTCTTTAAAATGAATAATTTCGCCTGCCTTTTCTGTAATTAGCATACTGCCATCCGGTAAAAATGTAAACCCCCACGGAATATTCAATTCTGGTACTACAACTTCATGTGTGTTATTGTTATTTACAGGATTTTTATCTTGCGCACAGCTCAATAAGCTGAAAAAAAATAGCGCAAATACCTTTGCTTTTAAAAAACTCATTATGATTTGTATTAAGATATGAAGATACTTAAAAATCGTAGTTTAGGCGAATCCCGGAAAAATAATTTATAGGATTTCCCGGATAAAAATATCTTGGTGGAGCACCGCCAAATCCCGTGGCATTAATTAGGATTTGCGAGGCGTAATCAACGTCAAATATATTATTTAGCCCGAAAAATAAGTTTAGATTAAGGGCTGTGGCCACTTTTTTGGTATATCCTATTTTTAGATTGGTTAAGCTATAGGCGTCAGAGTAAAGGGCATTACTATCGGTTATTGGCATAGACCCGACGTACTGATGGTTGATGTTTCCGTAAAGGCCAAAATCAAAATTGAAACTTGTACCGAAGTTAAGTATCTGGTCGGGCACACCCGTAAGTTCATTTCCCGAAAAATCGTTCTCGCCATCAACAAATTCCTGAAATTCATAATTATTTAGTGAATAGGATAAAAATGGTTTTAGATTGAATTTATTAGAGGATAGTAATTGATAATTAAGTTTAAGTTCTAAACCGTCGTGTCTTGTTTTGCCCGCATTTAAACCTATAAATTGGTCTTGCGCGGTTCTACGGGATACCACAAGATTTTTAATATCAAGGCGGTAAACTGAGATAGAATATTGCAATCTTTTACGCAGCAGTGCGCCTCGACTCCCAACTTCAAAATTCCAACCTGTTTCGGGTCTCAGACTTGTATTTATTTGTCCGTTTGGGAGTAATGTTTCATTAAGTGAAATTGGCGAAAAGCCATGGCTAATGCTTGAAAATAGACTAATCTCATTTGAGATTTGATGCGACAGGCCGATTTTGGGTGATAGGATGGTTTCAAACTCAAATTCACCGGACTGATCTACATTCTCTTTTGAAACAGGAAATCTATCATCTAATCTATAATTGGTTTGGTTGAGATTTAAACCCATGGTTAGCAAGGTTTTTTCAGAAAAATTATAATCGCCTTCAAGAAAAAGGTTGTAGTATAATCTCTTTTCCTTAAAATCAGACAGTTGTTCGCCTTGAACACTACCAGAGCCTTCAGGAAGTTCCTGATACCGATTTGCAAAAGTGGCGTTTTCGTAAACATCCTGAAAAAATTCGCCTCCAACCGTAAAATTAAGCGTTTTTGAGACAACTTTTAAATCACCAATCAACCGAGTTCTAATGCCATAAGCTAAGCTATTTTCATCTAAAATATTGAACGGACGTGGTTCGTAATTATTACGAAATGAAGAAAAAACACTAGTAATCTGTTTGAAATTATTCTTAAAATCATGATTCCAGGTCACACCTAATATGCCGCGCTCAGAATCCTCAAACCCTCGTGCCGCTCCCCAAGTAAATGCCGCATTTTCTGGATTATTTTTAAAGTCCTCTTCATTTAGGGAACTGGGTATAGAGGCCTTTAGATTTACGTAACTACCAAATATTGAAAGATTGTTGTTTTCATTTAGATAGTGATTAGAGTTTAGGGTAAAAGTTTCCCTATCATATTGGTTGTTTTCCCGAAACCCGTCACTCTGCGTATTGCTGTAAACTGCCCTAAAACTGTTTTTATCAAAACCCACATTAACATTGGCAATATTCTTAAAAAGGCCAAATGAGCCAATTTGAAATTCAGTAGAAGCCTTTGGATTATTGAGGTAAGCATTTTTAGGTTTCAATATAATGGTACCTCCTAATCCTGCACCATAACTGCTGGATGTGGCTCCCTTAATGATTTCCATAGATGCAATACTTTCTAGCTCAAAGTCCTCAATTGTGGTTTCGCCACTGCCGTTGGTTAGGGGGATATCCTTAAAATAGGCTCGAATTTTTGAGGTGCCAAATCGATTTCTAGCGCCAATGCCCCTAATGGTAATTCTATTGGTGTTTAGCGCGCCACTTTGCATAAATACCCCGGGGACCCGATTTAGTATGGGGGCAAAGTCGGTATTGTTTGCTAAATCAAAATCTGCCTGGCTCACTATGCTCACGGCTGCTGGCTCCTTGAGTAATGATCTTGGGAGATGATTGGCATTAACAATTATTTCGTCAAGCTGTGATTGGAATGCCTGTAATTGAACGATAACGAATTTTTCTTCTGAAATATAAATTTCTTGCGTAAAGAAACCTTCTTTTGAAATCACAAATAAGCCCGTATTTTCAATTTCAAAATTTCCATAAGAATCCGTAAAACTTACTTGTCCCGATGACTTACCGGTAATTTTAACATTTTCAATGGGCAAATTAGTTTTGGAATCAAAAATTCTGCCGCTTGCCAATGGCTGAGCCAGCACTGATGAAACGGTTAATAAAAATAGAATCTTAGTAATAAATGTCACGCAACATTGATTTTTATAAGTTTAATAAATCGCAAGCGAAATTAAGGCATTAACCAGAAAAACCTTAATATAATCAGCTTGTAATTTTCTTTAAATATTTCTTTTTTAATGCAAAAAAAGCATTTATATTTGCAACCTGTTAGTGATAACGGTTAATTTGATAACCATTTCGGGGTGTAGCGTAGCCCGGTTATCGCGCCGCGTTTGGGACGCGGAGGTCGCAGGTTCGAATCCTGCCACCCCGACTTAAAGCCTAACTTGTTTTATCGAACGGGTTAGGCTTTTTTAATTTGCCAACTTACCCGTATATCTATCACAATTTGATGAAAAACTTTACAGGCATGTATGTTTAAAAATGCGTAAACTGGCAGGTATATAAGGGATATCATTTATTCTCTTCAAGAAGCTAAGCTTCGAGACTTGCTTAACCGTATTAACAAAACGCTACTAATCTTTAACCAAAGAAGGGTAAGAGCCTTGGGGCAATTGTTTATTATAATGCGGATTGAGGAGTTATTCGTATTTTCAGTGTAAATCTATTCTATAGAAAAAAGGTTGTATAAGCTTCTGTATATACCCAATCTAGCGTGTTACTATCAGTTTGAATGCGTTATTCAAATACAAATTCGTCTAATCCCGCTTTTGGTTTATAGGTGATTATTAAATAGCTGTATCTGTTTTTTACTGTTAGAGCCTTATTGTAATATCTTATGTTCGCGTTCACCAAAGCGATGTCTGCAAACGCCTTTTTTAAACAATGTAGGGACTGCTTTACGTCATTAAACTTTCGCATGTATCGCAGTAAGATTCCAGAAGGGTATTAATTAGCTGCAAGCTGATTGCGTCTTTTTTAAGCTTAAGCTTAACCCGCTAAATTTGTCCCTAAATTCCAGAGAAATATCATGTCTTCAACGCACAAGTTTTTCTAAATATGAATAGTGATTAATAAGCAAATTAAGGGGTCAGGTATTCGTTCGGTACGTAATCAAAAACTTATTTTTAAATGAGGTGCTTAAATATTGAAACCATCTCATTAAGCTAATTCTTTAATAAAAATTAATCCATAAAGTCTGTAACAGATTGATGACGGCATCGTCGTTCAAGTAGTTCAAATTGACATTATTACGTTACGGAAACTAAAACGAAAACTGTTCCCCCAATTATTCATTATTTATACACGTTATCTAGTGGGTGGCGCCTTTGTTTTTGCTAGCCTTATAAAAATTAAAGGCAATCGTTTTACCACTAAAAGCGACGCCCAATATCCTATTAACAGTTCCTGACATTTTTTTTAAACCTTGTACCAGTCGGGCTTGTTTTGGAATTTTATTGGAATAGGGCAGTGTTTAGCAAATTTTTTTTGCTTACCCAGCGTTATTCTAAACTAGGTGCAATCGCCAGTCTACCGATTACCGTAAACATTTTTGTAATCACCTTATCTTATTATTTTGCCTTTACACCGGTAATTACTGGACTTCTGGTACTTTCCAATGTATTGCTTTTGCTTTGGGAATGGGATGAGTTGAAAATTCTGTTGAATGTGAAGCCTAAGCTTTACGAAACACGTACTTTTGAAGATGATGTCGTCTGGCAAGTGACTGGATTAACGCTCTTCCTGTTTACTTTTACTTACCGATTATTTTATGACAAGTATGATTTTGTGTTTTGGTTTCTAACTTTTGCAGGGCTATGTTTTGTTGGATTACTAATAGGCATGTTACGTTATCGCAAAAGGAAAATTGTTGTAAAATAAAGGTTCACTACATAAAAATTGATTGCCTTATACGTCTCAAAACATAGAGGTTTGACAAAATATAAAACCGTCATGTTGTTGATTTACTGTGATATTTTATAATAAGCGTGTTGGGTTATCTAATGGTTATGTTTTCGGCTACATTTATACTGTAAATGGTTCAGGCAACGATTTGTGTTTATTATTGTTGGATAACGCTATGTTATAAAATGATAGTGGGTTTTGAAAGACCTATTTGGCAGCCATAATCAACATTTACTTATAATACAAACAGCATTTGGCATATCTGTTTGTTAAATGCCTTGCCAAAAAACACCTTGTTTAGATATGGGTTTAAAATACATATTAATGACTTGAAATATGTAACCCTAATCCAATCGAAACTGATACTGCAGTAATAACGTCCATTTTCTGTCCACGGTTCTAATACCGGTTTCTGTTTGAAATAAAATCGGTCGATTTTGCGCATTAAATGTAAATTTAGATTGATGGCCTCTTAAAAACCAATTCAATCCTATATCGTACTGAAATATCGATTCTGCCAGAGCCTCAAAATTTGAGTACTGCCCCATTAGGTAAGATTGGATTTGGGTCTGTTTATTCCCTAGTCTTGGGAACAGGTAGCCAAAACTACCAACAAGCGCCGATCCAGTTCCGTTGACGGTAAAGGCATTGCCAATGCCGTTAAATGAGGCTAAATTTTCGTCTAATCCGTTAGCCGGATTATTGACTCCCAAATTTCTTAGGTAGTTTGGGCCGAAGTCATAATTGAAATAGCCTAGATAAGAAGTTAATGCCGTATTTTTTTTTCTGTTTAAGGGTAAGTCTATAAAAGCATCTACTGCGAGAAGTCTCATATCGTGATAAACTATCTCGCTGTTACTCAAGGACCAAAGCGCATCATTTTGATAAGTAAGTCCGGTACCTAAACTCAGCACGCGTTTACGCCCTAGGTAAGTACCAATCTGAAAAGGTCCGGAATTACTTTCTTTTTCCCAGAATTCATATTTAAAATATCCAGTATATTGATAATTTTGTCTATTATCGGTAAATATAGCTCTATTTGCAACAGGTTCAGGTTCAAACGAGCGACTATTAGTTACTGAAAATGGTTTTATAATAACCATTCTATAATCTACTTTACCGAGTTTACCTTTTGCAAAAACACTTAATTTTCTAATTAAATCATCAGTACTGTCTAAAGTAGGCAAGGCCAAGAAGTTGATATCACCGGTCATGGATTTTGAAGTACTTGGTGCGGTAAATCGTGATAGCCCGTTCCAGGCCGATTTACCTGTGCCAAGAGAGAAGGCTTTAGAAAATTCATACGAAATGTGAGCATCCAAAATATCCACCGAAGTCCCACGACTTGACAAGTAGTTAATATTGTTTGCTCCAAACTGGATGTAGAAATAAGTCTTCTTAAAAGGCACACCAGAAAGCCCTAACCTAAATCGCCTGATGGATATATCTGAATTGAAGTTAACCAGTTGGTCATTGACTAAACTACCAGGATTATTATCGTTGACTCTACCCCAAAACTGAGCGTATGTGTGTAGTGCGATCCAGTTAGATTTTTCATCATCTAAATGAAACTTTAGTCTTTTGGGGTTTTGAAATGTTGAATCCTTAGACTGACTTAATGAAAAATTGACATTAAGTATAGTCATACAGAAAAGACAACTCCACTTTAGATATTTTGAAATGCTACCAAAGCTTAGATTCACATCAGCACGTTTTGTATTATTCTCGATATCGTTCTAAGCTATTTTATTTATGATTTTGCCATATTAAAGCCGCGGCACCAGAAATTGCAGGTGTTTTTTCAGGAAGGCCAGAGCGTAACAACTTTACTTTTCCTTTATAAACCTCGATTAAATAGTCCTCAAAGTAGCGCTCCAACGGTTCGAGTATCCATTTTCCGCTATTAACTAAGCCGCCCATTAAAAAAATGGCCTCCGGCTGCGTAAAAGCGGTAAAATTAGCAAGCGCCATCCCAAATATTTTTGCTGTATAGTCAAATGCTTTTAATGCAATAAAATCACCCTCTTCTGCAGCTTTGGTAATATCCTCGCCGTGAAGATCATTAAAGGCAATCCCCCTAAAACGGCTATCGTTCATGTACTTGCTCATCATGTAAAGAATAGTTCGTTTTAAACCTGTTGCAGAAACGTAGGCTTCCAGTCCACCGCGTACGTTAAGGCCGGTTAACCTACCGTCACCAATAGTCATATCCGTATGGCCCAGTTCACCTGCAAAACCATCGTAACCCTCAATTAATTGTCCATTGGCTACAATTCCCGCACCAAGGCCGGTACCTAGGGTCATGACTATAAAATCGGTCATATTTTTAGCATTTCCAAAGAGCATTTCGCCCAAAGCCGCGGCACTGGCATCATTCATAATGCGCAGGGGTAGGTTTATTTTTTCATTAAGCAAGCTTAAAATAGGTACAACGCCTTTCCATTTAAGGTTGGCTGCATGTTCTAAGGTACCGTTTTTACTTGATGCATTTGGTGCGCCGATACCGCAGCCAATTAAGTTTATGTCATGGTCAAAACTATGCGCATGTTTATCGATTTCCGATTTAATTTTATTTAGAAATTCGTTAAAATCAGCATATTCCTTAGTTCTAAAGTAAGAATGAACAAGACAGCTGCCTTCTTTATCAACCAAGCCAATTTTTGTTTTAGTACCCCCAATATCAATTCCTATTACTAAATCCATAGTTAATTATTAACATTTACCTTTTTCAAAATTATACTTAAATGTAGAAATTTAAAGGTCAATTCCAAATCCATTTTCAGCTTAAAAAAAGACATAACATTAAGATAACCTTATCTAACCGTTGCTAAAAGCATACGAAATAAGTAATAAGACTTTGAAGTGCAATAATAATCCAAGGTGACATGCTCAATACATGACTTTTATCATATGCTATGAAATGTTTGCGGCTTAAATTTGTGTGAGAACTAAAAACGTAACTATTTATGAAAAACACTTCCAAAATTTTAGTGCCGTTTGACTTTTCAGAAACCTCCAAAAAATCATTGCAGTATGCCATTGACTATGTTGGGCAGGATGAACACTTGAAAATACTTCTGGCTTATATCTCTAACGAGGACAATTACGATGTTCTGGAAGAGGCTTTTGGAAGTATCAAATCTAAATTTGGAAAGGGTTTAAAGCACGACATACAATGGGTTTCCTTTAGTGGTACCTTAAGTAATGCGCTAATCTACATCCAGAAGGAAGAAAACGTACAACTTATTATTATGGGAACGGACGGCGATAAGGGTGATGAGGAATCCAATACATCCCATTTGGTACTAAAGGCAGATTGCCCAGTTTTGGTCGTACCATCAAATTATGAGGATTTCCAAATAAAAAATGTTGCCTTAGTTCTTGGTAGTGAGGAAATAGAAGACAATAAGACTTTAGAGACCTTATTAAAAGTCGTGCGGCGATTTGAAGCCAAGGTGCATGTAATAACCATTAAAAACAAAGAAAAGGAATACGGTTATTCTGATATTGATGAAAACAACGAGGCCAAAATACAGTACTATCTTGAGAATTTTTATTCTGAACATACTTTTATAGAGAACACAGACATTGTAGAGGGCATTTTAGATTACTCAAAACGAAAGGATATCGATGCCATTGCCATCTTGCCTCGAAACCATTCCGCCCAAAATAAGCCCTCGAAAGGACAGTTAACCGAAGTGCTTGTTCTAAAATCTAAGATACCAGTGCTCACCATTGACTAACTAGAGTTAACTAGGCCTAATATGACCACTGTCATCATCATTTTAATTGTAACGATTGCATTGTTTGTGTGGGGGAGGTTCCCACCCGATGTGGTAGCCTTAATGTCTATGCTGGCTCTGTTCCTTACAGGAATTTTAGACCTATCGGAAACTTTAAGTGGTTTTAGTAACCCCACAGTGTTGATGATTGCAGCGCTGTTTATTATTGGCGAAGGTCTTGCCAGAACAGGTTGGACGGCTCTTGCGGGGCAGAAATTTGTTAAATGGGCCGGGAAAAGTGTACCGAGATTATTGGTTTTGGTCACTCTGGGCTCGGGAGTACTTTCAGGATTCGTTAGTAATACGGGCACAGTAGCGGCCTTACTGCCAGTTACGGTTTCAGCGGCTTGGAAAGCTGGCGTGCAACCCTCTAGACTATTGATGCCAGTTGCATTTGGTTCAAATACTGGCGGATTATTAACCCTCACCGGTACACCGCCAAATATTATAGTAAGCAATACACTTACCCAAGAGGGAATGGATAATTTTTCGTTTTTTGAGTTTAGCTTGATCGGTGTTCCGCTTATGATAATCGCTATAATTTACTTTAGGTATTTGGGCTTTAAACTTTTACCAAATCGTAGTAGCGAAAACCAGCCAGTAAACATAGATACCGAAGTGCATAAATGGATTGAAAATTACAGTATTGGAGACAATATGTACCGACTGCGCATTAGGTCTATGTCTCAATTAATGAATACAAAAATTGCAGATTGGGATTTTGAGACCAATTATAATGTGTCCATAGTTCGTTTAAGAAGACGGCATCCCAATAGACTCAAGGGTACAAAACCCTTTGTGGAATTTCCCGAGCCAAGTACAGAAATGCGCTACCACGATATCATTACGGTTAAAGGTACGGCCGAAAATATTGATAAATTAATACTTGAATTTAGCTTGGGGCTTATTCCAAAGGTCTTTGACCCAGAAGGTGTTAAAGACGAACTTATAAATCAAGAGGTAGGTATGGTTGAGGTCTTAGTTACACCTAATTCCTTTTTTGTTGGCCGAACAATGCCTCTTGGCAAATACCTCAGGAAATCCGGGATTCAATTACTGGGAGCCTCAAGGGACGGCAATCCCATAACCGATAAGAACATTACCATAAAATCTGGAGATGCCTTTGTAATACGCGGGTCTTGGAAAAATATCGAAACGCTCAAAAATGTCTATCAAAACCTAGTGATTTCGGGCAGTCCGGAGGGCTTATCAAAAGATGTAGATATTCTTACCACCAAGTCTTATATTGCTATGGGAACACTCTTATTAATGATTGGGCTTTTGGTGTTTGAGGTATTTCCAGGTGCCATTGTAGCCTTGGTTTGCGGCGGTATAATGATGCTTACAAGATGCGTGCCCATTGGTAACGCCTATACAAACATTAGTTGGACGAGCGTGATTATGATTGCGGCCATGATTCCCATGGGCATTGCACTTCAAAAAACAGGAACGGCTGCAGTAATTTCTGAAAGTTTAGTAAATGCTCTGGGAGAAATTCATCCTGTTGCCTTACTCGCTGGAATTTTCTTGACGACAACGCTCTTCAGTCAAACCATAAACAATTCTGCAACAGCGGTTCTCATGGCGCCAATAGCCTTTATGGCAGCCACCTCGCTGGGTGTATCACCAAAACCGTTTATGGTAGTTGTAGCTATAAGCGCATCAACCGCATTTCTAACGCCGGTAGGAACCACAACCAATGCAATGGTAATGGGGGCTGCGGGATATAATTTTATTGATTACGTAAAAGTAGGTGGGCCACTTCTGCTCTTATTTTTAATAGTAAGTGTGGTTTTTGTTCCATTAATATGGCCTTTCTAGTCGTAAAACAATGTTTAATCCTTAAATAAGTTATCATGGAAATAGTATCAAAAAAACCAAAAAAAGCCCATCTTGAAAACTATGGTATCACAGATGCTACCGAACACTGGAACGTTGATGCCCAAACTCTTCAACAGATTACCATAGACAAGGGAATGGGCACGCTAACCGAAAACGGAACACTCGCCATCAATACTGGGAAATTTACAGGTCGCTCCCCAAAGGACCGTTTTTTAGTTAAGGATGCTTACACAAAGGATAAGATTTGGTGGAGCAGAATCAATAAGCCGCTTGATCCAGATAATTTTCAAAAACTGCATGATGAGATCGCTAATTATCTTTCAGGTAAGGAAATTTACGTTAGAGATGCCTATGTATGCGCGCATCCTGACTATCGATTAAACGTGAGGACTGTGACAGAACTTCCCTGGTCTAGTTATTTTATTAAGAATATGTTCATTCAACTAAGCGATGATGAAATTGAAAGCTTTGAGGAAGACTGGTTGATACTATGTGCTCCTGGTTATGAAGCACCAAATCCATCACAATTTGGAATTAGACAAGGGAATTTCTCAATACTTGATTTTACGCGAAAAATCGCATTAGTTGGCGGTTCGGCTTATGCTGGGGAAATGAAAAAAGGCGTGTTTACGGCGCTAAACCTTATTCTACCGGTTGAAAGAAAAGTTTTGCCCATGCACTGCTCGGCAAACGTCGGTAAAGATGGGGACACTGCTATTTTCTTTGGACTTTCTGGTACGGGTAAAACGACACTATCTGCCGACCCTGACAGAAAATTAATTGGTGATGATGAACATGGCTGGACTAAAGAAAATATAATTTTCAACTTTGAGGGTGGTTGCTATGCAAAAACCATCGACCTTACCGAAGACAAAGAGCCAGATATTTATCGCGCCATTAGACCCGGCGCCATGTTGGAGAATATCGTTTTTAAAGAAGGCACCAAGGAGGTGGATTACTCTAATAGTTCTATAACCCAAAATACCAGGGTAAGCTATCCATTAAGCCACATTGATAATATCCAGATACCTTCATACGCAGAAAACCCTAAAAATATATTCTTTTTAACTTGTGATGCCTTTGGAGTATTGCCTCCTGTTTCAAAATTAACTCCAGGGCAGGCCGCTTACCATTTTATTTCAGGATATACTGCCAAGGTCGCTGGTACAGAAGCTGGGGTTGAAGAACCTGTACCTTCGTTTTCAGCTTGTTTTGGTGAACCATTTATGCCTTTACATCCAACGGTATATGCCGAAATGTTAAGTAAAAAAATGACAGAGGCCGGAGTGAACGTATGGCTCATTAATACGGGCTGGAGCGGTGGCCCCTACAATGTGGGCTCAAGAATTAAACTAAAATACACCCGTGCTATGATTACTTCAATTCTAAATGGTGAATTGGAAAAAGTGGACTACGAACAACATCCAATATTTGGACTTTATATGCCGAAATATTGCAAGGATGTACCAACTGAAATGTTAGATCCAATGAATACATGGCTACAAAAAGGAGCCTATATCAGCAAGGCAATCCAATTGGCTCATTCGTTCCATTTAAATTTTGATAAGTTTATCAATCAAGCATCTGAAGATATTATGCACGGCGGGCCTTTAATTGATGCTCATCAAATTATGGACAATAATTTATAGATAACCATTATGAGTACATTAGATGCAAAAATCCCTGAAGGGCCTATTGAGACCAAGTGGACTCGCTTTAAGGATTCACTCCGTCTGGTTAGTCCCGCCAATAAAAGAAAGTTAGACGTTATTGTTGTTGGAACGGGACTTGCTGGTGGTTCTACTGCAGCGACCTTAGCAGAGCTCGGTTATAACGTAAAAGCTTTTACTTACCACGATTCGCCAAGAAGAGCTCATTCGGTTGCAGCACAAGGAGGTATTAACGCCGCTAAGAACTATCAGGGGGATGGAGACTCGGTTTACCGCTTGTTTTACGATACAATTAAGGGAGGTGATTACCGCTCCCGTGAAGCTAATGTGTATCGATTAGCTCAAATATCCTCTAGCATTATAGATCAGTGTGTTGCTCAAGGCGTACCGTTTGCAAGGGAATATGGTGGTTTGCTGGACAATCGGTCTTTTGGTGGAGTCCAAGTTTCAAGAACCTTTTATGCCAAGGGGCAAACAGGGCAGCAATTACTTTTGGGTGTTTATTCTGCCATGAATCGGCAAATTGCTAGGGGTAAAATCCAAATGTATAATCGTCACGAGATGATGGATATCGTGGTTGTAGATGGTAAAGCAAGAGGAATCATCACTAGGAATCTGGTTGATGGAACGATAGAAAAGCACGCCGCACATGCCGTTATTCTAGGCACCGGAGGTTACGGAAATTTGTTTTTTCTTTCTACCTATGCCATGAACAGTAATGCCTCGGCGGCCTGGAAAGCCCACAAGCGTGGAGCCTTTGTGGCAAATCCATGTTTCAATCAAATCCACCCTACAGCCATTCCCGCCGAAAGTGAAAATCAATCAAAACTAACCTTAATGTCGGAGTCCCTGAGGAACGATGGCAGAATTTGGGTGCCAAAACATCTTGAGGATGCAAAAGCTTTAAGAGAGGGGCGAAAGGACCCTAATGATATTGAGGAAGAGAATCGTGATTATTATTTAGAACGAATGTATCCAGCTTTTGGAAATTTAGTACCTCGAGACGTGGCCTCTAGAGCGGCAAAAGAAAGATGCGATGCTGGATATGGTGTAAACGCAACAGGGCAAGCCGTTTATCTTGACTTTTCGGCGGCTATTAAGCGCTATGGAAAGGAACAAGCGCACATCAAAGGCCTTTCGCAATTTAATGAAGCAAAAATTTTGGAATTGGGTAAGGAAACCATTAAACAAAAATACGGTAATCTGTTTCAGATGTACGACAAAATAAAGGATATCAATCCTTACGAAACCCCAATGAAAATTTACCCAACAACGCATTATACCATGGGTGGTCTTTGGGTAGATTATAATTTAATGACCTCCTTATCTGGCCTTTACGCAGTTGGCGAAGCTAATTTTAGTGACCATGGGGCAAACCGACTTGGTGCATCTGCATTAATGCAGGGCTTGGCTGATGGGTATTTTGTTTTGCCCTATACCATTGGGAATTATCTAGCCTCGGAAATAGAGAAGAAAAAACCAACTGTAAATTCCATTGAATTTACCCAAGCCGAAGAACAAGTAAAAAGGCAGATTCAGAAATTACTAAAATGCGATGGGCAACATCCCGTTGATTATTTCCATAAAAAATTGGGAAAGATCATGTGGGAATACTGCGGCATTAAACGCTACAAGGCAGGTTTGGAGGAAGCCATCATAAAGATTACAAAGCTAAGGGAGGATTTTTGGAACACTGTTATTGTACCTGGAACCAATGAGGAATATAACGATGAACTTGCTAAAGCTGGCCGACTTGCTGATTTTCTTGAATTAGCCGAATTATACGCTAGGGATGCCTTAAATCGAGAAGAATCCTGTGGGGCACATTTTCGAGAGGAGTATAGCACAGAAGACGGTGAAGCAAAACGTAACGATGAAAATTTCTGCTACGTGGCTGCTTGGGAATTTACAGGAAAATTGGGCGAATGGAAGTTGCACAAAGAGCAACTGGTTTATGAGAATATTGAGGTAAAACAAAGAGGTTATAAGTAATTCTGAGGGAATTTTATTGTTTATTTCTTTACCATAATGTTTCCCCAAACTTGAAGAAGCTTAAAAACGCTATGTTATAAAGCTTTGTTTTTTCAATATTTATTTATTGTGGTACTTTTTAATAGAACGCTTAGTTAAACCAAAAATATTTGACTAAAGCTCGAAACAGATATTAGAGACTTTATTAATAAAAAAAACCCAGAACTTAAATTTAAGAACTGGGTTTTACAGGTTAATTAGCTGAGTTATGATAAACTATTCACCTCTGAATTGAAAGTTTATTGGGATACTGTAAGGTACGCTAACAGGGTTGCCTCGCTGTTTTCCAGGTATCATTTTGGGTAATACGTTTATAATCCTGAATGCTTCTTCCTCTAACATTTTATCTGGGCCCCTTGTTTTTATATCCTTTACTTTTCCGTATTTATCAATTTTGAAAAACACGTGAACCTTACCCTGTATTCCAATTTCCAAAGCACGTTCTGGATACTCAAAATTATCTGTAACGTGTTGTAACATCTTAGTTTTGAAACATTCTGATTTCTCATTTTCAGAAAGCCCTTCACAGCCTGGAAACACTGGTACATTTTCAATGATGGCAAAGGGTACTTCAATGTCCTCCTCAACTTCAGCAACCGTAACCTCTGCAACAGAAACCGGGTCGGTATCATACTGATAATCTTGGACTATTTCATTTTGATTAGTTTCTGTGCTCTCGAAAAGAGACTCGTTAACCAAGGTTTTATCGTCCACGATTTCCAGGTTTTCAATAGATTGGATTTTTGGTGCTGGAGGTGGTGGAGGGGGCACACTTTTATTCCATTTTATGACGGGTATGTCCTCATCAAATATCTTGTTCGTTGGCACAACCTGGACCATTACCTCCTGCTTTGATACCGTTTTGTGCTCAAGTGCTAGATAGGTTAAAAACAACATTAAATTAAGACCGACGGCGAAGTAGAGACTACTATTTCTTCCTACATCTACTTCTGGATATTTCTTGACTTGCATAACTCTAAATTTTATATCTTAAAGTTAATCTTTAGTATGAAGAAAAAATATGATATTTATCATATAACTGCCATAAATGGTAGCCCTGGAGTAATATATTACAGGATGCTATAAAACGAAATCAACAAAGGTTTTTAAGTACAGACCTTGCTTTTTTACGATAAATATATCAACTGTTCTAAACCTCATAGATCATTAAATTTTGGAAAATTGATGAATATTTTGCTTTAGTATAGGTTAGGTGAAATTAATGCTTACAGTCTTAATTAATATCCCAAAGACTGTCTTAGGAGGTTTTTTCGCTTTTAATTTGACAAATTATAGTTATAATTATTAGACTTCAGTTGATTTGTTATGCGCTCATACTTTTAAGCATGATGCGGTTTCATTTAGTTCCAAATTATGTCTTTTTTATTATGCAGTATTGAATCTATTTGTATCTTTGCGCCTGATTAAGATTAGAGAGTATATAGATAAGCGAAATCTTAACCAAAAAAGGGCTCTTAGCTCAGCTGGATAGAGCACCTCCCTTCTAAGGAGGCGGTCGAAGGTTCGAATCCTTCAGGGCTCACGAATGAATATAATAATCCCGAAAGAAATGAAGCTTGCTTCAAATTTCTTTCGGGATTTTTATATTATCAAAGCGGAACTTGGTAAGGATGTGCGCAGCGAATCCCCATGCGTAAATTGGTGACGCATTTCGGTAAAGCTTGCTTCAAATTTCTTTCGGAATTTTCATATTATCAAAGCGGAGCTTGGTAAGGATGCGCGCAGCGAATCCCCATTCGTAAAGTGAGTGACGGGTTTCGATAAAACTTACTTCAAATTTATTTTTGAATTTTCTATAGTCTCCTTAAAATGTATAAAAAGGCTTTTGCACGATTGATTGCGCTTTAGGACTAGACAAGGCTCTTTCTAGAAGTTTGTTAATTTTTTAGGGCATGAATAATTGATGAAAGAGTATAGGATGTTGTGAAATAAATCCACCTTAGCTACCTCACATGCATAACCGTAAAGGGGAGTAAAAAACTTATAATTTTTATTTAAGATTATTAGTTTAATATATGATGGTGGCCATGTCGATATGCAGAATGAGGTGGTATTCTGGTAAATTACTTTGTTCTTCTCTTTCTTTTATTTTTAATAATAAAGTAGGTTACTAGAAAAAGAAGAAGAATAATTATTCTTCCTGTTAAGTATCCAAGCGTATAGGAGTCAGCAATTTCAAAATTAGAAAAAAGAATCATGGCAATATGAATTGCCATGATTATTGAAATTATTAGTGATAAATATTGAAAAAATTTAAGCACTAAGGTCTATTTAGTAACGATTGTTGTTGTTGGAGTATAAATTCCAAAAGTTATAGAAGCAATAAGTCCATTTACGAAAGAATGCTTGGTGGTTACAGTGTAATCGGTAGCATCACCCGCCATTTCAGAAACATCTGCAACACCTACAGGAGCTAATCCACCGATGACATAGTGGTTCCATTTTTTAGTTTCATTATTTCCTTGCGCACCGTTACCAACTACCGTAGTTTGTACATAACAAGATGTAAGTAATAGGCAGATAAAACCAGATAAAATTGTTTTTTTAATCATAATAAGAGTTTTTGAAGATTGAGCAGTAAAAATAATAAATATTTAAACTATTAACATATTATTTTTTACTCTGATAACATTTAAGATTCGATCATGACATTTTAATGAGATAACTTTCGAAATTAACGTAAATAAAAGTCTACAATTATTGCGCTTTATCCACAACAATTCGCTCATCACGATTGGCAAGTTCCCACGCGGTATGGAAAATTAAACGGGTTCTATTTTCAAGTAAATCGTATTGGATTTTTTCAACGGTATCGCTCGGTTGGTGATAATCATCATGGGTACCATTAAAATAAAATATAACGGGAATATTATTTTTGGCAAAGTTATAATGGTCCGAACGGTAATAAAAACGGTTGGGATCATTCTCATCGTTGTATTTATAATCTAAAGTGATATTGGTGTATTTTGTATTCACTTCTTCAGAAATAGAATGTAATTCTGTACTGAGTTTATCACTTCCTATGAGGTAAACATAATTTCTGTCGCCGTTTCGTTTGGGGTCAGTTCTGCCAATCATATCAATATTTAAGTTTGCCACCGTGTTTTTTAAAGGAAATATAGGGTCATTGTCAGAATAGTGCATGGATCCAAGTAATCCCTTTTCCTCTCCGGTGACATGTAAAAATAAAATTGAGCGTTTAGGTGCATAACCATCCTCTTTAGCAGCCTTAAAGGCTTCTGCTATCTCTAAAATGGCAACAGTGCCGGAGCCATCGTCATCGGCTCCATTATAAATCTTTCCATCTTTTATACCTTCATGGTCTAAGTGTGCTGAAACCACTATAATTTCATTTGGTTTTTCAGATCCTTCAAGAAAAGCCACCACATTTTCGGTATCAACTGCTTCGTTTTGGGCCTTGATTTCCATATTCATATCAAGCTTAACCATTTGATGGTTTATAGTAGTATCGATTTTAGGAAAAAAAGATTGCACCAACTTATCGCCCACGAGCATATTGACCATTTCGGGCTCATTTCCCTTTAATGACATTCTACCTGCTTTTCCGGTTTCGGCCAGCTGTTTGTAATATGCTCCGTACATGTCCAGTAGTTCTGGATTATAATACATTAAGGCCTTAGCGCCACGTTCTCTCGCTGCGTCACGTTTGGTTCTAATTGATTGTCTGCCAACACTCCATTTCGTGTCTAATTTTTTACCACTGGTTACGTAATTACCATCATTATCCTTCGGTTCACCTACTTTCACCAAAACGATCTTATCCTTTACATCAAGATCAGTATAGTCTGAATATTTTTCATCATCAATGCCATAGCCCGCGTAAACCACTTCGGTAATATTTAGCTTTTGGCTTTCAACACTGCCTAAAACCAAAAAATCCTCAAAATTACTCATGGTATTTCCATTAAGTGTTAGGTCAACTTCAGCTGCTTTCTGTCTCTGCAGGGGAACTTCTTGAAAATAATCATCTTTTGAAATAGGGGAGGGAATACCCATTTCAATATATTGTTCCCTTATATAATTGACGGCTTTTTTTTGTCCTGGTTCTCCGGTTTCTCGACCTTCAAATTCATCTGATGCATACACGTAAAGCATTTCCTTTAACTCCTCATTGGTAATTGTATTTGCATATTGAACCGGATCCGCCGGTATTTTTGGAGTTGGAATTTCTGCAGATTGGTTAGAAGTCCCGCAAGAAGACATAATAAATGCACACGATAATAGTACTAATATTTTTTTCATAATTACTGGATAGAGATTTCACCTTCTATATTACAAATTTTATTCGTGTTGGCTTCTGGACAAGAAAGGGGTTTAACAAACTTTAACCTTCTACAGCTTTTTATCAACCACTACCCTTTTTTCGGAGTTTGCAAGATACCAAGCGGTAGAAAAAATAAGCCTAGTTCGCTTTTCAAGGAGTTTGTAGTTTAATTTATCTGCAGTATCGGTAGGTTTGGTATAATCCTCGTGCACCCCGTTGAAGTAAAATATGGTGGGTACACCCTTAAGGGCAAAGTTATAGTGGTCAGACCTTTGGAAATATCGGTTTGGGTCATTTTCGCTATTATATTTATAATCCAGCTCTAAATCACTAAACGTAGCATTTGCAGCTTCAGATATGTAGTGAAGTTCTGTACTTAACCTATCTGATCCTATGATGTAAATGTAATTGGGGTTTTTAGAATGCCGATTATCAACTCTCCCAACCATGTCGATATTTAAGTTGGCGACGGTGTTTTCAATCGGGAACAGTGGATGCTCTGTATAATATCTGGACCCGTATAGACCAATTTCCTCTCCGGTAGCATGCAAAAAAGCAATACTTCTTTTGGGTTTGTAACCATCGTCATAAGCCATTTTGAAGGCTTGTGCAATTTCCATTATAGCTGAAGTTCCGGAGCCGTTGTCATCTGCGCCATAATAAATCTCACCGTCAATCACGCCTTCGTGGTCAGAATGTCCAGAAATAACCAATAGTTCCTCTGGCTTTTCTTTCCCTTTGAGATAGGCAATTACATTTTGGGACGCATTGATTTTTTTTGAAAAGTATGATTTTGGAATTTCCTGAAAATAGTCATCATCTTTTGGTGGCGCTGAAATTTTTTCATTGATGTAGTAGTCCCTTATAAACGCACAGGCCGCGTTATGCCCTTTAGTTCCTGTCATCCTTCCATTAAATTCGTCCTTGGTAAGGTCATAAACGTGAACCTTAAGCTCTTCTGAGGTTATGGTAGAGGCGTATTTCTTAACAATTTCCTTATCGTTAAAGGCAATTTTTATTTTTATCGCCGTGATTTTTTCCTTTTGACTTAAAGTAGCACAAGACCCGACCAGAATTAGCGAAAGGGTCACAATTTGAAGTTTTATATTAACCATCATAAAATACTTCAAATAAACTGAAAAAATAATTCCTGCTGAAATGTTTTAGTTTAATAAATAGCTTAGTCATCATTTATTTTTAACAAAAACATCCAACATTTCAGTTCTTCAGCTGCTCTTAAATTCGTCTTAAATATAACTTTCAATAATTGTTTCAAGTTTTGAATTTGTAACTTAGAAATCTAAGGGAAATGGTCGTTGGTCTGTAATATTTCAGATATATTTTCGACTCAATTTTAAAGAAAAGCTATGATAAAATGGAAAGATGTAATTGCCTACTCTGTTAATGGCAACCCAAAACCTGAGAGAAGGGTTGAAAAGTCTGATGGAGAGTGGAAAGATCAATTAACTCCTGAGCAGTACAGAATAACAAGACAGAAAGGAACCGAAGCGCCGGGAACGGGCGAGTTTTGCTCGCGTCATGAGCCTGGCCAATACAATTGTATATGCTGTGACGCGCCATTATTTGATTCTACCATAAAGTTTGAATCTGGGACTGGCTGGCCCAGCTTTACCCAACCTATAAATGAAAATGCAATTAAATATGAGAAAGACACCAAGTTTGGTATGGTAAGGGTAGAGGTCATGTGTAACGTTTGTGATGCGCATTTGGGGCATGTTTTTCCTGATGGGCCTGAACCCAGTGGGCTGAGATATTGCATAAACTCAGACGCAATGATTTTGGATAAAACAACGAAAAAGAAAAATTGAATTATGGAAAAAATTAATAAAATGACCGTAGGTGGAGGCTGTTTTTGGTGTACCGAGGCAGTTTTTCAAGAAGTAAGGGGTGTCAAGGAGGTGGTTTCAGGTTATACCGGTGGCAACGTACCTGGACGACCTACATATAGAGAAATATGTTCAGGACTTACGGGTCACGCCGAGGTGGTTCAAGTGACTTACGATGCCAATTTAGTTTCTTATGAGGACCTTTTACTTATTTTTATGACTACCCATGACCCAACTACGCTTAATAGACAAGGAGCAGATGTCGGCACTCAGTACCGCTCCGTGATTTATTATCATGACCAGGAACAGCAAAAAATCGCAAATGCCGTGATTAATGCTGTTGGAGAGTACTATGAGAACCCGATAGTTACAGAAATAAGTGCATTGGGAAATTTCTTTGAAGCTGAAAGGGAACATCAGGATTATTATAAAAACAACAAGCGTCAGGGCTACTGTACTTTTGTTATTGAACCAAAGTTGAATAAGCTAAGAAAGATGCACGCAGAAAAGTTAATTTCAGCTTAAGTTATTAACCCCGTTTATGGATATAAAAATAGATGATACGTTCAATATAGAGCTGCCCGCAGACAATCATGATGAAAACAGTAGGCGCCACGTATTTGAGGCCTGTTTTTCGTTCGTAGAACCCAGAAAAACATCTGCGCCAAAATTGCTTCATGTATCTACTGACATGGTAAGGGAATTAAATATCTCTCCCAATGAGGCGCAATCTGAAGATTTCCTTCATTTAATTACCGGAAATCAAGTTTTGGATAAAACGAAGCCTTATGCTATGTGTTATGGTGGGCATCAATTTGGGCACTGGGCAGGACAACTGGGGGATGGCCGTGCCATTAATTTGTTTGAAACTGTAAACAACAATAAGCGTTGGGCTTTGCAATTAAAGGGTGCTGGGGAGACACCATATTCTAGAACTGCTGATGGATTGGCTGTTCTTCGCTCATCAATTAGGGAATATTTATGCAGCGAGGCCATGTTCCATTTGGGAATACCTACAACGCGTGCGCTATCCTTGGCACTAACGGGCGATAAAGTAATGAGGGATATTATGTACGATGGAAATCCAGAATACGAAAAAGGAGCCATCGTTTGTAGGGTAGCTCAAAGTTTTATTCGTTTCGGCAATTTTGAAATATTAGCCGCTAGAAAAGAGCTAGGAGTTTTAAAACAACTCACAGACTACACCATTAAGTATTTTTTCCCAAAATTGGGAAAACCTTGTAAAGACATATATATCTCGTTTTTTGAGGAAGTAGCCAAAAAAAGTTTAGAGATGGTTATAGATTGGCAAAGAGTTGGTTTTGTACACGGGGTGATGAATACCGATAACATGTCAATTCTTGGACTTACCATTGATTACGGACCCTATGGATGGCTTGAGGGTTACGATCAAGGATGGACACCAAATACAACCGACCGCCAAAACAAACGCTACCGCTATGGCGCACAGCCTGATGTTGTTCTGTGGAATTTGTATCAACTTGCAAATGCACTTTATCCTTTAATTAATGAGACCAAAGACCTAGAGAACATCTTAAGCAGTTTTTCAAAAGACTATACCCACGCCTATCTTAACATGATGAAATTAAAACTAGGTTTGTATGAAACCCAGCAAAATGATGGTAAACTCATTCAAGATTTGGAACGTAACCTCGAGTTGACCGAGACCGATATGACAATTTTTTTTAGAAGATTAAGCGATTTTTCAGGTGAAAATGAAACTCTAGGAATTGAATTGGTCAAGAAAGCATTTTACGACACTGCTGAAGTCTCAGGCCAAGTGAGAGATTCGTGGAACAATTGGTTTGGTGCTTATGCAAAAAGATTGCAATTTGAAAAGATTTCCCAAGCCGAAAGAAAAAGAAAAATGAATAAGGTAAACCCCAAATATGTTCTTAGAAATTACATGGCTCAACTGGCAATCAATGATGCGGAAAAAGGCGATTACCAATTGATTGATGAACTATATCAACTGCTTAAACAACCCTACAGCGAGCAGCATAATATGGAAAAATGGTTTTCAAAACGCCCTGAATGGGCGCGTCACAAAGTGGGCTGTTCTATGTTAAGTTGCAGTTCATAGAATTTCTAACCTCGATAATGGGTGTCTATACAAACTTTTAAAGTCATCAAACCCCATAAATTAAATTTAGGGCAACCTTTAAGTTAATTGTTGCAATTGATTTGTAATCTTAGAAGTATTTTTGCAAATTAATCTTATCACCAGAAATATTGAAACATAAATATTCTAAAGTATTAATTGCCAAAGCATTAATTTTATTGGGCTTTTTTAGCCTAACTAATGTGCTGCAAGCGCAAGAATTAGAGGAATTAAAAGACTTCTTCACATTTTATCCGAATCGAAAAGCGGTTAAGAGGGATAGTACACTTTACCTGTCTAAGCTAGTTGCTGCTCCTGTTATAAGTTACGCCCCAGAAACCAGCCTTGGTTTTGGCGTAGGGGCAAAATATTTGTTTAAATTTAAAGGCAGTGCAGAAGAGACGAGAACCTCAAACATGCCGGCTACAATACAATATACGCTGAGGAACCAATTTATACTATTTTCGGGTTTTGAGGTTTTTACTAATCAAGAAAAATGGGTTATTACTGGTAATCTTAGATTTCAAAACTATCCTAGACTATTTTATGGTATTGGTAGAGATACCCCAAAAGATGCCGAAGAGGAATACAATTACTACCAAGCACTAGCAGAGCCCATATTTTTAAAACGCATGTTTTTGCGTTATCTTTTTATTGGTGCGGGTATAAGGTACAATCACATTTACAACGTTGGTCTTGATCGTGAAGGTACTTTACAAGACACTCAACCAGAAGGGTTTGACGGTTCTACCTCTGCCGGCGCCGAACTTGCATTGCTTTATGATAGCAGGGATAACATCCTAAACGCACAAAGTGGCTGGTATTTTGAACTTACTCATGGCTTCTATGATGAAGTTTTGGGTGGCACTTCTAGATTTGAACTTACACGGTTTGATTTGAGGCATTATTACAAACTGTTTAAGGACAAGGATGATGTGCTCGGTTTTCAAATTGTAGGTAGTTTTAGCTCTGGTGAGGTTCCATTCAATGAGCTTGCCCTTTTTGGGGGGGATGATATCCTAAGAGGCTACCGTGAGGGAAGGTATGTTGAAAAAAATATTATGGCAGCCCAAGTTGAGTATAGAAAGCATTTTAGAAATTCAAGATTGGGATTGGTCGCTTTTGCGGGCGGTGGAGATGTATTTAGAGAAATAAGTAATTTAAAAATGTCCAATATACGACCAAACATTGGTGTGGGTCTTAGGTATATGTTGGATAAAAAGGAGAGATTGAATATTCGTATGGATTACGGCTTTGGAGACGATTCAAACTATCTTTATTTGGATATTGCCGAAGCATTTTAATTAGGTTTGAAGCGTAGATATTTAATTCTTATTTTGATAATAGTACCAATTTATTAATTTTAATTACCCTTATTATTTGAACTTACACTAATTAAATTGTAGCGTATATATAATTGACGGGAAGCTTCAGCGCAAAATAAAATGGCATTTATAGTAAACAAAGCCACTCTACACTTTAACCGCTAGGTTGACTATTAAATGATTTGCTTATCTGTTTATGCCTTATTACAACCAAACCTTCATTGAATTGATATAAAACCAAAGTTTGATTTTGTTTTTAAGAGTAAATAATTGTCAATAAATTATATTTTGAATGAATATTGTAAAAAAAAATGCGAGCCCTTTAGGCTCGCATTAAGTATTAGTTAATAATGTGTTTTTAGTTAATCTTTCAAAATATAGAAGTATGACCTTCTGTTCATTTGGTGCTGCTCTTCGGTACATTCAACGCCGTTAGAGCATTCATTAAGTAATTGGGATTCACCAAAACCTATGGCGCTTTCAATTCTTTCAGGAGCTATGTTTCTTGAGAGTATATAATCTCTGGTAGCTTGAGCCCTTCGGTCAGAAAGCTTCATATTATAAAGGTCACGCCCCCTACTATCTGTATGGGATTCAATTCTAATAACCATTTCGGGATGCGCACGTAATACGTCTACAATATTTTCTAACTCATATTGCGCATCTGTTCTTATTTCAGCCTTGTCGTAATCAAAGAAAATAGGGTTAATCACAATTTGATTATCATTAATCAATGGCTCTAGGAATAGGTCAGCAGGTACTTCAGGATTGTTAGAGGCATCTGTCTCAACTTCCTTTTGGTCTTTTTTATAATCCTTAATTGTTCCTATAAGCGTGTACTTGGATTCGCATTCCGCATCAAATTCAAATGCACCATCATTACCAGTGGTAACTTCAGATACTACGACACCCACTTCGTTGATTAGTTGCACTTTAACTCCAGGCAATACGGTATTATCTAAGCTTACACGGGTAACGCCTTTAATGACTTTAGAGCAAATTCTACTATCAAAACTGTAAATATCATCACTTCCCTGCCCATCAGGACGGTCTGATGAAAAGTAACCTGTATAACCAGCTTTCATTTCTTCTTCGGTAGCATTGTTAAAATAGGCAAAATCATCGTATCCACTGTTGTAAGGCGCGCCAAGGTTTTGCGGCTGTGCATTTTCATCTTTTAAGATATTTGATTTAAAAATATCTAATAAACCTAAATTTAAGTGACCATCTGATGAAAAGTATAAGGTATTATCCTTAGCTACGAAAGGAAACATTTCCCTGCCTTCAGTATTTACGTTTTCACCTAAATTTTTAGGTCTTGAGAAATTTCCATTAGATTTAATATCAACAACGTAGATATCTGTGCTACCCATTCCTCCCTCTCTGTCTGAAACGAAGTACAATTGCTTGTTATCTGGGCTCAAGGCAGGATGACCAGATGAATAAAAATCATCATTAAAAGGTAGTTTGTAGATATTTTGCCATTCACCATCAATTAAACTTGCTTGGTAAATTTGAAGATGGGTTGTGCCATCCTTGTCGTAATCCAGTCTATTTTTCCCAGCAAGGTTATCCCGGGTAAAGTACATGGTTTTGCCATCATTTGTAATAGCCACCGATGCTTCGTGGTATTTAGTGTTTAATTGTGTAGAAGCCACTAATTCGGGAGTGGCAAATTCTGAATTATCGATGCCCTCGGTAACTTCTACCTGATAAATATCAAGAAATGGCTCTTTGTTCCAGCCGTATACTTTTCTTTCGGTATTTCTTGCAGAAGTAAAGTAAAGTTTTCCTTCATAGATATATGTTCCAAAGTCTGAAAATTTCGAGTTTATTGGAAGATTGGCCAATTTGACAATCCGATTTCTCTCTGGGTCTTCCATTTCCTGGTACTTCGAAATATTTTCTGTATTATAATCATCTACTCGAGTATCATTATTTTGAACCATCATGAACTTTTCCATCCATTCTTCTGCCTTTTCAAAATTGTCCTGACTTCTCAATGACTGAACATACTTATACATATATTCAGGTTTGATTTTGTTTTTCCCATATTTATCAAAAGCCTTTCCGTACCAAAATGCGGCTTTCTCGGGCTTTGAATTATTGTAATAGCAATCACCTAGTTTTGTTAGTACATTAATTGAGGTGTCACCTTTTTTAAGAACTTCTTCATAGAGTTCAGTTGCCTTGACGTAGCCATAATTCTTAAAGAATTTATCTGCAAGTCTTTCCTGGGCAGAAATACTTAAGCTACCAATTGCAAATATTAAGAGTAAAATCTTTGATTTCATAAGCTAGGTTTTAGAAGTATCTAGGTGATTTAATTCGTTTACTTTTAAAGAGCTCAAACATGAGCAAAATTTCATGGGTACCTCCATTTGCAAAAGGCCTAATATCTGAGGTTGGGTTTTCGTAGGCATAACCAACTCTAAATTGCTTAGAGATTTGAAAATCTACAATACCTCCAAAAGAACCAGCTTCTTCATTGACTCTATAAGCAGGGCCAATCCAAAGCTTTTCAAAGAACAGGAAATTGGCAGTGACATCCCAAGATAGGGGGGCACCATCGGTGATTTTAAGTAATGTGGCAGGCTTGAATTTTACATCTGGGCCAAGGTCAAACACGTAACCGGCCGTTGCATAATAACTTATTCGTTCCAAGGCCTCAAACTCCTCATCACCAGTATAATCTGTGTTAAGGATTCTAGGTGCAGATAGTCCCAAATACCACTTGTTGGTATGAAGGTAAAGCCCTGTACCAATGTTAGGTTTCCAGCGATCCTCAAAGCCAAAAATCACGTTATCTTGTGATTCAGCGCTTTGAAAATCGGGGTCTAAACTGAATCCTGTAAATCCTGCTTTAAGTCCAAAAGCAAGCATGACTTCCTCATTCAAATTGATGGTATAAGAAAAATCCGCATATAGATATTGAAAATTCTGAAATCCCAATTCATCGTTTATAAAGGATACACCTAAACCTACTTTCTCGTTACGCAAGGGTGCGTGCACAGAAAGGGTTTGGGTTGTAGGTGCACCATCTAGGCCTACCCACTGGCTTCTGTGCAGTCCCACCATGCTCAAGGTTTCCCTACTACCCGCATACGCAGGATTGATAGAAATGGTATTGAACATATATTGTGTAAACTGCGGAAGTTGTTGTGCGATGCTCATAGTCCCGCTAAGCAGCATTATGGCAATTATACTAAACTTTAATAGTTTCATATAGGTTAAGATTTATTTAGTTAGTTGATACGTATATTGGTCCTGCGATAGGCTCAAATCCACTGTTTGAAATATTAAGAACGTAGTAATACGTTCCTGTTGGTACTAAACCAGAGCTACCAATAGCACCATCTGAGACTTCGCCGCCCCAATCATTCTGATAGTTATTGCTCTCATATATTTTAGCACCCCATCTATTGAATATTTGCAATTCGAATGTAAAGCCACAATCATCAACGCCTTCTATCGTAAATGTATCATTTTCTCCAATACTTGCCGTTGGTGTAACCGCTCTAGAGATCATCACATCATCCCTACCGCACGGTAAAACGATACAATCATCATTAAGGGTAAGGGTAGCGGTGATTTCTCCTGAGCAATCACCAGCATAGGTATAGGTGAAGTTGTATGCTCCTAAATCCTCTTCATCGGCGGTATCATCTGCATTCAACAACTGGGAAGGGTTGAATTGATTACCATCTAAAATTAGGTTATCATTCTCAGCCGTCCATACGCCGTCTTCATCAGTGTTGCCTTCAATTAAGTTGAAAAGGTCATAACCAAAATCATCACCAATACATATATTATCATTAATCGCCGTTATACTCTGTACATTGGTGACAATGATGGTCTGTACAAATTCTGTAACATTACAGCCATCTGAGGCAATCCAGGTTCTAATTAAGGTATAATCAGAATCATCCGGTTCCCCTGTACTTTCTTCGGTAAACTGTACGGTTACTTCACTAGCGCAATTATCAACAAACACCAATTCTGGCACCGCGGGAATATCATCGCATACTGCATTAAGTTGAGTCGGTACACCTTCAGTTTCAAGAGTAGGTGCAACACTGTCCTGTACGGTAATGATTTGGTCTTGGCTTAAGGAATTACCACAGTCATCAGTAACAGTCCATGTTCTAGTAATAATTGTTTCTCCAGCACAAGAACCGACAGACGTACTATCTGAAGAAGAGATTATAGGGTTGGCCGTACAATTATCAGCAGCGTCCGTTACATCTCCAGTTAAGCTAACAAATCTTGCATCATCATCACATTCAATAGTGATGGGGTCAGGAACCGTAAAGGTTGGGGCTACAGTATCTTGAATTCTAATTTCTTGAACCAAATCTGTACTCGCACCACAGGTATTAATTAATGTAAACGTTCTATTTACAATTATAGGGCAAGAACTGTCATCTACCACTACATCACTATAGGTAATACTGTCAATATTCTGTGGGGCCGATGTTGTATAACCATCAACTGTATTGAATATATCCTTAATGTCCCCTGATGCTGTTTCGCTCAAAGGGAACACTGCGGTATCTTCGGTTAATGCACTTATATCACATCCCTCAATCTCTAAAGGGTTAGGTAAGGTAATAGTGGGATCTACAATACCAGTGACCGTAGTATTAGTAACGCCGGCCATATCTGGATCATCGGAGGTAACCGTAAGAAACTCTGAAGCCAAGGTTGCTTGATTGCTTATCACCGTGTTTTCAACAGAACAATCTGTAACAACGTCTATTTGAAATGTACTTTGACCTGGCTGAACGTCGCTAATTGTTAAATTAGCCAAGGTTAATCCGTCCGTAGCACCGGTTACGGTCATACCATTAGTCATATTGTACGGGTCTGACACGAAAACCAATCCAGGGACTAAGTCATCTGTAAATTCTAAATCATTCAATGGTTCTGCAGTTGCATTCGCTATCGTAAATGTGTAGGTAAACGTTTGTCCTAGGTCCACTTGTTCCGGAGCATCCTTAAGCAGCTCAAAACCAAAGGCACAAGATGTTCCATCGTTAGTAAAAACCGACAGACCGGTAGAGAATGAGGTGGGCACTCCAGTTTCTAAATCAAACTGAACAAAACTCTCTTGGCTATTAGTTGACGAACCTAAATCTCTGTCATCACCGTAGCCAAACAATTGACCACTGGCCGTGAAGTACAATGCACCCATATTGCCAAAATTAACAGTGTCAGGTTCTGGGCCAATAATATTTACAACTCCAGTCTCTGGATCAATCGTTTTGAGTTGGTTATCTCGTTGATCCCAAAGATAAACCAGAAAGTCAGTTGGATTAATGGCTATATCAGAAGTATTTACATCGGTTTGTGCCAATAGCGTTGAGGTAGTGCCTTCACCAGGCTCTAAATCCTCAGTACCTTCAATCAGAACTAAATTACCATTTTGACCCACAATGTAATAATTTCCATCATTATCAAAAGCACCACTATAATTACTTGTGTTTCCAATAGCTCCAGAAATCACGCCTAAATTTTGAATAAAACCATTTGGTAAAATTCTGTAGAGAAAATCATTAGTTGAATCTACACCATACAACAACCCATCAACTGTATTAAAGCCAATTCCATTTATTGTATTCTCTAATGCAACATCTTCGTCACCATTACCGTCGTCATCAACTGAAAGATTCGCAAAAAAGGAGAATTCTCCTTGGGGATTAACCAAGTACAGAATGAAATCACCGTTAGAACCAACACCTTCTATATTTTGTCTAATACTAATAGTCTGATAGAAAATCGTGCCATCGCAAACAAAACCAAGATCTTCTGTTACGGTTATGGTTTGTGATATTTGAGTACTATTTCCACAGTCATCGGTAAACGTCCAAGTTCTTGTAACAATAATATTCTCAGAATCTATTGCATCAATAGTATCTTCGGAGACAGCTTCAATTTCACCAGAGCAATTGTCAATGGCAGTCAATGTTACGGCAGGAATTGTTGCTGGATCAATACCTTCTACAGAGTAGTCGTCTGGAGCATCTGGTGCAACAGGTGCAGTGGTATCATCGATAGTTATAATTTGAGTATGCGAAACCACATTACCGCACTCATCGGTTGCAGACCAGGTTCTCTCAATAGTTTGTTGCGAAGGGCAATCACCATCTGTAATAGTTTCTACAAAAATCACCTCAACATCAACACAATTATCTGTTGCAGTAAGTTCGACGGCTTCAGGAATCTCACCTGAACATTCAAAGGATATATCCTGTGGCAATTCTGTTTCGTTAAAAACGGGATTCTCTAAGTCGGCGATATTAATTTCCTGTACTATAGTTGTAACCGATCCACAGGTATTGGTTAAGCTAAATGACCTATTGATAATAATTGGGCAAGCATCCTCATCAACAACTGCATCTGTATAGGTTATGCTTTCAATATTTTGCGGTGCGGTTGTCGTATAATCCGGAACTGTGTTAAACACATCCTTGATATCATCGGATTGCCCATTTAATAGTAAGGGAAAAACGGCCTCCTCTTCTGAAAATGCCGAAATATCGCAACCTTCAATGGTAAGAGGATTTGGCGTGCTAATAGTAGGATCAACAATATCTGTTACGGTTGTGTTTGTGATACCGGCTGATTGGGGATCATCTGACACAACTGTTATTTCATCAGAGGAGAGAATTGCCTGGTTGCTGATGATCATATTTTCTACGCTACAGTCTGTTGTAACATTAATTTTGAAAGAGCTAATACCAATAGGTACATTGTTGATGGTTAGGTTAGCTGATTCTAGACCATTTGTGTTACCAACAATCTGCAAGCCATTAGTAATATCAAAGGGATCGGTTGTAAACACAATGCCGGACATTAAGTCATCGGTAAAGTCCAAATTAGTTAACGGTACGCCAGAAGCATTGAATATTGTAAAGGTATAAGTAAACTCATCACCCAAATCAACATTTTCAGGAGCATCCTTAAACAGTTCAAATCCGTAAGGGCAAGAAGCACCGTCATTGGTGCCTACACTTTCACTTGTTGTAATTTTAGATGGAACGCCAGTATTAATATCAATTTGAACTAAAGTTTCTTGGGGATTATTGTCAGGTCCAGTTTGGGTATCATCACCGTATCCGATAAGTTGTCCACCAGCGGTAAAATATAAAGCACCAAAAACACCAAATTGGCTGGTGTTTGCATTTGGACCAATGGTGTTAATATCACCATTATCCAAATCTATTGTAAATAATTGCCTTCTTCTTTGATCCCAGCCATACATTAAATTATTTAATGGGTTAATGGCAATATCAGAAGTAGTTTTGCCTATATCAAATAAAAATGTAGATTGAAATGTATCCCCTTGTTGAGGATTAGCAGATAAATCGATACTGTAAAGTTTTTTTACTCCGCCGGTAACATAATAGATGCCGTTGTCGTCAAAAACACCAGCTTGCTTGCCACCGCTTGCACTTTCTAAAGGACCAGATATATTTCCTAAAATTTCTACGAAACCATTAGGGGAGATCCTGTATAGTTGTACAGTATTAGGATTAATACCATAAATAAAACCATCTACAGGATTAAATCCTATAGAATTTATGGTGCCAGGAATTGCGACATCTTCGTTTCCAGCACCATCATCGTCAACAGAGAGGTTTCCAACAAATTGAAATTGACCAGTAGAAGGATCGACCGCATAAAAAATCATATCGCCATCGCTACCAACGCCAGCAATATCCTGTTCAATCTTAATAGTCTGGTAGAGCGCCGAAGCGTCGCAAGTAAAAACCGCCGGCCCCTGAGAAAAACCTTCAAAATTAAAAAATAACAAGAGTAAAAATAGACCCTTGTTAAGCCGTTTAATGTAAGTAGTGTTTAGCATACACTTAAAATTTAGTTCGTTAAAAGTTATAAATTTTTAATGTTCAAAGGCAAAAGGCCTAAACAACGTTTTATTCTAAAAAACACCCTCACATCTTTTTAAATTAATGTAAGAAACGCTATTCTTAAAATAAATATTATATAATATTGAGGGAAGTACACCTATAAAAGATGCTAGGGAAATGGATTTATTAATATATCTTTGATTTGGGGTCATTTTTATTAATAATTTTACAAATCAACAAATAACTTGTTTCTACGACAAATATAACTGTTAACGGGACGAAAATAATCGTTAAAACGGAAATACGCAACATTTTATCGGAATAATTTGCATTTAATCGATATAAAATGAAAAGATTAATATTAGTAAGACACGGAAAATCTTCTTGGAAATACGATTTACCAGACGACAAGCGGCCATTGAAAAAACGAGGCATCAACGATGCCCACTTGGTTTCTGGTTTATTTAAAAAAGAAAAAATACCTATAGATAAGGTAATATCAAGCCCAGCGGTCAGGGCGTTCTCAACCTGTAAAATTTTCTTAAAAAATTTAGGGATTGAATCTGAGAAAGTTGAAATAGAGCAGAATCTGTATGATTTTCAAGGAGAAAATGTGATAGAAATCATAAAGAAATGCCCAGGTAAGTACAATACGATTATGATTTTTGGACATAATCATGCCTTCACATCTATTTCTAATATATTTGGGAGTAAATTAATAGATAATCTTCCCACCAGCGGTTTGCTTATGATAGAGTTAAACATCAATGTATGGCAAGACCTTAAAAAGGGAGATACTAAATTAACAATATTTCCAAAGGATTTTAAGTAAGGATATGACAAAAGAGAAGAATGAGTATATAAATAGGGAGCTTAGCTGGCTTCAGTTTAATGGACGGGTACTTCAAGAGGCCGCAGATGAGAATGTTCCGCTAATTGAAAGGCTTCGGTTTTTAGGGATTTTCTCCAACAATCTTGACGAGTTTTTTAAAGTTAGATATGCCACCGTTAAGAGAATAGACGAGGCTGGCAAAGGTGGTAAGAGCGAGTTGGGTATCAAGGCTGGGGATTTACTAAAACTTATAACCGGCATTGTTATAGACCAGCAAACCCGTAGTCTTGAAATCTTAAGTGGTATCCAAAATCAACTAGAGCAAGAAAATATTCATGTCATAAAGGAAAATCAAATACAACCAAATCAACACGACTTCCTTAAGAATTATTTTATTGAAAAGATAAGTCCGGCATTGGTGACCATTGTGTTAAACGATTCGGTTAAGTTACCACAGCTTGAGGATATTTCTGCCTATCTGGCCGTAAAGATAATTTTGGAAGACGGCACTAAACAATTTGCTCTCGTTGAGATACCAAAGTCAATGGAGCGTTTTGTCGTACTGCCAAAAAAGGACGATAATGATTACATTATTATTGTAGATGATTTGTTACGATACTGCCTGGACGATATTTTCAATATTTTCAAATATTCTGAGATTTCGGCTCATATGATAAAAATCACACGTGACGGCGAGTTGGATTTTGATAGTGACCTAAGTAAAAGTTTTATTGAAAAAATATCAGACAGTGTAAAGGATAGGCAGATTGGCGAACCTGTTCGTTTTGTTTACGATAAAACCATTGATGAAGATACACTAGAGTATTTAATGTCTAAAATGGGTATTGATTCCAAGGATAGTATTATTCCCGGCGGTCGATATCACAATAGAAGGGATTACATGGGTTTCCCAAGTCTTGGCAGGACCGATTTACTATACGATAGGATTACTCCTTTAAAGGTTCAAGGCCTTAGCTTGGAACACAGTATCTTCAACTCGGTCTCAAAAAAGGATTTTCTGATACATACACCCTATCAAACCTTTTCATATGTGGTAAAGTTTCTAAGGGAAGCTGCATTAGATCCAAAGGTAAGTTCTATAAAAATAACCATATACCGTTTAGCCCAGATAAGTCAGGTAGCCAGTTCACTCATTAATGCGGCAAAAAATGGTAAAAAGGTTACGGTTTCCATAGAGCTTAGGGCAAGATTCGATGAACAAAATAATATCAACTATGCCGAGAAGATGCAAAATGAAGGCATTAAACTTTTATTTGGAGTTGTTGGTTTAAAAGTACATTCAAAAATGTGTGTTGTTGAACGTGAGGAAAACTGCAAACCAAAACGCTACGGTTTTATAAGTACCGGTAACTTTAATGAATCTACGGCCCGAATTTATACCGATTTTACCTTATTTACAGCAAACCAAAAAATCTTAAAGGATGTAAATAAGGTATTTAATTTCTTTGAAACCAATTATCTCATCTATAGATATAAACACATTATAACCTCACCACATTACACAAAATCAAAATTATTCAAGTTTATTGACAATGAGATTGAAAATGCAAAGGCTGGGAAGCCGGCTTACATGAAAATAAAGTTAAACAGCATCTCAAGCTACATGGTGGTTGATAAACTTTATGAAGCAAGTAGGGCAGGGGTGAAAATACAGATGATTGTAAGAGGTATCTGCTGCCTCATACCAGGTGTAGAAGGCATGAGCGATAATATAGAGGTTATAAGCATTATCGATAAGTTTTTGGAGCACACTAGGCTTTACATTTTCTGCAATGACAATAACCCAAAAGTTTACATTTCATCTGCTGATTGGATGACTAGAAATATTGAAAATAGAGTCGAGGTAAGCTGTCCTATTTATCAAAAAGACCTAAAAAATGAGCTCATTGAAGTTTTTGATATATGCTGGAGCGATAACGTCAAGGCAAGAATTATAGACGGTAGCCAGACCAACTTCTATAAACCTGAATCAGAACCAAAAAAACGCGCGCAATTCGCACTTTATGAATATTATAAAAACAAATTGAGTTAGTAATCAATGTTAGATATTAAAAAGTATGCTGCAATAGATATTGGTTCAAATGCAGTTCGTTTACTGGTCTCAAATGTTATAAAACAGGATGGCAAAACACCTGTCTTCAAGAAAAGTAGTTTGGTTAGGGTGCCGATTAGATTGGGCTCTGATGTATTTGTGACAGGACAAATTTCTGAAGAGAACAAAAAGCGAATTTTAGACACGATGTTGGCTTTTAAGCTTATTATGAAGTCCCATAAGGTAGTTGCCTATAAGGCCTGTGCGACATCAGCTATGCGTGAGGCCACTAATGGCCGTGAATTTGCCAAAGTCATAAAGAAGCAAGCCGGCATAAATATAGATATTATCGATGGGGACGAAGAAGCCGCAATAATCGCCGCAACCGATTTACATTCATACATTAAGGAAGATAGAACCTATCTCTACGTTGATGTAGGTGGTGGCAGTACCGAGTTTTCAATATATCATAACGGCAAGACAAATACTTCCAAATCTTTTAAGATAGGTACTGTAAGATTACTTAATGATATGGTCAAGAGCGAAATGTGGCTAGAAGCAGAAACATGGGTAAAAAAAGCCTCAAAGGACTATGATGGTATTGAGCTTATCGGTTCTGGTGGAAATATAAATAAGATATTCAAAATTTCGGGTAAGGCTCTTGGAAAGCCACTAACCTATTTTTATTTGACGAGTTATTACAATAAGCTCCAAACCTACTCTTACGACGAACGTATAACCGAACTGGACATGAACCAAGACCGTGCTGACGTAATCATCCCTGCCTTACGGATCTATCTCTCGGCTATGAAGTGGAGTGACGCTAAGGATATATATGTACCTAAAATCGGATTATCGGATGGAATTGTTAAGAGCGTCTATTATGATACAGTCTCGAGCAAAAAAATTCAGTATTAAAAATAAATCAGTTATTGATTTTTAATCAATAACTGTTAAATTGTGAAAGATTATGTAACAAATTGAATTAACTTTATACAAACTTAAATAATCAATAAATATTATATACATGAGAAAACTAACAATAGTATTAACGGCATTTTGCGCTTTGACAATTATTCCAGCAGTATCACAAACCGCGGATGAAATCATTCAAAATTATTTTGAAAATACTGGCGGTAATGAAAACTGGGCTAAAGTAGAATCTATGAAATCAACCGGTAAAGCTGGGATGGGGCCGCAAGAGTTTCCATTTGTACAGACAATGACGGCTGATGGGAAAATGGCGATCTCAATTGATTTGCAGGGTAAAAATATAACTGTGCAGGCATTTGATGGGGAAAGCATGTGGAGTACTAATTTTCAATCAATGAAACCAGAGGCTCAGGATTCTGAAACATCAAACAATTACAAAAAGAACGAAGCAAAGGATTTTCCAGACCCCTTTTTTAATTATAAGGAAAAAGGTTACAAAGTAGAAAAGCTTGAAGATAAAACCGTTGAGGGTGTAGAAACCTACACAATCAAGCTTACAAAAAATCCAATAATGGTTGATGGAAAGGAAGAACCATCTGTTACTACCTACTATTTCGACAAAGAGAATTTTGTTCCAATTATGTCTGAAACCATTATTAATACCGGCCCTCAAAAGGGAATGCAAACACAAATGATCTACAGTGATTATCAAGAGGTGGGCGATGTTATTGTGCCTTTCAGTATGACTCAAAAATTCAACGGCCAAACAGGGCAAACCATAAAAGTAGAAGAAGTTATCTTGAATCCAGAGATTGAAGAAAGCCTATTTGAAATGCCAACTGAAGAATAATTCCTTTTGATGTTGAATTCAACTGATTATTCACCTAAACTTTGAAGATATGAGCACTAAACTTTTTCTTTTATTAGCTATTTTAAGTTTTTCTAATTTAAACATAGCGCAAGAAGATATTTCCTTAAAGGGAAATGAACTTTTTGGCGATTTAAGAGCACGCCACATTGGCCCAGCTTTAATGAGTGGCCGTATAAACGATTTAGAATTACATCCAAAGAATCCAAGAATTATCTACGCTGGATCCGCCGGTGGAGGTGTTTGGAAAAGTAGCGATGGCGGTGCAACCTTTAACCCCATTTTTGATGATTTTGCGCAATCAATCGGTGTCGTAACATTAGACCCTAATAACCCAGATGAAAATATTTGGGTGGGTACTGGTGAAACTTGGACACGTAACTCGGTTTCTGTTGGAGATGGATTATATCGAAGTACCGACGGCGGAACGAATTGGAAAGAAGTTGCGGGATTTGAGAATAGTGAAAGAATCTCCTCAATAGTTATTAATCCCGAAAATTCAAACGAGATCTATGTTGGAGTGCTCGGCGCACTATGGGGTGATAGTGAAGATCGTGGCGTCTATAAATCAGTTGATAATGGGAAAACTTGGGAAAAAATTCTGTACATAAGCGAAAGCACGGGAGCAGCCGATGTTATGATAGATCCCCAAAATCCAAAGACACTTTACGCCAGTATGTGGGAATTTCGCAGAACGGCTTGGGGATTTAATTCTGGAGGTAACAATAGTGCACTTTACAAAACCATAGATGGCGGTAAAACCTGGAATAAGATACATAGCGGTTTTCCTGAAGGTAAGCTAGGAAGAATAGCAATTGCTGTGGCACCGAGTGAAACAAACATCCTATATGCGGTCTTAGAAACCGAAAAGACAGAGAAAAATGGACTTTGGAAAAGCGCTGACGCCGGTGAAACTTGGGAACATCTAAATAATGATTTTGGATTGGTCGTACGTCCGTTTTATTTTTCAAGAATCGTAATTGATCCTAAAAACCCAGACGTGGTAATAAAAGCTGGATTAAGTGGTTCTATTAGTCGTGATGGTGGGAAAACATTTAAGAGTTTAGGACAAATGCATAGTGATATACACGATGTGGCGTTTAACATTAAGGATTCTGATAATATATATGCAGGTACAGATGGCGGAGTTTACCGCTCTTGGAATGGCGGAACCACCTTTGAAATCGTTGAAAATTTACCACTATCACAATTTTACCACATTAGCGTTGACGATGCGGAACCCTACAATGTTTACGGAGGCCTGCAAGACAACGGAAGTTGGTACGGGCCATCATCTTCACCTGGAGGCGTAAATGCCAGGGATTGGAATAGCGTTGGTTATGGAGACGGGTTTAGAGTATTAAAACACCCTACTAAAAATATCATCTACTCTGAAATGCAAGGTGCCGACAATGTATGGCGTTACAATATCGATAATAATCGTACTAAGACTATACAACCACTACCAAAAAAAGGGGATGTAGAGCTACGGTTTAATTGGAATGCGCCAATGGCGGTCAGCAATCACCTGCCAGACCGTTTTTATATGGGTAGCCAATTTGTTCACCAATCTGATGATATGGGTGACACTTGGAAAATTATCTCACCCGATCTTACCACAAATGACCCGGCTAAGCAGGATCAAAGTAAATCTGGAGGGCTCTCGGTTGACAATAGTGGGGCAGAGAACCATACCACAATTTTCACAATTGCAGAGTCGCCGTTGGATAAGGACGTTTTATGGGTGGGCACAGACGATGGCAACGTTCAAGTTACACAAGATGGAGGTAATACTTGGTCAAACGTTACCCAAAATCTTACAGGAATACCAAAAAATACATGGGTTTATCATATAGAAGCCAGTGTTCATGATAAGGGTAAGGCTTACGCAGTGTTTGATGGTCATACTGCCGGAGATATGAAACCTTACGCTTTAAAAACAAATGACTTTGGCAAGACCTGGACATCTATAATTTCCGGTGATATTAAGGAAAATGCTTTTGTACGAAATATTCAAGAGGATTATGAAAATGAAGACCTTCTGTTTCTTGGAACCGAATTAGGACTGTATATTACAGTTGATGGCGGAAAAAATTGGAATCAATTTACAAACAACATGCCGCCTGTTGCTGTACATTTCATTGATTTACAGAAAAAAACCAACGATTTGGTGATGGGAACCCACGGCCGTGGCGTGATAATCATAGATGATATTAGTCCACTACGTGAAATCAACAGTGATATACTAAAAAAGGATGTTCATTTTTTTGAAAACGATACAATCACTATGAAAGAACAAAGTGGTTTTAGTGGAAGCTTTGGTGGTGAGACCCAATTTGTAGGAAGTAACAAACCGACATCTGCTAGAATCGTTTACTACCTAAAAAAGCGCCACACTTTTGGTAAAATGAAAATGGAGATTCAAGATGAACATGGGAATAAAATCACAGAGATTAGTCCCGGTAAGTCTAAAGGAATTAATTTAGTGTATTGGGATTTTAGAATGAAAGCGCCAAAAATGGCTGAAGGTAAAACCATGTCTTTTGGTGGTTTTACTGCACCTCGCGTATCTGCTGGAACCTATAAAATTGTCTTAGAAAAAGGAAAAGACACTTATGAACATAGCATAGAGCTAACCTATGATGATACGGCTATGACCACGCTGTCTAAACGAAAGGAACAGGAAAAAATGACGAAAACGCTCTTTGATATGGTTGAGGAATTGGCCTTTATGGTTTATGAGATTAATGAAATTCAAGATAAGGCTGTTGATGTTATTGGAGCGGAAAGAGATGCCTTAAATGAAATGGTGACAATACAACTGAAAGAAAATCCGGACAAAACTGAAAAGGAATCATTAAAAAAGTATAAACAATTATTTAAAAATAAAAAAGTCGCTTTAAATGCATTTGTAGCCTTGGAAAAACTCCGTAAGGATTTGGTAATTACAACGGGAGATAATTACGTCGCATCGGCAGAACCGGAATTAAGGGAAAGAATGAGCGAGTTGTACAGCAATGTTGCTAGTAGTTTTGATCAAGTCTCAGGAAGCTACGTGCAGAATTTTGAGCTTATATCTGATGAATTTGAAGAAGCAAAAAATCGTTATAGTGAAATTAAGGAAAATGAAGTAGAGAAGTTCGTTCGCTATCTTGAGAAAAATGAGATAGAAAAACCTAAAATTGAGTCAATTGAAAGTTTTCTTTCGAAATAAAATATAAAACGTTTTTGCTTTTAAACATTAAAACCTCAAGCTGAAATAATCAGTTTGAGGTTTTCTTATATCGTTTGCGTGCTAAGAAAATAAACAGTTTACAATACCAAAAATAATATGAAACCGCATTTAAATTTTAGTTTAAGAGCTATCTATTTATAATATCTCGATAAATTGATTTTTTTTGCGGAATTGTAAGACGTTTGTAGTTTTGATTCGGTATCGAGTGTCAAATTTATGAATATGTCATTGACTCTATTTTTTATAAATTTTAAAGTATTTTTTGCGCTACAATTTAAATACTGGATAAGATAATAAAGGTTCGCTTCTAGATTCTGTACCGAGATACCTTTGTTTGAAAAAGACCCTTTTTAATATTTTCCCGCATATAACACTATTTGATAAGTTCGTTCTGTAATATTAACACTAGAATTCATAAAAAGCTCTATTCTACTTTCAATCGGGTTACTTTTTAAACCGATATTCAAAGCATTGCTAGACGAGGACTCGTTAGAAAGGCTAATATCATCGAAAATCAAACTCGACCCTAACATGTCAGTCATAGTCAGAGTATTTGTTTCCTCTATTTTGAACTCCGGAATATTAGATGCGTTGTCATTATTTTCTAAAATTCCAAAATTATACTCACGTAACTACAACCACAACCTGCTTAGGTTGCATCGAAATTAGAGGTTTCTATAATGTTCGTTCCATCTAGAATTAGTTCATAGTTAAATTCAAAGCCATTACACTTTCCATATCCAATGGTTTTAGGAAAGTCCTGATTTGGAATAATGTTATTAGTAAATAATATTGTAGGAGCACCTATGCTGGGTATTTCAATATCATCAAAATCCGGTATCATAATACGGTGCAGGTACCAATTTAAGAACCAGTTTAAGGGAAATGGTCCTCTTTGGAGAGTTGTGCTATCGCCATTATCAATATGAATTAAACTAATATTTTAGATTAATCCGGTAAGGTTTGCTTTTGAAAAATTGTGAGAATTATTATTCAGGCCAAGGGTGTTTATGAAAGACTTTCAAATATTCCTGATGGTAAAAAAAATACTCATTGGCGGAATCGGCTGTGATATTGAAATTGATTATGTTATTTTCTGAATATGTCCCAGTAAATACATCGCAAGACCATTGCACAGAACACGAGGATAGGTTAAAATTTTCAGAAACAGGCATGTCTTTGAATATGATTGTAATAGGTGTTTTTGCATTTTAGTAGTTCTCAATAAAAATATCATCAATCGATAAGTTGTAGAGATGCTGCTCACTAAGGTGTACAGTTTGAAATTTACGTTATAAGTCAAGGGGAAGTAGCAGCAACAATGGATGAAT
>Ga0207419_1000277_pt1 | contig 43654 bp, 22 predicted proteins | sample ElkSloMetagenome_4_FD_184723 | JGI IMG/M metagenome (GOLD analysis project Ga0207419, IMG submission 184723) | Hot spring microbial communities from Elkhorn Slough, Monterey Bay, USA - MD2A (version 2) | ecosystem: Environmental > Aquatic > Marine > Intertidal zone > Estuary: Microbial mat ...
CATAGGTGCCGCTCCCTGGCATTCAGTGCTCGCGTTCTCTTCTGGTCTGGTGTGAGTCTACCATAGGTGGGGGAAGTTATTCTTTTATGGACCCTAAGCAGGCCAGGGGCGGGCTACCAGGATGGTAGCCCGCCCCTGGCCTGATCCGGTATCCAGCGGCTAAGATGGGGAGGACCGCAGCAGAACGGGATGCGGATGCACTTTTGCGCGTCCCTACCGAATGCTTTTACCCATGAGCAATGGCCCCCGACCGGCTGATGAACGTTGAAAAAATAGTGCGGATATGGAGTGGGGCCGCTTCAGCCTTCACCCGCCGGGACACCAACCGCTTTGTCTACCCCGTCTCCCCCGATGTAGGAGAAGAGTCCGGCACCGGGGGAGGCTCTGCCGTCAACTCGGCCAGCAGCTTCCGGGTGCGGTTTACCTCCGGGAGGTTCTGCAACTCCGTGAAGAGTTGCGCATTGGCCTGGAGTAATTCAACGGCCCGCTCCCGCTCCCCCTGAGCAGCGGCAATCCGCGCCTCCAGCCGCTGAAAGCGACCATACTCTTCGCTCTGCACATCAACGTCTAAGGCTAACCCCTCCTGGTATTCCGTGATAGCCGCTGCAAGATTGTCGCGCTGCAGCGCGATCTCTCCTAACACGGTATAACAGTCAAGTTGTTCCGCAGAGAGGTTCATCTGTGCGGCAATAAACTGGCTGCGGAAAGCGGCATGTTCGGCTGCCTCCCATTGCTGCAAAGCGGTAAGTACATACCCAAGATTGAGTAATGCAAGCATTTGATGATATGTGTCGTGAACTTCAGTGGCTTGCCGGACTGCCTGGTTAAGATAGTTGTGTGCCTCCTGGTAGTTTTCCATATCATAGAAGGCCCAGCCGATATTGTTCAGGGTCAGAGCCAGAAGACGCCGGTTGCCAATCCGCTCGTTAATCTCTATGGCTCGCAGCGCATAGTGGGTTGACTCTTCAAAGAATCCTTCCATCCCGGTAAGATTACCCAGGTTATTTAACGCCTTGGCCTGACCGATGAGATCACCGCTCTGCTCGCTGGCTGCCAGGCTCTGTTGCACAAAGTAGCGCGCCACCTGCATATTGCCTCGGGTATAGGCAATGCCCCCCAGTCGGTTGAGGATCTGGGCCTGCTCGTCTTCCATGCCCTGCGGCGCGATTGCGGCCAGCGCCTGTTCCAGATAGTGCTGGGCCTGCTTCAGGTTTTCCTGGCGGAAGTATACCCAGCCGGTATCGCTCAGAATACGCACATACTCGCGTTTCGCTTCATCGGTGAGTGGTATAGTTTTACTGGTTTCCATCGTTTCGGTGGCATGGGCCAGCCAGAGCAGTGCGACTTCCAGCCGTCCCTCATGCTCGTGGGTGCTGCCGATTTTGCGCTGTAGCCCGGCCCGCTGGACGGCATATCCGGCGCGATCATACTGGGTGAACATGCTGAGCAGTTCGCCATACTGCTCGCGTGCGGCGGTATATTCCCCGATCAGCGTCAGCACATCGCCCAGGTTTTCATAGATCAGGGCGGCCTGCGCCAGGTCGGGTGGGGTATTCTCCCGGGTCTGCCAGGGGGCGGTCGCCAGCGCCTGCTGGTAGAGCTTGATCGCCTCGTCATTGGCATAGCGTGTCCGGGCCTGGTGGGCCGCCGCCAGGAAGTGCGGGAAGGCCCGGTCGGGCAGGTGGGCCAGACGGTAATGCTCGGCCAGGAGCGCATGCTGCTCATCAAGATGGTTGCCGTAGATCTGCTTGATGGCGGTGGCAATCCGGGCATGCAGGCCGCGTCGATGCACAAATAGCATGCTGCCATAGGCTACTTCGCGGATCAAAGTATGTTTGAACTGATAGGCCGGCCGGGTCGTATCCATATCCGGCATGATAATGGCGGCATGAATTAATTCATGTAGGCGCTGCTCCAGCGTATCATCATCAGGTGATACAACGGTGGCCAGGAGTTGCCGGGTAAAGTGCTGCCCGATCACGGCGGCGATCTGCACCAGCGCGCGAGTAGCTTCCTCCAGTCGATCCAGGCGCGCTATAATCAGTTGTTCAATCTGGAGCGGAATAACAATGCTATCAACCGGGCGCGTTGCGATCCAGTGGCCGTCCTCGTCGCGCTGCAGGATGCCGGACTCCAGCAGGTAGCGCACCGTCTCTTCCTGGAAGAGCGGCGTCCCGTCGAGTTGGGCAAACAGGGTGTGGAGTTCCGGCGGCGGCGCGCCATCCAGCAGGGTTGCCAGCAGGGTCGCGCTATCCGTCGATTTCAGGTTGTCCAGGGTGATAGTGGCGCAGTGCGGCAGATTACTCCAGGGAGCCACCAGGATCGGGAAGGGGCGGTAGAGCAGCAGCAGCAGAATGGATTGTCCCTCCAGTTCGATGGCGAACCGCTCGATCAGCGCGCGACTCGAGGCATCGCTCCACTGCAAGTCATCAATGATCAGGACCAGGGGTTGTCGGCGCGCAATGGCAAAGCAGAGCATCAGGATCAGATCTTGCAGGCGCTCGTGGCGCTGATCCGGCGTGAGTGCCCGGATCAGGGCAGTCTCTGGGATAGGGAGATGCAGCAGGGGAGCCAGGAGCGACGCAAAACGGCTCCACTCGGGTACCAGGGTGTCAAGCTGCTGCTGTACCACTGTTGCCTGTGCCGTTCGATCCGGCGCGGCAGCTCCTTCCGGCTCATTGGATGGACCCATCTGGAGCAACTGGGGCAGCAGGCGACTCATCACCGCATGAGGCGTCGTCTGCTCATAGCTCTGGCACTCCCCACGAATAATCCTGACCGTGGGAGTCAGTGCCTGAATTGCCGGCACAGCCTCGTTTGCCAGCCGCGACTTGCCAACTCCGGCCTCCCCGGTCAATACCAGCACGCGCCCGGCGGCTTCAGTGGGAGTGAGTGCCTGATTTGCAATTTCGATCAGTTGCGTCAGCGCTGCATCCCGCCCCACCAGCGGCGTTGCGCGGTGCAGCATGTCTGGTATGGAAGCGGAAGAACGCTTCTGGATGGCGCGATAGATCTGTACAGACTGCGCGAAACCCTTCAGTTGCTGGGGCGGCAGGGGCGTGGCCTGCAAATGCCGGCGCACGCTGTGATAGGTGCGCGAAGTCAGTAAGATATCATCCTCGCGGGCAACGTCGAGTAAGTGGGCCGCCAGATTCACCGTTTTGCCAATCACCGTATACTCGTAGCGTTGGGGCGCACCAACAATCCCGGCAAATACCACACCGCCGGCAATACCAATGCGCTGGCGCAGCGCGCTCTGCGCTACCTGCAACAGTGGCCGTTGTTCCGGATGGCTTTCCGTCCAGGCACGCAGCAGGTTAGCGGTTTCCTGATCGGTATTATCGAGGGTGGCGCGCAGTTCCAGCGCAGCCTGCACCGCGCGGGTCGGGTCATCTTCGTGGGCAATGGGTGCGCCGAAGATCGCCATCAGGCGATCACCGAAGGTTGCCATATCGATTTTGTTAATGCTCCCCCCGTAGCGCCGGATCAGCGATTGGGTCTGACAGTAGTAGGTGTTGAGTACTCGCCCGATAATCGTGGTGTCGTGTTCGATCTGGGCGGATAGCTCCAGCAGCGCCAGGAGCTTACGGAATGCATAAAAATTGGCAAAAAACACTGTAACCGGGCGAAACTCGCCCCGCTCATCGTGGGTATGCAGAAAGCGTCGGGGTAAATCATAGGGAATATAGGACCGCAGTCGGGCGATCCGGCGCAGCAGCATCTGCAACGCTGCCAGATCGGGTACGGGAAGTTCCGCTTGCGGGACTGTTGGCCGGGTGGGTGGCGGCAGTGGTTCCTGCGTGAACCCGGTCAGCAGGTGGAGTCCCGGCAACTTCTGCCGGGTGTGCGCGGCGGTCAGATTGCGCAGAGTCTCATCAGAGAGGACGATCTCATCGGGCATGGTCGCTTCCTGCGCCACCAGCAGGCGGTTGACGGCCCGTCCGGTCATAATCAGGCTGGTATGGTTGAGCGTGCCGACTTCCGTGAAGAAGATGCGGTCGCTATGCACACTGATGCGCAGATGTAGATCAAAGCTGCCCTTGCTGGTCGTCAGATTGGCAAACTCGCCCATGCGGGCTTGCATTGCGTGGGCCGCAGCGCAGGCGTGTACGGCATGATCATCACCCACATCGCGGGCATCAAAAAAAGCAGTGACAGCATCACCGCCAAATTTGACCACGCCGCCGCCGTATGCATAGATTTCGTCCAGCAGCATGCCAAAGAGCCGATTAATAATTGCGCCGATCTCCTCACTCCCCTGGCGTCCAGCCATTGCCAGTTGAGTGGAGAGGGCGGTAAAGCCGGAGAGGTCGGCAATAATCAGCGTGCCGCTGAAATACTGCCCGCTGACGGCGCTGTGCGTAGGATCGGTCAGGTGTCTGGCAAGAACCGGCGCCGGCACAAATGGTATGAGCGTCTGAAGATAGTCGGACAGACGATTGCATGCCTCACGCGTGGCTGCCGGAAACGGCGTAGCGCGGCGGAGGGCAGAGGCCAGCGATGCCGGGAGGAGCATCTCCATCAGCATGGTTTCATCTTTAGATAGTTCAACCATGGAAGTAATCCTGAAAAACCACGATCTCTATTCAGAATGAACGGCTCTGTTGTTTTAACCACGCTGTGCCAGGCCCGCTTTGCGCTGTATTTTTTATTCTGGGTTCTCTATCATCATATCATCTCAATGCACATTGAGTGCCAACGTATGGTTAAAATCCGGTTAATTGTGCCGGAGCAGATGATCTTGACACGAATTATGCAATGGAGCCTGTTCTGGCCCGGTGCCGGATCGAAAAACCAGAATCGCCTGCGGCAGCAATGGTATGTTTTCTCTTTCTTCCGACATTATTTGGTCGGAGGTCAAACAATGTCGAAAAAAAGGTCTTCTTTCGTCCTGCCGGAAGCGAGTCCCATCCGCTGGATGGACAACTGCGTAAATCGAGTTGGCGGAACTGTCTCTATAAAACAGCACATGAAGATACTGGCGCGGAACGCAGTAGGGATATTGGCACACCCCTGAGCAGTGTACCATGTCGGCTATGGAGAATGCTATCCGTCTATTCCCGTAGTTTTTCGACTGGTGCTGCGGGGGTTTTCTACAATCTGGTTGTAGCCGGATGTTTGGAAGCAGAATATGTTCATTAAATAAAAACCTCCCGCAGGTAAGTTGGAGCTAACCTGCGGGAGGAGCGGCATAGCGTGTTATAGGAGCGTCGCGTTATCAGCGTACAATCACGCGTGTTCCGTTGGGGGCCCAGTCGAAGAGGAAATGCGCATCGTGTGGCGCAACCCCAACGCAGCCGTGGCTATGCCGCTCACCCGTACCGAAGCGGTCATGCCAGTAGACTCCGTGGATGGCAAACCCGCCCCAGTAGAACATTACGGCGGGCACATCGGGGACGTTCCAGCTTTCGCCGTTGTAACTGCCGCGCAGAGTCTTCTGGCGGTAGCGGGCATAGATGCGCCACTCCCCGGCGGGTGTTTCAAACCTATCTTTGCCGGAGGATATCGGCGCATCCAGCACCAGCATGTCGCCCTGGTAGGCCGTCAGCCACTGCCGGCCCAGGTCAACCTCGATCCGTTTAGGCGCATCCGGGTAGAGATCCGGCGGGGCTGCCGGATATGCTTCATACAGTGGTTCCCCGGTGTAGACCCAGGCGGCATCAGTGCCGATGTTTGCGCGACGCACGGACCAGTCATGCTGCTCCGTCAGATCGAGCAGCAGCACCGTGCGATCAAATGCCTGCACCACCAATCGCTGCTCACCGGCATCGGTTGGAACAATGATATGAAATGCCTGGGTGATCGGCAGGCCAACATCGTGCAACCATCCGCCGGGAAAGAGCGAGAGGCGGTTGATATAGCTCCAGAACTGGTGGGGCACGATGTAGCCCGGCACGGGGGCCAGGCCATAGTCAGCGGGTACGAAAATGCCTTCGTTCAGCCAGGAAGTACCCCCGGTTACGCCATCCGGGACCGGGTAGGTGCTGCGGTACTGCTCCAGTTCGCCATAGGTTATGGGCAGACCGTCAATTGCCATAAAGGGCGCGTCGGCGATCAGGCTGTGCAGCAGCGGCGAATATCCGACCATCTGGGCAGGGTTGTCGGTCAGATGCCGTCGATCTTCCAGGCGGCCCTTCTCAAAATACTGGACGCGCATGCCGTCGGTTTCGTGAATGGCTGAGCGGATCTGCCCCAGCGTGACCGGGCCATGATGTCGCCAGTAGTAGCCGGCAAACGGTTCCGCGACATGTTCCGGCGCGGCCTGCGCCTGAACCGGAGCAGGCGCACTTAACGTGAAACCGGGCAACAGCAACGCCGCCAGCAGCATGCTGATGAACAAGCGGTAGGTGCGAATATGTGACATAGTCTCCTCATGTATCCCCGGCCAGGGCAACCACCTGCGTCAGCGTCGGTTGCTCCTCGCGGAATGCCTGAATATTGATCGACCGCAGCATCACCAGGGAGACCGCCAGCATCAACGCTTCGATCAAAAACACGCCGGCATAGCTGATGGTCGTGTTCCCCGTCACCGAATTTAGAATATCCAGTCCCAGGCCGCCCAGCAGACTGCCCGCGCCCCGCGCCAGCGAGTCAGCAAAGCCCCATGCGCCGATGAACAACCCGACCTGCTCCGGCGTGGTCATGTCGAGCATCAGCGCCAGGTTGGTAGAGGTAGCAATGCCGGTGCCCAGGCCAAAGGTGATAATGCCGGGCAGAAAGAGCGCCTGGATCTCAAGGATACCGCTCAGTCCAATCGTACATAACCCGATCGTCGCCAGGATACCGCCGAGCAGCGCACCCGGTTTCTTGGTCATCCAGCGGTTCAGCAACAGCCCGTACAGCAGCAGTGCGGCCAGCGTTGCGCCGCCCCAGGTCGCCGTCAGTTGCGTAGTCTGTTCGACATTCATCCCGAATGCCTGCGCGCCGAAGGGCTCCAGCAGCAGATCCGGTCCCAGCAGTGCCGTCAGCAGCAGGATCAGGTAGACGAAGAAGAGTCGCGCCTGCGAGTTGGCAAAGACCGCCCGCAGCGCATCCTGCTGACTGTGGCGCGCCTGCGATGACGGCGCGTGATTGCGCGGTTCCAGTCCGACCAGACCCAGCAGCATTAGCCCCAACCCGGTCAGCCCGGCCAGCGCGAAGACCCGTAGCAGTTGCGCATCGCTGTAGGGTTCAAGCGCGCGACCCATCAGGATCGCCGTGATGATCAGGCTGATGATCATCATAAACCACATAATCGCAATCACCCGCGAGCGTTCACGTTCCGGGAAGAGATCGCCGGCGAGGGAGAGGTAGCCCACCACGGCCAGGTTGTAGCCAATCCCCCAGATCAAAAAAACGCCCAGCCCGACCAGCAACCCCAGCCAGAACTGCTCCGCGATCAGGAGAGCCGCGTAGGGCGTCAACGCCATGCCGCCCATGCTAAGGATCAGCCCCACGGCGATGTAGGGCGTGCGGCGATAGCCAAAGAGCGGATGCCGGTCGGAGTAGGCTCCTAGCCAGACCTGCATCGGCGAGAGCACATAGGGCAGAACCACCAGCGCGGCGACGATGCTGGCCGGGATCGCCAGATCATGGATCATCAGGCGATTCAGCACGCCGTTGATCGCCACAAAGGTGATTGCCAGAGCAACATGCAGAAATCCCAGGCGGATAGTTTTTACCAGTGACAACATACACCTCGTTCAGGTTATTTCCTGCTCACTCCGCGTATCATTTCATGTCACGTATTGTAACAAACATTCCGCCGTCGCTGCTCTGGCGAACGACCGTAATTACCCCTTCGACAATGTCGCGCCAGCGCTCGGGCCACTCTTCGGCCTCGGGTGCCCAGACTGCCTGCTCCAGTGAGGTGGCAATCGTGGATGCCTGACTCGGCAGGATGGTCAGGTTGCTGCCGGTGCGGTAGTCATCGTCGGGTTCCCAGTCAAACTCCTCGGCCAGATCGAGGATGGCGGTCAACTCATCGGCGGTAACATCAACTGCATCGCCGGCATCATTCTGAATGGTGTAGTTCATAGTGGATCACTCCTCGCACACGCTGTTATTGCAAGAGTCCGTAATTCCCAGGTGCCCCGCTCTCTCGCTGCGGTGCGTGGAAAGCGTGCAGAAAGAAAGCAGAACTCCTGGGAAATGTCAGACATTATAGCAAATAAAGAACATAGAAGACAGAACAAAGCGCACCAGATGTAGTTCTATCAAACACATTCTTTGTTCTCTGTTCTTTCCAGGCGTTACATCACCCCGACCGGCGGGCATTGCCGAAAATTCCCCGCCTGAATGGTTTGCTCAGCCAGGACGCGCCCGCTCTGCCAGCAGTTCTCAACGCTCACACCGTCGCGGTAGTTGCCGACCAGGTGCAGCCCCCGGCAGGCCGACTCCAACTGTGTCAGGGCAGCCATTCGGCTGGTATGCCCGGCGAGATACTGTGGAATGGAACGTGACCAGCGGGTGACATTGGTCATAAGCGGGGTCCCGGTGGCACCCAGCAGTGCCTGGAGTTCATCTGTGACAATTTTCACTAATTGCGCGTCATCAAGTGCCGGGAGGTGCGGGTAGCGCGCCCCGCCGACATAGGTGGTCATCAACACGGTCCCCTCCGGCGCACGACCGGCGAAGAGTGATGAGTTCCAGAGCGTACCCAGGATCTGGCGGCTCTCGCGGCCCGGGCAGAGCATTCCAAAGCCGTCCAGCGGATGCGCGACATCTTCGCGCCGGTAGCCGGTATGCACCACGGCCATGGGCGTGTAGGGAATGGTCCGTAGTGCCTGCGCCGCCGCCGGGTTCAGATCGGCGACCAGGCCGGCAATCACATCGGCGGGGGCTGCCAGGATTACCTGGGCTGCCGGCACGGTTTTCGCCTGCCCGTTGCGCGTTACGGTGACACTCCAGCCATCGTCAGCCGGCTGAAGTGCCGTGGTCGGCATGTTAAGCCAGACGCGCTCCGAACCGAGGGCGTTGGCAATCGCGCGCGGCCAGGTTGCCAGGCCGTCCGGGAAGCTAAACATTTCGCTGCGTGGGCGCTTGCCCGCGGTCTGCGCGCCGTTGGCCCGGGTGCGTTTGCGCCCGCTGATCATGCCAATCACGATGCTGCCGCTGCGCTGTTCCGCCTCCCAGATGCTGGGGAACGCGGCGCGCACCGAGGTCGCCGCCGGATCGCCCGCATACACGCCGGAGACAAACGGGTCAACCAGGCGCTGGGCCGGCTCCGGACCCAGCCGTCGGGTGAAGAACGAAGCGATACTCTCGTCCGGCATGCGGGTGCGCGGTATCAGCGGCTCGGCCAGCATGCGTAGCTTACCTGCCGGCGAGAGCAGTCGGCTTTTTACCAGGGCCGGGGGCGAGGTCGGGATCAACTCGGGCCGGCCGTCCAGTACGATGTAGCGGCGCGCGCCCTGACGGTCGGCCACCAGCCGCTGCTCGGCAATGCCCAGTTCGGCAAACTGCTGCCAGAGCAGCGGATCTTTCCCCACCACGGTGTTGGGACCATGTTCCAGCACAAAACCATCGTCGGTGCGTTCGCTGCGGATCGAGCCGCCAACCTCGTCGCGGGCCTCGACTACCAGCACCGAAGCGCCGCGCTGGTGAAGCGTGTAGGCCGCGCTCAACCCACTAATACCTGCACCAACAACAATATAATCATACATAAATTACCCTTAAGGGTTAGGGGTTACGGGTTAGGGGTTACATAATCGCGCCAAAATCTGATCTGTAACCCCTAACCGTTAACCGTTAACCGTTAAAAACTATATCGTTTTTGAAAACAAAGGTCGGTCGCTCTTCTGTTCGAGATAAGCATCCAGTTCCATGCAGAGATTGCGGATGAAAAAGCGGCCCAGCGTTGTTACCTTCAGGCCGACGGGGTCAAACTCGACAAATCCCTCATCCGCGAAAGGTCGCAGCCGCTCAAGCTCTGAACCGAGGGCATCTGTGACGCTCACTCCAAAATCGGCGCAGGTGAGATCGTAGGGTAATTCCAGATTGCACATCATATGCGTAATGACCTTGCGCCGCAGTTTATCATCCTGGCTCAGATGCATCCCCTTGACGATGGGTAGTCGGCCCGCGTCCAGCGTCTTCTGGTAATCGCCCAGTTTGGCGTCATTCTGCGCAAAGTGGCCCGCCAGATCGCTGATCCCGCTCATCCCCAGCGCGATCATATGCGGCGCGGCCTGGGTGGTGTAGCCCATGAAGTTGCGATGCAGCCGCTTCTCGCGTACGGCAACCGCCAGTTCATCGTTATGCCGGGCAAAATGATCCATGCCGATCCAGTCGTATCCCGATGCGTTCAGGGTTTCGATGGCCGCCAGGAAGAGATCGAACTTCTCGTAGGTGCCGGGCAGTTGGGTGGTATCGACCTGCTTCTGGTTGGCCTTGACCCAGGGCACATGCGCATAGCTGAAGCAGGCGAGCCGATCCGGGTTGAGATTGATGACCTCGCGCAGGGTGCGGCGGAAGCTCTTCTCGGTCTGGAAGGGCAGGCCGTAGACGATATCCAGGTTAACGCTGTCGAAGCCCAACTCACGGCAGGCGGCATAGATCGCCCGCGTCTGCACTTCCGGCTGGATGCGACCAATCGCTTCCTGCACCTGGGGCTCGAAGTCCTGCACGCCCAGGCTGACCCGGGTGAAGCCCAGTTCGCGGTAGAGTTCCAACTGTTCGCGGGTGGCGATACGCGGGTCAACCTCGACGGAGATCTCGCCGTTGTAGTCCACCTCAAAGGCGTCGGCCAGCATGCTGAAGAGGTGACGTGTCTGCGCGGCGTTCAAAAAGTTCGGTGTGCCGCCACCCCAGTGGATCTGCACCACCCGGCGGCGCGCGCCCAGCGTGGCCGTTACCAGTTCAATCTCGCGCCTGACCCGATCCAGGTAGGCATCAACCACGCCGGACTTTTTGGTCACGGTGGCGTTACAGCCGCAGTAGTAACAGCGCTCCGCGCAGAAAGGCAGATGCACATACAGCGTCAGGTCTGCTCCCGGCTGTTCCGCAAAGTCGCGCAGCGCCTGCCGGTAGTCTTCCTCGTCAAAATTATTACTCCAGACCGGAACGGTCGGATAGCTGGTATAGCGCGGTCCCGGCTTGTTGTAGCGATCCAGGAGTTCCCGCGAGACGGAAATTGTTTCCATTATTCTAGCTCCTCTAGCCCACTGACGTGGTCAGACCAATTCCTTCCAGCCGGTCTTCCAGGTCATCATAGATCTCGTGCAGTGCCTCCAGTGTCTCCGCGTCCGCTTCCCAGAAGCCGCGCGCGCTGGCTTCCAGCAGGCGGCGGGTTACGGCGGCGGTGGCATGCGGGTTGAGTTGTGACAGCCGCGCGCGCATGGCCTCGTCCAGCAGGAAGGTGTCGGCGACGCCCTGGTAGACCCAATCCTCAACGGCGGTGGCGGTAACGCTCCAGCCATAGGTGTTGTTGACCCGCGCTTCAATCTCGCGCACACCTTCGGACCCATGCGCCAGCATCCCCTCAAACCACTTGGGATTGAGCAGCTTGGCGCGGGTTTCCAGGCGCACCATCTGCTCCAGCGAACTCAGGCGGCCGGTTGCGGCAACGGCGTCGGCGACCATGACCGGCGGACGCTTGCCGCGCAGCACTTCGACGCTCTTGGTCATCCCGCCCAGGTTCTCGTAGTAGTTGTCGATGTCGCTGATGCCGACCTCGAAGCTGTCAATATTCTGGAAGGTAGCATCTACAGTGGATAGTGCGCTTTCCATGATACCACGGGCATCCTGCCACTGCCCATTGCCGCTGAAGGCAAAACTCTTGCGGCTCAGGAAGGTATCGCTTAACTGCTCCTCCTGGTCCCAGGTGCCGCCATCGATCATATGGTTGACATTTGCGCCGTAGCAACCGGGGGCGTTGGCAAAGATGCGGGTTGCGGCGGCGTCCAGGCTGATGTTCAGCGCGGCGGCCTGTTCCAGCGCATGTTTGCGCACAAAGTTCTGCTCAAGCGGCTCGTCGGCATTGGCCGCCAGATGCACCGCTTTGTCCATCAGCCCCATCTGGTGGTGCAACAGGTCGCGGAAAATTCCGCTGACCGTGACCACCACATCAACCCGGGGGCGACCCAGTTCCGCCGGCGGGATGAGCGTCACATCGGCCACGTTCCCCAGTTCGTCGTTGACCGCGCGCACTCCCAGCAATGCCAGCACCTGCGCGATCCCTTCGCCATTGCTCTTGAGGTTGTCAATGCCCCAGAGCACCACCGCGACCGACTCAGGGAGTGCGCCCTGGGTCTGTGTCAGGTTCTCCAGCATTTCGGCCACCAGCCGGCTTCCAGCATCCTGCGCCATGGCTGAGGGCATGCGGAAAGGATCAAGCCCATAGATATTGCGGCCGGTCGGCACAACTGCCGGGTTGCGCACCACATCGTTGCCGGGGGAGGGCGAAACATACCCGCCGCGCAGCGCATGCAGCATCCCCTGTAACTCCTGGTCGGCGATAATCTTGTCCACCAGATCATCCAGCAGGGTCCAGAGCGGCGTCAGCGTGCCCGGCCGGATCTGCGCCGCCTGCTGCAGATAGGCATCAACCTTGCGCTGGTCGGGTTTTTGTTCGTTGTTCGTTGTTCGTTGTTCTACAAAGAGGCGCATGGCTTCGCGGCAGATGGTGTCGATCTGCTCCCAGTGCTCCTGCGCCGTGCGACTGGTCTTCAAATTGGCGCGCAGTTCTTCGTAATCCTGACCCAGGCCGGTAGCCACCATGCGCGGCAGCGGTGTCAGCGTGGTCGTGCCGTTCTTGCCGATTTTGGGCTGCGCAAAGGCAGCGATCAGGGCCAGGATGTCGATCAACTCCTCCTGCGAGGGCGCTTCGCCCAGGATGTGCAGCCCCACCGGGATCATGCGCTGCTCCACCTGGATTAGCTCATGTGCCAGGGCTGCGACATAGGCTTCGTCCTCGGTGGCCGTAACCGTGATATCCAGTTTTTCCGCCTGGGTGCGGATGTCGGCCAGCAGTTCCGGTGACGGGTGGGCGCGGTAGCTGTCCAGGTTATCTTTGAGCAGGCGCAACCCTTTGTAGAGCCCGGCATGCTGGAGCGGCGGCACCATGTAACTGACCAGGGTCGCCGCGCCGCGCCGCTTGGCAATCGTGCCCTCGCTGGGGTTGTTGACGCTGTAGTAGTAGAAATTGGGCATGCTGCCCAGCAGGCGCGTCGGCCAGCAGGTGCTACTCAGTCCGGCCTGCTTGCCCGGCATAAACTCCAGCGCGCCGTGCGTGCCAAAGTGGATAACCGCATCCGCGCCAAACACATGCTCCAGCCAGGCGTAGAACGCGGCGAAGCCATGGTGCGGGGCGGCGTCTTTTGCCATCAGCAGGCGCATCGGGTCGCGCTCGTAGCCGAAGCTGGGCTGAATGCCGACGAAAACATTGCCAAACTGCTTGCCCAGGATATGAAAATTCTTGCCGTCGGTGAGCAGTTCACCCGGCGCGCGGCCCCAGAACGGCTCGATATCGACATAAGCCGGGAAGAGCCGCCGATAGTCGTCCAGCGGGAGTTGCGCCGCCACATTGCCGTCGGTACCGTGCAGCAGGGCATTGCCCTCGGTCAGCGCCAGGCGCAGCGCCTCGGCACTCTCCGGTACCTCGACGGTGTAGCCATCGGCCTGGAGCGCCTGCAACAGCTTGTGCAGGCTGGCAAAGACATCCAGGTAGGCGGCAGTGCCGATATTGCCCAGGTTGGGCGGGAAGTTGAAGATGGCGACGCCCAGTTTTTTGTCGGCGTTGGGTGTGTGGCGCAGGGCCACATGCTGCGCAATCCGGTTGGCCGCCAGTTCGATCTGCTGCGGGAGCGCCACAAACTTGTCACTGCCGCCGGTCGGGCCGCCGATCACCAGCGGCTCAATCGCGCCGTCCAGCTCGGGCAGGGCCACGTTGAGCGAGAGCTGGATGGGCACCAGGCCGGTGTCGTCGCGCTGCCACTCCTCCACGCGCTGGAAGGCCAGCGGGATCAGGTCCATGCACTCGACATCCAGTTGTTCCAGGGCGATGCGTGCCTCTTCCGGGCGTCCCTCGGCCGGGCCGCCAACCAGCGAGAAGCCGGTGCCGTTGATCAGCAGGTCAATCTCGGTCTCAGACTCGGCGAGGGCCGGTTTGCGGCGCGACTTCTTGTCCGCCGCGCCATTTGACATAAAAAACTGCTCAATCGCCGGGCGCGCATCCAACCCGGCGCTGTAGGCCATCCGCACTTCGATGCTCCGGTCCTCCAGCGCGCGCGTCAGTGCTTCCAGATGGGCGGTATTCCCACTCAGTGCCACCGTCCGCAGCGAGATAATGCCGACAGTGCCTCGGTCCGGTTTCGGGCGCTTTGCCTTCTCTTCTTTGCTTTTACTGCGCTGTTTCTGCCACTTCTGGTAGCTCTTCAGATCAGCGAAGGTCTCCGGGGAATCGGGATGGAACAGGGCCGTATCCGGGTAGAGGACCGGATCTTCCAGCGGCAACTGCCCCTTCTGTCCAGGGACGTAGCGCTCGATCAGCAGCGCCAGCATGCGTGTGAGGTTGTCGGGCGAGTTATTCAACCAGTATTGATGCACGGCGATGTAGGTATGCAGGTCGCGCGCTTTGCCGGGGATATGCTTGAGTACTTTGCTCAGGTTGCGCAGCACGGCCAGTTGCCGCCGCGCCTCGCTCTGGCCGCCTTTGGGTCGCAGCTTGCGGATCCACTGCATCAGCAGGCCGGACTCTTCGCCCTCATCGCGGGATTGCAGCGTGAACTTGCCGATGCGGGTCTTGTGTAGCAGCGCCGGGTTGCTGGTGATAATGCAGACCGGGCCGCGCGCCTGATCCAGCGCCCGCTCCAGCGCGCGCACACACTCTTCTCCGAAGAGGCGCGCGCCAAAGGTGAAGTCGGCGCGGGCAATATCGCGGGTCAGCCGCTCCCAGTCCGCCTCCTCGCGCAGGAGGGCGGTATTGTAGAGGCTAATATCGAGCTCGACCCCGTGGGTCTGGCGCAGAGTCGCTGCTGCTTCGCGCAGGGCCGCGCTGTGCGTCCCCTCCATGGTGAGAAAAACAAAGCGCATATGTCCTCTCTCTCATTCAATCCACAGATGCCGGCAGCCGATCTGACCGCCGGCATCTACCGACCGATCGGCTATGCGGATATGGTTCGTTCTTGCCGGCCGGGGCCGGGATAGTTCGGGAAGCCCTCCAACCCCTTCCAGCGGGTCGCTTCCTGAGTGGGTACCGGCGGCAGACGGTAGGTTGCGAACAGGCGCAGCCCGATGGCGGCTTTGAGCCGGGCCGCCTGAGCCACCGCGATAGGATCACTCCGGCGGGACAATTCGTGAATGCGCCGGTCATACCGGACACAGGCATCCAGGTTGTCGAAGAAGGCCGGATGCTCAACCGGCAGCGTCACCGGGAAGACCTGAGTCGTAATCTGGTTGGTCAATCGGATAACCTGCTGATCATAGTCCCGCCAGTTCAGCTTCAGCGCGTTGTAGAAGTTGGTCCGCCGCGCGTCATTCAAATACATCGTGGCATACACCGCCAGCAGGAAGAAGCGAATCCAGCGTCGGTTGGCCCCTTGGAGCAGTTCCGGTTGGCTGCGCATCAGCAGCGCGAAGAACTCACCGTGGCGGTACTCATCGTTGCACCACTCCTCAAACCATTTGAAGATCGGGTGAATAATCCCGTCCGGCTGCGCTTGCAGATGCCGGAAGATAGTAATGTAGCGCGCATAACCGATCTTCTCCGACAGATAGGTGGCATAGAAGATAAATTTGGGCTTGAAGTGCGTATACTTCTTGCGCTTCTGCAGCACACTCAGGTTCAGCGCCACATTCAGGTCGCCCATCGTCCGGTTGAGAAACCCGGCGTGGCGACCCTCGTCGCGGCTCATATACTGGAAGATCGCCCGCAGCGTCGGATCTTTGAGATGCTTGACCATCTCGGCGTAGAGCAGGCAGCCGCTAAACTCGGCGGTGCAACTCCGCTCCAGGAACTCAATAAAGGTCTCGCGCTCGGGCATATCGTCAAAGTTTGCCAGAAATTCTTCGTTGCGCACAAAGTGATTTCGGTTGTAGTCGCGTGCAAACTCGTTGCGAATCCAGTCGAACTCATCGCGCAGATGCTCAATATTCAACTTATCGATCTGATCGAAATCAGTGGTATAAAAACGCGGCGTCAGCATGGCCTCTTGCAGCGCGTGCCGCGTGGTAAAACTCATTCCCGGTTCCATCGCCTACCTCCTTGTAGGGGTTAGGGGTTAACGGTTAGGAGCTAACGGTTAGGGGTTAACGGTTAATCGTTATTCGAGAACTAACCCGTAACCTGTACCGTAACCTGTAACCTGTAACCCGTAATCCGTAACCTGTAACCCCTAACCCGTAACCGTTTCTCATGGATGCTCAACCAGTTCGCTGATCTCTACAAGGCTGCTCCGCTTGATCAGGTGGCGCTTCAGCCGGCTTGCCTTGTATAACCGCACCGGGCTGGGGTACGACAGTTCGCCCTGCGTACGCCCCTGCTCGGTCTGCGGCAGCGCGAGAATCTCCAGCGTATCGCCGGGCTGGATCTCCATCCCCGCCGGTAAATCAACATGCAGGTGGAAATGCTCATGCTCACTCTGCAGGTGAACGGTAGCATTACCCTCAGCGACAACTTCACGCCGGTACCAGCGGATCAGCGCCGCCGCGCCGGCTCCGACCGCCAGCAACCCCAGTAGTTGCTTCATAACGCCTCCTCCCGTCGCGCCTCCAGCAGCGTGACATGGTAAAACCCCTTGCTGACGCGGACGCTACGGCAGACGCGCATCCCCGCAGTTGCCAGGGTCTGTGCCACAAAGCTGTCCGACATCATCTGGATCTCGGTGCGCCGCTGGCTCTTGGGGAAATGCCCACCCAGCCAGTGCATCATTGCCAGTAACTGGTTGTGGGGCGCGTAGGTCAGCAGCAGCGTCTCCCGGCAACTCTGCGCCAGCCGTCGGCACATCGGGGCAAACCCCGATTGTGAGTAATGGATCAGCACGTCAAAGCAGGCCACAACATCATAGCTGCCACGGATAGTTTCTAGATCGCCCGTCACAAAGTTGATACGCTCGCGCACGCCGGCCTGCTCGGACTGCGCAACGGCGGCGTGGACCATCTGGGGCGCGATATCAATGGCGGTTACGGCGAAGCCGCGCCGGGCCAGCGCGGTACTGAAGAGACCGGTACCGCAGCCCGCATCGAGGGCGCGCGCGTCGGCGGGAAAGGTCTGCTCATCCAGCCAGGCTTCGGCCTGCGCCAGCATGCTGGTGTGCCCCTCGCGGATCGAGCGCCGCACCGAAGAGAGCTCGCCCTGCCCGTAGATCGCCGCCCAGCGCTCAAAACCGACGCCATCGAAATAGCGCCGCAACTGCTGTTTATGCTCCTGCTCCAGTTGATCGGGGCGCGTAAGTGTAGCCTTCTGCTGTGTCATAAGTATTGGTATGGTGCGTACTGCGTATTGCGTAAGCCGGCAAACAAGGGTGCCCCGCAGTACGTACTACGCGCTAAAAAGCTATCGCCAGCCACCGATGACCTCGAAGATCTCGCGGTCGCCCATGGGTTGCGGCACGGCGGATGCCGGACCATTCAAAATATTCTCGGCCAGTTGCTCAAAGGGTGTGGTGCAGATAACCTGGTCGGGATGCTCCAACTCGAACAGGGTTTTGCCGGCCAGCCGACTGCGCCGGATCAGGTCGTGGTAGGGAATCTCGGCCATGATGCGCGTGCCGACCTGCGAAGCAAACTCCTCCAGCAGCGTGGTGCCACCGCCGAGCTCATGATCGACCCGGTTGGCGATGATTCCGGCCAGTTGCACTTTGTAGCGTGCGCTCTTCTGCTCTACCGCCAGACAGAGCCGATTCGCGGCGAAGATACTGTCAAAGTCGTTGCAGGCGATGATCATTGCGTAGTCGGCATAGTTTAGCGGGGCGCTAAAGCCACCGCAGACTACATCACCCAGCACGTCAAACAGAATGACATCATACTTGTCATAGAGGCCAAACTCCTTGAGCAGTTTAACCGTCTCGCCGACAACATAGCCACCGCAGCCGCTGCCCGCCGGTGGGCCGCCCGCCTCCAGCGTATCCACTCCGGCAAAACCGGTTTTTACCACATCCTCAACCATGATTTCTTCGTGGTGAAAATCAACTTCATCGAGGACATCAATGACCGTGTTCTGCAACTGCCCGGTCAGTGGGAAGGTACTGTCATGCTTGGGATCACAACCGATCTGCAGCACCTTTGCGCCCTTGAGCGCCATTGCCGCCGACAGATTGGCGCTGGTTGTGCTCTTGCCGATACCACCTTTACCATAAACCGCAAGAAACAGGCTCATCCTGGTACTCCTCTAGAACATCCATCAGTAATTCGCAGGTGTAGCTCACCTCGATTTAGCCGCCGATCTCCTCCTTCGCCGCGCGCAGGACATCCGGTGTGATGGTGGTATAGCCATGTTCCTGAGCAAACTTCTCGGTGTTGCGCTGGGCTTTGCGTCGTACGAAGAAGGGTACTTTCTTCAGCATTGCCTGTGCCTCCGGGGACCACTCCAGTTGATCGGAAGCTGGTGTGGTCGAGGCTGGCTGCTGTGCGGTTGTGCCACCGACAGCCACCGCCGCATCTTCTTTGCCGTTGCCGTTGTTCGCTGCGTGGCCTTCCGTTCCTGACGCTTCGTCCGCGTATTCCAACCCGGCATCGCCAAAGAGGTCAATCAGATGCTTCTCCAGGCCCAGTTTAGTTGTGGTGTAGACCCGGTCGGCAATCACATCAGCGCCGGCAAAGCCCAGGAAGGGGTAGAAGCCCAGCAGGTGATTCTCGATATGCGTCGGTGGCGCGATCACCATGCAGGGAACCTCCAGTTTGCGGCAACTGTGGCGCTCCATCTGTGTGCCGCAGACCAGATCGGGCATGTCCTGCTCGATCCGGTTGGCAACCTCCTGGAATTGATCGGTGACAAGCAAATCATTGGGCAGGTAGTCCGCCAGTTGCGCGCGCATCCAGTCGGCCTGGTTTTTCAGGTAGGTGCCCGCGCCGGCAATCTCCATTCCCAGTTCATCACGCAAGAACTTGATCACGCCGACGGTGTGGGTGGCATCGCCAAAGGCAAATGCGCGCTTGCGGCTGAAGCTCTCCATATCGGCAGTGCGCGCAAACCAGGGTACGCCGCTCGGCGCGCTCATACCATCGAGCGAGAAGGCCGTCAGCCGGGGCATGCGTATGGCTGGCCCGTTGTTCCGCGCGCCAACCTCATTCAGCAGTGCTACCAGCCGCTCCAGCCATGCCTGGGTGGGCTTCACCCCGATCGGCGCGTCAAGCAGGGCCGGTGTACCGAACTGGGTTTCCAGCAAGCGCGCTGCCTCGGTGCCCAGTTCGCGGTAGGGCGCAAGTGTGACCCATGCGGCGGGCAGGCGACTCAGATCGGCCAGGTTCGCGCCCCAGGGTGCCACCACATTCACTTCAACCCCCAGTGCTGCCAGCATCCGCCGCAGCGCAATCATATCCGAGCGCACATGAAACCCCAATGATGCCGGGCCAAGCAGGTTAACGCTGGGCTGCCGGGTGAGCGGCTGTGACCGGGCGTAGCGCTGCACCAGCGTGGTGAACAGCCCATCGGCGGCGGTTGTCTCCTGCATGCGGTAGGGATTGGCATCGTAGACCAGCACCTCTGTCGCAATCTCGGCGCTGTCGGCGACCTGCTCGAGATCCTCCTGGAGCAGGGTGGTGCTGCAACTGGCGCAAATAACGATCAGCTCCGGATGCAGTTTGGCCTCAACCTGCCGCAGCGTCTCCGGAAGCTGGATGGTACCCTGGGCCAGATCCCGCCCACTGACCAGGCTGGTCGTCATCTGCGGAAAGTCCGGGGACCGCTCCAGCATTGTGAAGATTGGGTTGACATAATCATCGCCCTGGGGTGCATGGAAGACCGCATGCACGCCGCGCAGACTATTGGCGATGCGACCTACCCCATGGTGGGCTGTACCCTCGTACATCCAGTAAGCCAGACGCATTATGCTCTCTCCACTAATTTGTCTCTAACGGAATTACTCCCGGCATAAATCCGGCAGTCCAGTCCGGGTCGTCCAGCGGCGGGAGTTGGGCATGCCGCCGCAGGCTCTGGGTAAACATACCGGCGAGGGTATTGACCCCGGCCCAGCCATGGATCGGCATAAAGGCAAACTCAGTGCTCCACTTGGCGACCACACCCTGCCCGATCAGCGGGTTGGTGGTTGCCATCGTACTGATCACCAGGTCGGGCTGGACTTCGGCAATGTCGCGCAACTGCCGGTCAAAGTTGGGTTGCTCCACAATCTTGACGCCCTCGAGCGCCGCCAGTTCGCGCGCGTGAAAGCGCCGGTTAATGTAGGGGCTGCTGCATTCGATCACCTGGCACCCGGCACTGCGCAGAAAGCGGGCCAGGGGTAACTCCATCAGGTTATCGGCGGTGAAGAAGACCTTCTTGCCGCGCAGCAGGTCGGTATGCTCCCGCAGGCGTTCCCAGGCTGCCGCTTCGCGGGCGCTCAGATCAACCTGCTTGTCGAACATCGCCGCCAGATCTTCCCAGAAGGCGCGTGTTCCATCGGGGCCAAACGGGAAGAGCGAGGAGAGCACCGTCGCGCCGCGTTCGCGGTTGAGGCGCGTCGCCACCTTCGCCAGATAGGGTTGTAGCGGCGCGATCACCGTGCCGGGGCCAATCGCCGGTAGCGCGTTAAAGCGTCCGGCGGGCAGGAAGCCGCCGACCGGGATACCCAACCGCTCCGCCTCGGCCGCGAAGTCGTCGGCAATCATATCATTGACCGAGCCGAGAAAGACCACGCGCTTATCGTCGGCGGGAGCGGTGGGGCAGAAGGGTACCAGGGATTGCAGCACCGAGTCCTCGGCCTGGCTGAAGGTGTAGTCCAGGCCACTGGCAGGTACGAACAACACAGGTAGTTCCGGGGTACTGAGCGCATCGGCCAGTCCCTGAAACTCCACCTTCATGACCTCCGGCGTACAGGAGGAGAGCAGGAAGATCACCGAGGGCTGATGGTTAGCTTTGATCTCGTCCAGCAGCGGTTGCAGATCCGGCTGGGGCCGGGAGAGATCGCCCTCTTCGATCAGCGCAACCGCGAAGCGCGGCCGCGCAAATACCATCACGCCGAGGACGTTTTGCAGCAGATGCGCGCAGGTATGCGTCCCCAGGATCAGAAAGAAGCTATCCTGAATCTTCTGATAGAGCCAGCCAACACAGGCCAGACCACAGAAACTATGGTAGGCGCTGTCCTCGCGAATAAGACCACTTTTGCTTCGGGGGGGCATACGTTCCTCTTGAATGAAAACTAAGAACTGAGAACCGAGAAAGAACTAAGAACCGAGAACTGAGAAAGGTTTCTGGTTCTTAGAGACTGTCTGAAAAGATGATTCGCGTCGGTCACACGGTATGCTGGGTGCCCTGCGACACCGGACCGCGCCCCAGGAGTCCCGGCTTCCGCCGGTTCCGGCCACACACCGGCTGAAGCCGGGACTCCTGCTCCGGGGCCATAGCCCCATGACTAACCCTTTTCAGACAGTCTCTTAGACATAAAGGCGGAAGCGGCAGCTCCGGGCCACTCATTACTCCTGGCACACTTTATGCTATATGTATATCGACCTGAGCATTTCAGGTTCGGGCGTCCTGTGAAGCATTTCCCAGAACGGGGAGGCAGGTGACGTTGTGGCAGCGCCCGTTCAGTTCGAGGAGGAAGATCATGCAACAGCGTATGATTCAATGTCCCAACTGCGGGACCGAGTTTGCACCGGCACCTTTTAGGAATGGCTCTAACGGTCCGTCAACCATGTATGAGTGCCCGGTGTGTCATTTTCATGTTTCGGCTGCACCCCAGGCGGAAAAGCCGGCCCGGTTATCCCTTGACGAGTGGGAAACTCGGCTCAGTACCCTGGCAGCGGAAGCACTGAATAATGGCCTGCGGCTTGAGGATCTCGTCGATGTGCTACGGAGCGAACTGGCCTTCGCCGCTGAAATGGCGCATCCCGGACGGCGGCTCTCGATCCAGATTATCGATCTCGGCCCGGAAGAGACCGAAATCGTACAGCGTCCCGTCCACGACCCGAAGGCAACCCAACAGAGTCGCAGCCTCGGACAGTAGTAAATGACAGGACTTACGCGGTTGACATGCAAACCGGACGTTTGACCCGATGGAAGCCGGATTCGCCTGCGGCAGCGTGGTCCTTTTTGATCTTTTTCACAAAAAATTTGCACGAAGTGCAAATTTTTTGTGAAAAAGTATGGGTGCTTCCGCCTTGCCGGAGACGAAATGTCCTTCCAGGTTCGTAACCGCGTAACTCCTGTAAATGACGGTTCAGTGTAGTGCGCGCCAACGTGCGTATACGCTAATAGCACAGCATGTGACGGCACTGCATCTCCAGTGGGCATACCGGTGAGCCGGACAGCTTCATGCCTGCTTCCCTGCTCTGCTTCCACCTGAATTAAGCCAGTTGATGCGCGTTCCAACAGTGATGAGCGCATTATCAAGATGGGGTTAGACGTTCTTGTGCTATCGGGCCGGCCCAGACCGCACAGCCCGTGTGGAGGATGTTCATGGTCATTTCAATGGCAGTCAAGGTTGCACACTCACTTCGTCGGACAACTGTACCATTCATCAGGCAGCGTCATATTCCTTTTAAGCAGACACGCGAGGAATCTTTGACTGCCGGCCCCGTGCGCGGCGAAATCTTCAACACGGAGCAACTGGAACAACATGCACCGGCTATTGCTGCCGAGCATGCGGTGGTAGAGCAGGCCGGGACCCTGCGACCACTCCAGCGCACCATTGATGAGAGTGAGCGCATCTTACGGCAGGCCCACCAGGCGCTTGCCGGCGATGGGCATAAGCAGACCACGGTGACACCGGCGGCGGAGTGGCTGCTCGATAACTTTCATATCGTTACCGATCAGATTCGGGAGATCCGCGAAGATCTCCCCCGAGGCTACTACCAGGAACTCCCCAAGCTCAAAGATGGCCCGCTGAAAGGTCTGCCCCGCGTCTATGCGCTGACGCAGGAAATGATCAAGCATACCGACAGCCGGATTGACATTGAGCAGTTGCTGCGCTTTGTGCTGGCCTATCAAACGGTCGCTCCGCTGACCATGGGTGAGATCTGGGCTGTGGCAATTATGCTACGGGTGGGCCTGGTCGAGAATCTGGGGCGACTGGCCCACACGCTGCTCGAAACCCGGCATCTCCGCGATGAAGCCGGCTACTGGGGCGAGCGCCTGCTGGCGCAACGTAAACGCCTGGAAGCTGCCGGCAATCCGGTTGTGCGGGATCTGACTCGCCGCTATCCCCAGATTCCCGCAGCATTGGCCGTGCAACTCTTGCGTAGTATCAGCCATGATAGCATTGATGAATCCCAGCCGGTTATCGAGTGGCTGGAAACCCAGATTACCGACCAGTATGGCGCGGTTGAAACCATCATCCATATTGAACATCAACGCCAGGCAATGCAACAGACAACAGTTGCCCATATCATCACCAGTATGCGCACGCTTAGCGCAGTTGACTGGGCCGACTGGTTTGAACAGGTCAGCCTGGTAGAGCAGGTGCTGCGCCAGGATCCGGCGGGTGCGTATGCCCGAAGCACTTTTGAAACCCGCGATCGCTATCGTCATGCGGTTGAGCGCCTGGCCCGGCGCACCGCGCGCAGCGAAGATGAGGTTGCCCGCCAGATCATTGCTCTGACCCGCGTTGTACCCCAGGCAGCCGAACCCCGCCGGCGGCATATCGGTTACTACCTGGTGGGGCCGGGACGCACACAGTTCGAGGCCATGCTGGGCTATCGCGCAACCCTGACGGAGAAAGTTCAGCGCATCTTGTACGAACATCCAACGGCGGTCTACCTGGGAGCGATGGCCGGAGGAACGGCGGCAGCAGTCGCTGCCGGACTACACGAGATGCACCGGGAACGGAACGGGGCCGGCGCACCTGCCCCACATCCGCTGGTCAACGCCCTGGCAACCGGCCTGCTGGTCTTTCCGGCAAGTGCGCTGGCGAAGGGACTGGTCAACCGGGTAATCACGCAGACGCTGCCACCCCGCGTGTTGCCGCGCCTCGATCTCGGTGAAGGTATCCCGGAGGATCTGCGCACCATCGTGGTCATTCCCATGCTGCTGCTTACGACCGAAAGCGTATGCAAACAGCTTGATGCCCTCGAGGTGCTTTACCTTGCCAATCAAGACCCCAACCTGCATTTTGCCCTCTTAAGCGACTTCTCCGACGCGCCCGCCGCCACGATGCCCGATGATGACGCGCTGCTGGCGGCGGCGGCGGCCCGGGTTGAAGAACTCAACGCCTACTATGGCGCGGAGCGTTTCTTCTTCCTTCATCGGCGGCGCATCTGGAATAAGCAACAATCCTGTTTCATGGGCTGGGAGCGCAAGCGCGGCAAACTGGAGGAGTTTAACCATCTCTTGCGGGGCGCTCAGGATACCACATTCGATGTACAGATCGGCGCGCTGCCGCTGCTACGCCAGATCCGCTATGTAATCACCCTCGATGCCGACACGCAGTTGCCCCGCGACGCGGCCCAGGCATTGATCGGCACCCTGGCCCACCCGCTCAACCAGGCCACGGTTGACCCCGACAGCCGCATTGTCGTTGAGGGGTACGGCATTCTGCAGCCGCGCGTGGGGATCGATCTGCCGAGCGCCCACCAGAGCCGCTTTGCCCGCATCTTTTCGGGGAATATTGGGATTGACCCCTACACCACCGCCGTCTCGGATGTCTACATGGATCTGTTTGCCGAGGGGATTTATGCCGGGAAGGGGATTTATGATCCCGATGCGCTCCTGCAGGTGCTGGCAAACCGCTTCCCGGACAATACCCTGCTCAGTCATGATCTAATCGAGGGGAACTATGCCCGCGCCGGATTGCTCTCGGATGTGGAACTGCTCGACAGTTACCCGCGCAGCTATGGGGGCGATGCTGCCCGCCAGCATCGCTGGGTGCGGGGCGACTGGCAAATTATGGGCTGGTTGCTGCCCTGGGTGCCGTGCGCTAATGGTAACTACACCCGCAACCAGTTGTCCCTGATTGCCCGCTACAAGATCTTCGATAATCTGCGCCGCAGCCTGGTGCCCGCCGCCACAACCACATTTCTCGGCATAAGCTGGCTCTGGCTGCGGGGGCGTCCGCTGGTCTGGAGCGCGCTGGCCCTGGGGCACCTGGCGCTGCCGCCGCTGTTTGATCTGCTAACGCTGCTGAGTAGCCTGCTGCATGGAAAGGTGCGCCGCACCACGCTGGGGCCGCAGATCCGGGCGCTCCGCCAGAGTCTGCTGCACACGACGCTGAATCTCGCCCTTATGCCGGATCGCGCCTCGCTCAACCTGGATGCCATCGGGCGCACCCTGGCGCGGGTGCTGATCACCCGGCGCAACCTGCTGGAGTGGGAAACGGCAGCCCAGAGCCAGAGTCGCTTGCAGCACTCCTACGCGCATCTGCTCCGGCGAACTTCACCGCTGGCGGTCCTGGCAATACTGCTGGCCCGTTCCGGCCTACCGCGACTGCGGGCCGAGTGGCCGTCGATTGCGCCGGTCCTGGCCGACTGGCTCGCGGCTCCTTTTATCGTCAACTGGCTGGATCAGCCCCTGGAGCGCCCCCCACGCCCCATCAAACCCGCAGATAGCGAGCTGCTACGCCGCATCGCACGGGCAACCTGGGCCTACTTCGAGCAGTTTGTCACCGAGAAGGGCAATTATCTCGCGCCCGATAACTACCAGGAGACACCCCAGCCGGTGATTGCCTACCGTGCTTCGCCGACGAATATTGGCCTCCAGTTGCAGGCGGATCTCGCCGCCCGCGATTTTGGCTATATCGGCATGCTGGATCTGACTGAGCGTACCGAGCATGTGTTTGCAACAATGGAGCGGATGGACCACTACCGGGGGCACCTGCTGAACTGGTACGATACGCAAACGCTCGATCCCTTGCCACCCGCCTATGTCTCCACGGTGGATAGCGGCAACCTGGCCGGCAGCCTGCTCTGCCTGCGCCAGGGGTATATCACCCTGCGCGATGAGCCGATTATCGGGCCGCAGGTCTGCGCCGGACTACGCGATACGCTGGACCTGATTACGGAACGCCTGCCGGCGGAGGAGACCGCCACAGCGCAGGCCGTCATGAACCTGACCCACATGCTGGATGCGCCCCCACAGACAGTGGGTGCTTACCGCCGGTTGCTGCACCAGTTTGAGCAGTGGACCAGCACAACCGAAATCGCGGAACCGGCCGCTGCCTGGGTTGCCGGGTTGCGCCGGCAGGTCCACAGTCTGCTGAAAGACCTGGACGCGCTGCTCCCCGACCTGCGCTTCCAGGATGGGGATATCCCTGATGACAATGGGATCGCGCTGTTTGATCCGGCCCTGACCAGCTACTACCGCTGGGAGGACGAGTCACCACCGACCTTGATGCACCTGCGACAACGCCTTGGCGACGCCCTGAGCATGCTCGACCCGCAGCAGACGCCACAGCCGTTGTACAGCCAACTGGAGTGTCTCCATGGACATGTGCAACATCTGCTGGACCGCCAGACCGCGCTGATCAATATGGCGGCGGCGGCGGTACAGGCGATGGATTTTACCATCCTGTTTGATGATAAGCGTCATATTTTCTCGATTGGCTACAGCGTGGCCGAGGGTCGCCGGGATAACTCCTACTATGATCTGCTGGCCTCCGAGTCGCGCCTGGCAAGTTTCCTGGCGATTGCCAAAGGCGATGTACCGCAGGAGCACTGGTTCTACCTGGGACGCTCGTTTCTCCCCGTCGACTCCCGTAGCGTTCTGGCCTCCTGGAGTGGGACCATGTTTGAGTACTTGATGCCTCTGCTGGTCATGCGGAACTACCCGGAAACACTGCTGGCGGAAACCTATCGCGCTGCCGTCGCGCGGCAGATGGCCTATGGCCGGGAGCAGCGGATACCCTGGGGCATCTCTGAGTCGGCCTACAACCTGCGCGACATGCATATGAACTACCAGTACCACGCCTTCGGTGTGCCGGGCCTGGGGCTTAAGAGTGGATTGGGGCGCGATCTGGTGATTGCACCCTATGCCACGGTGCTGGCCCTGCCGGTGGAGCCACGCGCCGCTCTCGCCAATCTCAAAACATTGATCGCGGATGGCGTCTGGGGTGCGTATGGCCTCTATGAGGCGGTGGATTATACCGCCGAGCGGCTCCCGCCTGGCGAGCAGCGCGCCATCATCAACTCATTTATGGTCCATCATCAGGGCATGAGTCTGCTGGCTATCGACAACTATCTGCATGCCAACGTAATGCAGCAGCGCTTCCACGCCGAAGCCATGGTGCAGGCAACCGAACTGCTGCTCCAGGAGCGCGTTGCGCAGGTCACGCCCATGCGCCTGCCGGAAGAGACCCAGGCCGGTCGTGCCGCCTTTACCCCCAGCGCACCAACTACACGCCGCTTTAACACGCCGACCACCCCCATCCCCTACGCCCACCTGCTCTCCAATGGCACTTACACGGTTATGGTGACAACTGCCGGTGCCGGCGCAAGTTTCTATAACGACATGGCGGTGACGCGCTGGCGGGCCGATATGACCCGCGATGACCGGGGCAGCTTTTACTACATCCGTGACACCCGTAGCGACATGATCTGGTCCGCTGCCTATCAGCCGACGCGCCACGCAGCCCAGGATTACCAGGTGGTCTATGCGCCCGACAAGGCCGATTTTCACCAGCGCGTGGCGGGCATCGAAACCCGGATGGAGATCACCGTTTCGCCCGAAGACAATGCCGAGGTGCGCCGGATCTCGCTGACCAACACCACAGCGGCACCGCGCGAACTGGAAGTAACCAGCTTTGCCGAGGTGGTGCTGGCGCCCCCCGCAGCCGACGAAGCACATCCTGCCTTTGGCAATCTCTTTGTCGAAACCGAGTTCCTGCCGGAGCAGAACGCGCTGCTGGCCTCGCGCCGCCCCCGGGTTGCCACCGCTGCCCGCACCTGGGCCGTGCATGTGGTGGCCGTACGTGGTCACACCAGCGGCGGCATTCAGTATGAGACCGACCGGAGCAAATTTATCGGGCGCGGTGGCAGCGTGCATGCGCCGCACGGCCTCCACGCGCCACTGACGCAAACTGCCGGCGCGGTGCTTGATCCGAGCTTTAGCCTGCGGCGGCGCGTGCGGATTGTGCCCGGCGGCACCGTCCAGGTCACGTTCACGACAGCGGTTGCTGAAACTCGTGAGCAGGCGCAAACCATTGCCACACGCTACCGGGATTATGGCGCAGTCGGGCGTGCATTCGAACTGGCCTGGACCCAGAGCCAGGTTGAACTGCGCTACCTCGAAATCACCGCCGATGATGCGCTCCGCTTCCAGCGCCTGGCAACCTTTGCGCTCTACCCCGACCCGCGTGTCCGCGCCCGACCGGATACGCTGCGGCGCAACCGTCTGGGGCAACCCGGTCTCTGGAGCTATGGCATATCGGGAGACTATCCGATCATTCTGGTGCGGATCAAGTCAGGCGAAGATCTGCCGCTGGTGCGGGAATTGCTGCAGGCGCACCACTACTGGCGGCTGAAGCGCATGCTGATCGACCTGGTGATCCTCAACGAGAATGCCTCGGGTTACACCCAGGGCTTGCAGGACCAGGCGCTAGGCATGATCCGCAGTGACCGCGCCGGGGCCTGGCTTAACCAGCGCGGCGGCATCTTTGTGGTACGCTCCGACCAGATGAACGAGGCCGAGCAGGTGCTGCTGCTGACCGTGGCCCGCATGATCCTGACGGGACGGCGCGGCGATCTGGCGGGACAATTGCGGCGCATTCTGGCTGAAGACCACCAGACGGTGCCCGGTAAGCGCACAACTCCCGCCATTCAGCAGCGACCACCCGATGTGCAAACGACTACGGCCCTCCCACCCGAGGAGTTGCAACAGCACAACGGCTATGGCGGCTTCACCCGGGATGGACGCGAGTTTGTGATCGATCTGCAGCCGGGACGACCCACCCCCGCTCCCTGGAGCAATGTGATCGCCAACGAGAACTTCGGCTTTATCGTCTCCGAAAGCGGCAGTAGTTACACCTGGTCACAGAATAGCCGCGAGAACCGGCTAACACCCTGGTCAAATGATCCGGTAGAAGACCCGGCGGGCGAGGCGCTCTACCTGCGCGATGAGACAACCGGGACCGTCTGGTCGCCACTGCCCCAGCCGGCCGGTGCCGGTGCCTTCCGGGTGCGCCACGGATCGGGCTACTCGACCTTTGAGCAGTGGCGCGACGATCTCTTCAGCCGGTTAACCATGTTTGTGCCGCCGGCTGACTCGGTCAAGATCTACCGATTGCACCTGCATAACCGCACTGGGGAACCCCGCCGGCTCTCGGTCACGTTTTATGTCGAGTGGGTGCTGGGCGTCTTCCGCGAACAGATGGCTCCCTATATCATCACCGAGGAGGATCCCCGCACCGGCGCACTGCTGGCGCGCAACCCCTACAACAGCGAGTTTGGCGAGCGGGTCGCCTTTATCGCCGCCAATCTGCCGATTGCGAGTGCCACCGGGGATCGAACAACCTTTATCGGGCGCAATGGCGACCTGAGCTATCCCACCGCTATGCAGCGGCCCAAACTGACCGGACGGATCGGCGCGGGCTTCGATCCCTGTGGCGCACTGCGTAGCAGCATCGACCTGGCTCCGGGCGAAGCGTGTGAGGTTATCTTCCTGCTGGGGCAGGGCGCGGACAGTGACGCGGCCCGGCAGTTGATCGAGCACTACCGTGATCCCCAGGCTGCCGCCACCGCTTATGATCAGGTTGTCGCGGGATGGCAGACGACCCTGCAACAGATCCAGGTACAGACCCCGCAGCCGCAGATCGATCTGCTGCTGAACGGCTGGCTGCTCTACCAAACGTTAAGCTGCCGCATCTGGGCACGCTCGGCCTTCTACCAGTCCGGGGGCGCGTATGGCTTCCGCGATCAGCTTCAGGATGTGATGGCGCTGGTCAACGCCGCCCCGGAGATTACCCGCGCGCAGATCCTGCGTGCGGCCGCGCGGCAGTTTCTCGAGGGGGATGTGCAGCACTGGTGGCATCCTCCCACCGGGCGCGGCATTCGCACCAACTTCTCCGATGACTATCTCTGGCTGCCCTTTGTGACCAGTTTTTATGTCACCACCACAGGCGATACCGGAGTGCTGGACGAGGAACTGCCTTTCCTGGAGGGCCGCCCGTTACAACCGGAGGAGGCCGAGTACTACGATCTACCGCTGGTTTCGGATGAGCAGGACAGTCTCTATGGCCATTGCATTCAGGCCATCGAGTATGGCTTGCAGCGGATGGGACCGCATGGGTTGCCGCTGATGGGCGCGGGCGATTGGAATGATGGGATGAATATGGTAGGGCACGCCGGGCGCGGCGAGAGTATCTGGGTGGGCTGGTTCCTCGCCATCAACCTGGAGCGGATGGCCGACCTCGCCGCAGGGCAGGAGGATCTTGAGCGCGCCGAGCGCTACCGGGCCGAGGCTGCGCGCCTGGTTGCGGCGGTTGAGCGCCATGCCTGGGATGGCGACTGGTACCTGCGCGCCTTCTTCGACGATGGTACACCGCTGGGGGCTGCCCAGAACGAGGAGTGTCGCATCGACGCCCTGCCCCAATCCTGGGCGGTGATATCCGGGGCGGCCAATCCGGAACGCATGCGTACAGCAATGAACGCGGTGAATACGCACCTGATTGACCGGGAAGTGGGGCTGATCAAGCTCTTTACGCCACCCTTTGACCAGACGCCACTCAATCCGGGCTATATCAAAGGCTATTTGCCGGGCGTGCGGGAGAATGGCGGGCAGTATACCCACGCCGCTATCTGGACGATCTGGGCCTATGCGCTGCTGGGTGAAGGTGCGCAGGTCGGGGAGCTTTTCAACTTGATCAATCCGATCCGTCACTCAATCACCGATGTTGAGCGCTACAAGGTCGAGCCCTACACTATTGCCGCCGATGTCTATGCCGTGCCACCCCACACCGGGCGTGGCGGCTGGACCTGGTATACCGGATCATCCGGCTGGCTCTATCGCCTGGGCATTGAGATGCTGCTGGGCATCCGGCGCGCGGGCGACTGGCTGACGGTTACGCCATGCATTCCGCCGGACTGGAAACAGTTCTCCTTCAGTTTCCGCTATGGTGCAGGCAGCTACTGCATCACGGTTGAGAACCCACAGGGCGCAACCGGCGGCGTCACCCGTATCGAGATCGACGGCGAACCCGTCCCGGATGGGCGCATTCCCTTGCAGCGGGATGCCGGCAGTCACACTGTGCGGGTGGTCCTTGGCGGGAACGATCAGGGGTAATTCCATTCATCCATCATCCGCAACCACCTCAATTGTGCCCAGCGTCAGCGTATCGGTGGCTTCGCCGGCAGTGCCATTGGATCGAATGGGCAACCGTTCCAGAGTTTGATGGTGATACCAGCCCAACACTACGTCGTACCGTCCCGGCGGCGCATCGGGATGCAACCGCGGCCCGTAGAGATCGACATAGTGATCGCCGGGTAACCACTGGTTGGTCGGCACGGGGATCGGGGCACGGTCCTGCTGCCCCCAGAGCGTGCCCTGGGGTCCGACCAGGTGAACAAACAGGATGTAGATCTGCGGGGGATTGCTCTCGGCTTCCCACTCCAGCGTCAGCGGGATGATCTCACCGGGATGGTATGGGCCGGGCGGCAGCGTAAAGCCGATCAGCTTGATGCCATTCGCCCAGCGCAGGCTGGATGTAGGAACCTGCGCCGTTGCCAGCGGCTGCGCTCCCACCTGCCAGAGCCGGCCTGCCGGCCACTGGCTTAGTCCCAGGGCGGGGGCCGGCTCCAGCAGGTAGACCGTCTGCCCATCCGCCAGCGCCGCCAGGATCGCCGCGCGGTCCTGGTTGGAACGCAACGCCACCTCCGGCTGTTGCCCCTCAACGTCCTGCAGATAGCGCAGGCGTTCAATCGAGTTGCGTTCGTCGATGATCAGGGCGGGCGTGTCAAGCGGCTGGGCCATAATTGCCCGGGCCTCCTGTTCGGGGGCGGCGCTGTTGGCCGCGCGAATGCTACCCAGATTGCGCCCCAGGAGCAGCAGCGGGAGCAGCAACAGCAGGTAGCCTGCCGCGTTGTCCACCCGTCGGGGCAGGCGGCGCAGCAGCAGCATAGCGCCCTCTCCCAGCAGCAGCGCCGCAATCAGATGCGCCGGCAGCAGAAAGGCGTCTACGTCAATCACATAGTAGGCGCTACAGAAGGCCAGCACCACGGCATAACTCGTCAGCAGCAGCAGCGCCACTGCCCGATCCCGCCAGGCCAGCGCCACCGCGCCCACCAGCGCCAGCAGGGTACCCACCGGCAGCAACTGCGGCCAGATAAACTGCCGCGCCAGTTCGAGCGGCCGCCGCAGACCTTCGTCCCACAGTCGCGCCGGATCAAGCCAGTTGGATGCCATCCCCGCGCCGGTGGCATACTGCCAGAGCAGGTGCCAGGGATCTTCCCAGGGTGGCGCACGCAACGGCAAGTAGAGGTAGAGCAGGCATGCGCCGGACAACGCCAGCAGCGCCCGGCCCATCTCCGCCGGGCGGGGCCGGCGGGTCAGCGCCAGGAAGAGCAGCATCCCCGGAAATAGCAAGACGATCATGCGATGGTGCGCCAATCCCAGACCAACCAGCAACCCAATCACCCAGAAGGGCATCCGGCCGGCACGCCAATGCAGCAACGCCAGGAAGAGCAGCGCCTGCAGCAGCAACGCCAGACTGTAAACCTCCGCAATCGTGGCCTGCGACCAGAAGGTCAGTGAGGTTGCCAGCGTCAGCACCGCTGCCGCCGCCACAACCCGCCGCTGCTCCAGCATGCGGGCCGTCAGGTAGAGGACACCTACTGCCAGTGCCGCCATCACCGCCGAGAAGAGGTTCATGCGCCATGCCGCCGTCGCACCCAGGGGCAGGTTACTCCAGAGCCAGCCCAGCAGGGTATAGAGCGGATAGCCGGTCGGGTGCGCCACACCGAGCGTTGGCGCAATCCGCTGGAACTCAGCCGTGTCGCCAATGCCGATTCCCGGCAGCAGAGTGGCGGCGTACAGTAACAGCGTTATCAGGCTAATTCCCAGGAATAGCGCGCCGTCCAGGAGGAAGATAGATCGATGCCGCATTTCAGTCGTCCGTAGCCGGTAATCTGTACTGTAGTCCGTAATCTGTAGTCCGTAATCTGTAGTCCGTAATTAGTGGAAGGGTGTAGCTACACGCGGTCAAATTCCGGATGGAACGTCACCCGTCCATGCTTAAAGATCTGGTCTCTTCCGCCCTGCCGGAGGCGAATCGAGCCGTTTATCCAGGTGAAGACCTGGTTTGGAACCGACCGCGTACATCGTTTGATTTAAAAAGTATTGGGCCTGGAGCAACTCCAGGACTCATACGGGTAGCTCCAGGCGGAGCGCCAGATGGTGTGAACTCAGATCGAAGCCCATACGCAGATAGAAGCGGTGCGCAGCGTGGCGCTGGTAGCCGCTGTCGAGATGCACCGCGTCACAGGCCAGGGATCGCGCATGGTCGATCAGCCGGCGCAGCAACGCTTCGCCATAGCCCCGTTTGCGCGCATCCGGTGCCGTTACCAGGTCATCGATATACAACACCTTGCCCCAGGCCAGATATTCCTGCACCCGAAAGCCGGCCACACTCCTGACCGCATCCCCGTCCTCCAGGAAAATCAGCCGGTAGCCGGCCTGCTGCTGGCGGCACACCTGTGCGACAAATGCGTCCGGATCGGTCAGATGCGGACGCAGCACCTGCATGGTGGGAAAGCAACGCCGCAACGCCGCGTCGGTTTCCGCAAAGTGAATACTATTCGTCATACCCGCCATTGCTCGTGGTTTCAGATTGATTATGCCAGACTGAATCGAACGGCTGTATTATACTGGATGCCCCACAAAGCACAAGGCCACGCAGCAGCATCCTCCCACAGCCGGCAGAGCTGTGAGAGGATACTGCTGCGTATTCAACAATGACAGCGGGTTTGCAACCGACTATCTGACAATCAGCGGGAGATAAATCTGTTCCAACTCTGCCAGCACCCGCAGCGTAATCGCCGGCAGATCAGAGCCGCTGACGCTAATCTGCACATCGCCGGGGCTACTGAGTTGCGCACTTGTCACGGTTGCCCGGAGCGTGTTGCTATCGACAAAGGTTGTCGTCAGTTCCTTGCCGTCCCAGAGCACCTTGCTGCTGCCGGTAAAGTCATTCCCCGTCACGGTCAGGGTGAAGCCGCCCTGCTCCATGCTGACCAGGCTGGGGCTGAGGCGCAATTCGCGCACCAGTTCAAACGCGCCAATATCGCAGACGCTACCCTGGGGCCGTTCGGTGCCGCGCTGATCCGTCTGCGGGCAGGCGGCGGACTTGCCGGCATCGAGGGCCGGACTGCCGGGCTGCAACGCCATGGTTTTGTTCGGGCCGCCATTATCCGCCAGAGAGCCCAGGAGCGGATCTTCAAAAATAATCGTCCCCTCCGTGATCAGATTGTTGGTGTCGTTGTCAAAGTCAGGGGTTTTTGTGCGCGGAAACTGGAGATTATTTCCGCCGTCGGTCAACTCGCGGTTGGTGTGGTACCCCTGCCACTCTGTTGGCACCGGATTAGTGTGCGTCGGATCCAGTTTGTTCTGGTAGAACAAGGAGTTCGTCAGCGTTACCACCTTATCGGAGGCTGTGCCGCCCGCGTGAATGGCGCCGGCTTGATAGGTGGCAAAGTTCTCGGCAAAGGTGGCATTCACAATATCAATGATACCTCCACTAATCATCAGTGCGCCGCCCTGCCCGACGCGATTGGTCCCCGCCACGGACGCTTTGTTCTCGACAAAGGTGCTGTTAACGATGCGCCCTTTGCCGAGAACCTTGATCCAGGCAGCACCGCCCTGCTTGGCGGCAAAGTTGTTCTCAAAGGTGGACTCGCGGATCTCGATATTATCCTCGTTTGACCCATCCGCAAGAACATCCTCGATATGATAGATCGCGCCACCATGACCCTCGGTGGGGGGGGTAATTCCCGTTCGGTTGTTGATAAAGGTTGAGCGCTGGTAGGTCGCCTTGGTGCCTTTGTTATCCGAGACCGTCACCTTGATCGCGCCGCCGCCACGCACGGCAGTGTTGCCGTCAAACACACTCCCGCAGACATCCACGATCTTGTTTGAGTCCGGGTTAAAGTCGTTGGTGACGCCATCCAGATGCAGCGCGCCGCCGTGACCGCGAACAATCCCGTCCTCGGTCGTGTCCGTGGCATGGTTGTTGGTAAACTGGCTGTTGTAGACGATCAGCCCGGTGGCGATACCACCAAACGCGCCGCCGCTGCCCGCTTCGTTGCCGATAAACACCGACCCGACGATAACCGTCTCGTAGATATTGGCCGAGAAGATTGCGCCGCCCTGGTTGTCCTCATCGGTGATACTGGTGGTGTGGTTATCCTTAAAGGTCGAGTTGATAACATGCAGCTTTGTACCGGGGCCGGTCACCCGGAGCGCGCCGCCACGGGCATTGCCGTCCTTCTCTTTCGTAGCGGCCGGCGCTTTCGCGTTGATAAACCGCATGTTCTGGATGGTCAGATCATTGCCCTTGGTTTTATCATTCTCGGAACCGGGGGTAGAGGGCTTCTCCATAATCCGCGTCTGGTTCTGTCCATCCAGGGTGATCAGACCTTTGCCGTCGAGGACAATATCCTCAGTATCGCTTGTTACCAGCGGCTCGGTCAGTTTAATTGTCTTGGGATTGGCACCGCAGTCGAAGGTAATGTGACCGCCATCACTGAGGGCGGCCTGCAACCCGGCCTGGGTGCAATCGGTGACAACGGTGGGATTCGACAGCGATACCTCATCGACGGGAGGGGTGCAGAAGGCGGCCGGAGCGCCGGTCTGCATTTGCGGGTCGGCCTGAACAACGGCGGAGCGGGAGCCGCTCAGGAGCAACGTCAGAAGCAGCAGCAGCACCGCGCTAAACATACCGCTACGGTGCAACAGACGAGCATGGGTTGATGTGGGCATGATTGTTCCTCTCCTGTTTGCCGGCAACGTATTAGAAGTACAGGTCTTTGTAAAGAAAGAGTTATGACCTGCATGACTCACTATACACCGGGGACAGGATGGCGGGGAATAGGACGGTAGTACTCACCTATCGCACATGGTACTACTCCTGGAGTAAAAAATGTAATATAGAGAGGCAAAATAAATCGACCTGTATGAATAAATTCACATACAGGCCAATCAAAAAAGAACCAAGAAACTGTCTGAAACGGGTTGGTCATGGGGCGACGACCCCGGCGCGGGAGTCCCGGCTTCAGCCGGTTCCGGCCACACCCCGGCTGAAGCCGGGACTCCTGGGGCGCTGTCCGGTGTCGCAGGGCACCCGGCATGCCGTGTGACCGACGCGAATCATCTTTTCAGACAGTCTCTCGGTTCTCAGTTCTCAGTTCTCAGTTCTCGGTTCTCGGTTCTCGGTTCTCTAGATATCAGGTGGTGGTTCGGGCTCGCCCAGCATATCGCCATGCCAGCGTTCCAGCCACTCCAATGCCTCGTGCAGCCGGGCCGGCGGCATGCGCCGGTACGATGAGATCCCAAACTGGCGATAGAGGCCGGTAAACGCCCCACCATACTCATTGCGCCGCGACCGCTCCGAGAGCGTATGCGCCACCCGCCGCACCACCTGGGCCAGCCGCGCCGCATGCGGATCATCCACGGCAGTACCGCTTGACCAGGGATCGGTCCCCTGTTCTTCGCGCGTGGCCTGCGCCGCAGCCAGTTGCCGCTCAATCAATGCCTGATGGCGGGCCAACGTTGCCATTGCCATCGCTGCAACATAGGCCTGCTCAGCAGGCGTCTGCTCATAGCGCGTGGGCAACAACTCGTCCCCTGTGCCAAACCCCTGCGGCTTGAAGGACTGCCACAATACCGAGGCACTCTCCTGCTGATAGAGTTCCAGGCGCGGGCGGAACTCGGCGGCAGCCTGTGCCGCATCAACCGTGGCAAGCCAGAGCGGGATCATCTCGACGCGCAGGCAGAGCGCCAGATCCTCCCGTCCATCGCCCTCAACCGGCAGGCGGCGCGTGCCACGCTGCAACATCGTGTGCGCCTGAATGCGCTGCTCCTCCTGGGCCGGGTTCAGGCCCAGCCGACCGGCGAGGCGCGCAACCGGAACATAGGCCTCATTTGGATCAAGTTCCAGGGCCGCGATAATATCTTCAGCATAAAAGCTGGGATGTTCTGACTGGTGCTGTGCAGGTCCGCGGGGCATGGTACCTCCCTTTGCTGTTCCACAACCACGCTCATAGTGTAGCACATTCTGCCGCTTACCATAATTAACAGGAGTTACGCGGTCCTGCCTGTTCCATCCTGGTACCAGACCTGAACGCCGGCTTCGCCTGCGGCAGCCTGGTACTTTTTTACCTTGTTCACAAAAAAATTCACAATGTGAATTTTTTTGTGAACAAGAGGGGAGTCTTCCGCCCTGCCGGAGGCGATAAACCCCGCCAAACGCGAGACCGCCTGATACATGGCAGCACCGGCAGCTTCGCGGGTTTCGTTCATTTCGTGGTGTTCGTGGTCCAAACGTCCACCCCGTAACTCCTGTCATTAACGTCTACCCGGTTCCCAGATACTCGGCGATAATCTGGCGGAGCGTTTCCAGCCGCACCGGTTTCGAGATATAGTCATTGGCCCCGGCGGACAGACAACGCTCCTGATCGCCGGGCATCGCCAGCGCGGTCAAGGCAATAATCGGCAGATCAGCCCACTCCGGGTTGGCGCGCAACCGCCGAATCACGTCCAGCCCATCCATTTCGGGCAGGTGAACATCCATCAGGATCAGCGCCGGAGACACCGCATGCACCTGCGCTAACGCCTCTCTGCCCGTCCGAGCCACACTGACATGGTAGCCCCGACTGGTGAGATACTCCTGGAGCACGGTTGCCATCTCGCCATGATCCTCCACCAGCAGGAGCGTAGACCGGCCAGTCGGTGCGCTCCCGTTGGTGAGTTCAGGCATCTGCGGCGCGGAAGGTGGCGCGGATACCGGGGGCGGCTCAGGCGGCGCGGGCAGCGCGTGGACCGGCTGCCGGGGCAGGGTCACCATAAACCGACTTCCACGCTCGATGTTACTAGTGACCGCAATATCACCGCCATGCAACTCAACCAACCGCGCAACCAGCGCCAATCCCAGGCCAGTGCCTCCATGCTGCCGACTCAGCCCGCTATCAAGCTGAACAAACGGCTGGAAGATCCGCTGCATATGCTCCGGCGCAATACCGATGCCCGTATCCCAGACCGTGAAGACAATGCTTTGCTGCTGCTCATCCGTTGTCACCTCCAGCCCGACCTGCCCCCCTTCGGGAGTAAACTTGACCGCGTTGTTGAGCAGGTTCAGCAGAATCTGCCGCAGCCGCCGTTCATCGGCCGGCATGGTTGTTACCCCCGGATCGATAGATTGCACGAAGGTAATGCGTTTCCGCCCGGCCTCTTGCTGTACAAACTCCACGCTGGAGCGGCAGAGCGGCACAATCGCCACCGGTTTTATGGTCAGTGTTTCCTTTTCCTTACCCGCCTCGATCTTCGACAGGTCAAGAATATCATTAATCATTGCCAGCAGATGCCGTCCGCTCGACTCAATCGTCCCCATGACCGAGTACTGTTTGTCGGTGAGCGTTCCATACAGCGCAGATTGGAGTGCCTCGGTCATGCCAAGAATAACGTTGAGTGGCGTGCGCAACTCATGGCTCATCGTGGCGAGAAACTCATCTTTCAAGCGTAGCGCATGTTCCAGGTCTTCCAGAGCCTGTTTGTAGGCAGAAATATCCCGGCCAATCGCCTGGGTTTCGACAATATTTCCCGCCTCATCCCAGACAACGCTGCTCTCCCAGGCATACCAGCGCCATCCGTCCCGCGTCGGCACGCGATTCTCCACCATGGTACGGTGGGGCGGATCGTGCAGGGCTTCAACGGTGGCGATGACGGCGGGCAGATCTTCGGGATAGATGAAATCAGCAAACGATTGCCCCAGCACTTCCTCCCGTGGTTTGCCCAGTATCTGGCAGTAGGCATCATTCACAAACGAAAAGCGACCATCCTGGCCCGTGCGCACAATCAGATCGTGCTGCGACTCGATCAGGCCACGATAGCGCTGCTCTTGCGTGTGCAGCCGGCCCATCGCCTCGGACTGCGCGGCATTCTCTTTTTCCAGGTCAGCAACACGCTGCCGGAGGTAGTCCAGTTCAGATTGGTGATCATCGGTACTCATAGGCATCCCTGGTGTATGTTTACACAAGTTACGCGGTTGCCATGCAACCCGGACGTTTGATCAGATGGTCGCTCCCACTCTGCGGGAGGTGAAGCTCCCTGCTGGATGAGCATTCGGTCCGATGCCGGACCCAAAAGCCGGTTCCACTTCCGGCAGGGTGGAAGAAAGCATCCTTTTTCACACAACTTTTTGCACAATGTGCAAAAAGTTGTGTGAAAAAGAAAAACAGCACCATGCTGCCGCAGGCGAAGCCAGCTTCCATCCGGTAAAACGCTTAGTTTGATCGCCCACCGCGTAACTCGTATTAGGTAAATCTTGTATATAACTACTTAACCAGAAAAGCGGCATATCCTCCGCCCGCCGGTCCCACCGCGTCCAGATCGTCTTCCGTCATAATCCGGCCGAGGTCCAGGCCATGCCAGCCGGTAAAGGAGATCAGCCCGCGTGCATCCGGCTGCCACGGCTGCACCAGCGGCAGACAGTCGGCGCGCGTGCGGGCATAGAGTGGCTCATTCATCTGGCGGTAGGTCTCAAGAAATCGGATCACGGCCGGATGCTCTGTATGATAGTCAACCATGGGAAAGTTGCAGACCCAGCATGCCCCCGCCCCGGCCCAGTCGTAGAAGGCGCGTGCCAGAGCGCGAATCGCTTCATCGGAAAAATAGAGCAGAATGCCCCAGGTGATCAACCCAACATTGCGATGACCCTTCAAGATCTGCTGCACCTCGGGATGTTCCAGCAACTGCTCCGGCCGGCGCATATCGGCCTGGAAGAAGTAGACATCGGGCATATCGCCGATAATCGCCCGACCTTGCTCCACCACATAGGGATCGATGTCGGCATAGATCACGGTCATGCCGGGGGGCGCGTGCTGATGCAGATGTTCCTGGGTCGGCAGGCCCGCCGCGAAGTCAATGATGACATTCAGGCCATAGCGCTGGGCCAGTTCGCGGGGAATATCGCGCAGGCAGGCGCGCTGGATGCGGATAGCCTTCGGGATAAACGGCGCGAAGTGCATCACAGCATCAGCAACCTCCCGGTCAGCCGCGAAGTTATGCGTGCCACCCAGGTAATAATCATAGATGCGTGGCGGATGGGGGACATCCGGGCCGACCTTGCTGCGATCCATACCTTCTCCTCAGCATGCTCTGCTTCCCGGCTCCAGGCACCGATGAACCGGCCGGAGTGGGCGTGTGTCAGACCACCGTAGCGCTGATAGACGCACACTGTCGATCAATCATCGAGCGTGGTTTTCCGATTACTTCTGGAGTATGCTTTAGCTTGAAACTGAGATTATAGCATAAAATTATCCGCGAGATGTACATCGTACACTCTATTCCAGCCTGGTGCCGGACCAAACCCTATCCTCGCCTCCGGCAGGATGAAAAAGCTAGAACAAGCATCATGCCGCCGCAGGCGACGGCTATGTTTCGTCCGATTCAACATCCGGTTGGAACGCTTACTGCGAAATTTCCGTAAATTGACACGCGTTACGCGGTGGATGCGCAAACCAGGCATTTGACCCAATGAACGGCAGCTTCGCCTGCGGCAGCATGGTACGTTATGCGTCTTTTTCAGGAAAATCTTGCACGTTGTGCAAGATTTTCCTGAAAAAGAAGGGGATCTTCCACCCTGCCGGAGGCGAGTCGGGCCGTTTATTCAGGCAGATGCCAGGTTTGGAACCGACCGCGTAACTTCTGTAAATTGACAGGACTTAGAGACTGTCTGAAAAGCTGATGCGCGGCGGTCCCACGGCATGCCGGGTGCCCTGCGCCACCGGACAGCGTCCCCGGCGTCCCGGCGTCAGCCGGTTCCGGCCACACCCCGGCTGAAGCCGGGACTCCCGCGCCGGGGCCGTCGCCCCACGACCCAATACCGTTCAAATAACCGGGCTTACGTGGTTCCTGACCTGGAAGAGGATACCGCCTCCGGCAGGGTGGAAAAAATCATCCTTTTTTCTACAAAAAATTTTCACCTTGTGAAAATTTTTTGTAGAAAAAGATAAAACTGTACCATGCTGCCGCAGGCGGAACCGTTCTGTATCAGAGCAAACGCCCGGTTTGCCACGTTACCGCGCAAGTTCTGCTATTTGAACGGTATTGCCCCATGACCAACCCGTTTCAGACAGTCTCTTACACAGTGGTTATGCAAACTGAACATTTGACCCAATGGAAGCCCGACTCGCCTGCGGCAGCATGGTACTTGTTCTAGCTTTTCCACAAAAATGTTGCACATAGTGCAACATTTTTGTGAAAAAGAATGTCCGTTTCCAACCTGCCGGAGGCGAAATTTCCTTTGGGGTCAGGACCACATAATTGCCGTACATTGAACGCGGCAGTGCGCGGCGCAATGCGGCGGTCACACCATTCCCATTTCTTGCCATGTTGTGCTATAGTCTCAGCATGCAATCCAATCCTGGATGCTGCCCTGACTTCTTCGTTCCTGAAGCGCTCTACTTCTACTACGTATGCAAGCTCATCACACTATTTCTGCCGCGCTGTTCAACCAGCATGGGCGCAGGCTGTGTACCGGCCGGTTGGACGCATTCGAGAAGAGATGAGGACTATGAAGCACTCACTCATTGCTACACCCGGTCACTGGTTCCGGCGGGTTCATCTGATCGTCCTGGTCATGCTGCTGGTGTTGACGGGTTGTGCCGACAACCTGATCGAGACGGTCCCGACGGAAGAGCGCGCCGCGAACACGGCCCAGGCGTTACGGTTCAGTGCGATTGCACTGGTACCGAGCAGCACTCCGACCGCAACGACGCCCACACCCACGCCAACCCCGACGCTGCCGCCGATACCGACGCCGGCCCCACCACCGATTCTAATTCCGCCGACGCCCAACCCCCCGCCGCCCGGCCGGGCCATTGCGCCGGACACGGTCGGCGCGTTGCGTCCCGTCCGGCGCATCGGGTTTGGCGAAGCGGTTGATGCCGCAATTGTGCCGCGTGATCAGGTGCTCGCCGTGATGACCACGGGCGGAATCGCCTGGTTTGAACTGCCGTCGCTCGAGCATCTGCGCTTCGACCCGGTCGTCGGCGGCGTACGGGCGGTGGAGTTTAACCGCAGCGGGCGACTGGCCGCCGTCTTCCCGGCCAACCCGGTCGAGGAGAATGCCATTCAGATCCGCCAGGTCTCCGACGGCAGCCTGCTGGCGACGCTCCCCGGCAGCGATCCGGCACTGGGACCGGAGGGCGAGTTTGTGGCGACGGTGCAGGCAGAGGAGCCACTCAAGACGCAGCTCTGGCGTAGCGAAGACGGCACGGCCCTCAGTCTGCTGGAGGGGGGCAGCCCGGTGTTTAGCCCCGATGGGCAGTATATTGCCACCGTGCAGGGGCAGGGCACCGGGCAACCGGCCACGCTGATCTGGCGCACAAGCGACGGCTCGCTGCTTCTCGATCTACCGGGGGATACGCCGACATACAGCCCCAGTGGGCAGATGCTGGCAACCGTCACCAGCGGCGCAATCCAGCTCTGGAGCATGTCCGACGGCCGCCCCGCCGGAAGCCTGACCCCCGAAACGGGTACCTACGAAAATGTCCAGATGGCCTTCAGCGAGGACGACAAACTGCTGCGTGTGCTGACGGACGCGGGGTTGCAGGTCTGGAGCGTGCCCACGCTGACCCGCGTCGCCGACTATCCGCTGGAAACGGCCGCCGCCGGCCGCGAGAGTCGCCTGAGCACCGCCGGCGAGATCCTGACCACACTCTTTACCACGGCGGATGGCGCGACCCAGGGAGTGCAACTGATCCGGGCCAATGACGGCAGCGTGATCTTCCAGGATAATCAGGTGCGCCGGGGGGCTGTCAGCGATGATCAGTTTACCGCCGCCTTTGTTGCGGCCAGTGGGCTGGTACAGGTGGTGGACCTCAACTCCGGCGAAGTGCAGGAGATGAACCTGCCCGCATTTACCAGCCTGGCGCTAAGCCCCGATGGGCGCGTACTGGCGACCGCCCGTCCGGGCACCAATGTCGATCTCTGGCAGGTGGTGGACCGCACCTTCCTGGGGCGGCTCACGGCGGTGCCGGGCAGTCTGCGTGTGCCGCAGGAGATTGCCTTCTCCCCCGATGGGCGCACACTGATTGCGATTGAGGATCTGGGCGCATCCAGCGGAGTGGCAACCAGCGTCTGGCCGGTACAGGCCGGCAGTGCCGGGACGGAGATCCTGCGCCTGACACCGGGGAATGAGCGGATCTCGCCGGGGGGCTGGGATTTCAGCCCGGCGATCAATGCCTCGGCCTGGGTTGATGGGCGCGGGCGGGTGCTGCTGCGCGATGTGAATGGTGAGACGGAGACGCTGATCGGAGCCGGCGCGGTGACGGCGCTGGAGTTTATCCCCGACGGTACACTGCTGGCGGCGGGCGACCAGGCCGGGACGGTGCAGATCCTCAAGACGGAGGGCGGCTACATTTACGATACGCTGCAGGCGGGCGGCGC
>Ga0207419_1000278_pt1 | contig 43653 bp, 28 predicted proteins | sample ElkSloMetagenome_4_FD_184723 | JGI IMG/M metagenome (GOLD analysis project Ga0207419, IMG submission 184723) | Hot spring microbial communities from Elkhorn Slough, Monterey Bay, USA - MD2A (version 2) | ecosystem: Environmental > Aquatic > Marine > Intertidal zone > Estuary: Microbial mat ...
AACTGACACGCTCTCCGTTAAGGTCGTTGCTGAGGATATCTACGGTAATTCCGATACCCTCGATATTGAAGTCTGGGTTTGGGATACACTGGCTCCGGTATTCACTGGTCCATTAGACACGATCATCGATTGCAATACACCTACAGATACCATTTCATTGGGCTCACCTGTTGTGTTAGATGCCTGCGGTGGTCCGGTAACCATAACTTATACCGATTTAGTTGAGTCGGGAACCTGTCCGGTAAAAGACACCATTTTCCGTACCTGGGACATTTCGGATATTTATGGTAACACCGCGACCTACATCCAAACCATCATCGTTCAGGATACTACACCCCCTGTAGCAATAGCACAAGACATTTCCGTTACACTCGATGATGTTACTGGTGAAGCCACCATTATAGCAGCCGACATTGACAATGGCAGCAACGATGCCTGTGGTTCCGTAACGCCTGGAATATCACAAAATACATTTACCTGTAACGACATAGGAGAAAATGAAGTAATCCTTACGGTGACTGACGAATGTGGAAATGTAAGCACTGACACAGCTATTGTAACAGTTATATTTGGTGCTACGCCAGTGGTTACAATAACACCCGAAGCTGACACCATCTGCAACAATGGCACCGTGAATCTGTCTGTATCAGGCAATGTCCCGGTAACAGGTTTTACCTGGTCAGCAGTACCTCATGACAGCATTGTTGCCTTAGGCCCAATATCTGGTTCCGGTACTGATCCGTTTAACATATCTACCAGCTTCACCCTTAACGATGATAGCGCACGCAAAGTTGTTTTCACAATTATTCCCGAGCTATTCGGTGATGGATCGTGTACTGCCCAGGAGGAAACCGTGGAGGTATGGGTTAATCCAACACCTGAACTTGTGGCTACACCTATTCTGGACACTATTTGTGATGGTGCGGATACCAAAATATTTATCGAAAAAGAAACCTGGGGGAAATTCCCTATGTACTTTGATTATTACGCAGTGCCGGAATATCCAGACTCGCTATCGGGCTATACCGACGAGGCCAATAAAGTAATAAAAGAGTCGACTCCGTTCATTATTACAGAAACCATAGATAACCTAAGTGACACGGTTCAGTGTATTGCATATATTGTTACCCCTTACTTCATGAGCCATGATGGAATAAAGCGTTGCGACGGGGAAACGGATACGGTGCGGGTATACATTGACCCCACTCCCACGGTAAACCAGGAACAATTTCCGGCAGAAGACACACTTTGCAACAATGGCATTACCAACCTGGTAATGGAGGCTGACAATCCCACACTTGGAGAAATTAGATTTGTATATTTCAGTTTCCCAGACAGTGCTGAATATATATCAGGAAACACGTGGGACACCATACCACTTCCCGACGGCACGATTATTCAGGATACTTTGTTTAACTCCTCTGACTATGCACAACGAGTAGTGTATGAAGCCACTCCTTTCGAGGTAGGAGATAGCCGCTGTTTTGGTAGCAGTGCCCGATCCGATGTATGGGTAGAACCCACACCAAAAGTGGCAGGCTCACCACAGGCCGATACCCTGTGTACCACAGACATTGCCGGGGTAAGAATTACCTCGCCCACACATTCGCGCGGGGCGCTAAAATTTGATTACACTTACCTGCCGGATAATCCCGGTGATATCTCCATTGGCTATGCCGGAGATACTACAGAGCGGAACAAAAATGATATCATAGCCGATACACTCATCAACAATTCTGATACGGCGCAGCGCATCCGCATTGTTATCACGCCTTACATTAAGCATGGCCCGTCCCCATCATGCGGTGGCGTAAATGATACAGTTACCTTATGGATAGAGCCACAACCCAAACAAACCATTACATCCTTAACTGATACCATTTGTTCCGGCGAAGCCGTGGATATCACTCTTAGTTCAGTAACCAAACCCACAAGGCCGGTACAATTCATGTATCACTCTTATTCAGTAAATAACAATACGGTAACCGGTCTGGAAAGCGGCATTACAGGTTTGGGCAAGGGAGATAAAATAACAGATGTACTGGTAAACACTACAGACGTGGTCCAGGAAGTACATTTTGTAATCACCCCGTATACCCGCGAAGCCGGAAGTGAAACTGTAAAATGCACCGGCATTTCCGATACCATAAAGATTTGGGTAGAGCCGGTAGCCGCTGTATCACCGGACCCGGACACCACCATCATCTGTAACAACGAGCGGGTATCCATCACCCTTAATACCCCTACGGTTGCTACAACGCCGGTGCGCCTGCGCTATGTGGTGGAAGCACCGGCAGGAGTATCCGTAATTTCCGGAACCCAAACCGACCTGAATGCAGGATTTATCATTACAGATTCAATTGTAAATACCACCAACGCTGCCCAGCTGGTGAAATTTATAGTTACGCCCTACACCACTACTTCAGGCGGAGCAGAAAAATGCACAGGGATAAATGATACAGCTTATGTATGGGTAGAGCCATTGCTCAGCGCGATACCAGTGGCTGACACCATCTGTAACTCGGGCACAACAAACCTTTCACTAGGAACAGACGTCACTACCCACCAGGATCTTTTCTTCCGGTATACCGTTGATCCGGTGAATCCCGGTGATGTAAATGTTGTGGTAAACGGCGCACAGACTGACCTGGCTGAAGGTTTTGTAATTGCCGACTCCATTTACAACCTTACAGATACCACACAGCAGGTACGATTCCTTGTTACCTCTTATGTAAAAGATAAATTTGGCATAGAAAAATGCAACAGTATTACGGATACCTTTACCGTATGGATAGAGCCTGAAGTAAAAATTGAGGTATTACCGGCCGTTGACACCCTTTGTAGTAACGGCATCACAGAAATTAATATCAGCAGTGTCACCCGTTCGCTGCATGGTGTTGGCGTATTATACCAGGCCATACCATCATCACCGGGAAGTGTGCAAATTATTTCACTGGCCAATGACACCCTATGGCCGGGAGAAAGCATCCGCGACAGCATCATAAACCAGTCCAACGAGGTGCAGGAAATTACCTACCTCATCTTCCCAAGGCTCCGCGGTGTTAACGGAAGCCTGAAATGTGCCGGCGATCCGCAGAGTGTAACCATACGTGTAAATCCCACCCCGGCCATCACGGTAGAAATTCCTGATACCATTGCGTGTCACGACGAGGAAATCACCTTTGGCATTACCACACCGGTAATTAGCACAACAGGAGCGCTGGTATATGAACTTGAAACCAATTATGTAGCAGGTACGGTGACCGGCGTGAGCCCCGATGGCATATACAGCATTGCTGATTTAACCGATAACCTGGTAAACCTCACGGATTCTTTACAGGTAATCACCTATCGCTTTACGCCTTTTATTCAGAATCCCAAAACCGGCGTATTACGCTGCGAAGGTGGCAGAGACACTGTTATTACCATTTACCTCAACCCACGGCCGCTGATAGCAGTTGTTCCCTCCAACGACACCCTTTGTTTTGATGAAGGTGTAGACTTTGATATTTCAAGCCTAAACGGCACCCTGGCGGGTGGCAACTGGCGGTACAGGGTAACTGCAGTACCGAGTGACCCCAATGGTCTTTCAGGATATGCTGATGACGACAACCGTGCAGAAGGCATCTTTAGCCAAAACATTGTGAATTCCTCAACCAGCCAGCGCTGGATTGATTATACCTTCACCCCTTATATCAAAGACCCTAACGGCAGTCTCCTGGAATGTGGAAATGGCCGGGATACCACCATACGGATTTACATCAACCCACAACCCATGGCGGAAGTGGAATTGCTGCCCGATACCATCATTTGCCACGATGAAGATATTCTCTTCAACGTATCCAAGTTAAACAGCAGCCATACAGGCACCTGGCGGTACGATGTATCCGTGAATGTTTCCGATGCCACTGCTGTAACCGGCTTTACCACGCCCACAGATATTATCGGCAGTTTTGCACAGAACAGCCTCATCAATAATTCCGATACCATCCAATGGATTGATTATACGTTCAGCCCCTGGTTTAAAAATCCGCATTCGGCCGCAGCAAGCTGTCGCAATGGTAAAGATACTACCATCAGAATCTACCTGAACCCCAGGGCAAATATTCAGGTGGAAGCCATACCCGATACGGTAATCTGCTTTGATGAAGGCATTCAGTTTGACATTACAAAACTCACACGCGGCAACTTTGGCCAGTGGGTATATGATATCTCAGTAAATATTTCTGATGTAGCTGAAGTCCAGGGGTACTCCTCACCTACCAATGTTTCCGATCCATTATTTGATCAGTCTGGACTTACCAACACATCTGATACTGTACAATGGATAAGCTATACTTTTACAGCACATATCATGAATCCCGGTGGCAGGTTGATTGATTGTGGCAATGGCACAGACACTACCATTACCATTTACATCAATCCGCAACCCAAACTGGATGCCTCTGTTCTGCCCGACACCATAATTTGTTTTGATGAAGACCTGGACTTTACCATTGATAAAATTACCCGTGGTGTAATCGGCACATGGATATACGATGTATCATTAACAGTGTCGGACACTACTGCAGTTGAAGGTTTTACTACAGGTACAGATTTTACTAATCTTTCATTCCTGCAGAATACCCTGGAAAACACTTCGAACAATCTGCAATGGGTGGAATATACGTTTACGCCCCGTATTAAAGACCCACGCAGTGACAGGAACTATTGCAGCAACGGCATAGGACGCACCATAAGGATATATATAAATCCACAGGCAGTGGTAGATGTTGAAGCCATTTATGATACTATTTGTTTTGATGAAGGAACTTCATTCCAAATCGGTACAATAAACAGTCTGGTAGAAGGCACATGGGTATATGACATCCTGATCGAGGGATCTTCTGACCTTACTGCCATTGAAAATGAATCTGCCTCCTTAAACCAAACCGGCACAATTTATCTTCAAAATCTTCTAAATACTTCCAATACCCTGCAATGGATTGAATACCGTATTGCGCCACGCATCATGAATGTGGGTAACCGTGCAGCAGATTGCCACAACGGTCAGGACACCCTTATCCGGATTTACATTAATCCGCAGCCTGCCATTGAAGTTGATGCCGAAAACGACACCATCTGTTTTGATGAAGGTGCAACCCTGAATATTACCAGCCTCAATCCGGAAGTTACCGGCACGTGGGTGTATCATATAGATTATACGGTTTCTGATCCTGCTTTTGTCACTGGCATGGCGGTGCTCAATGATGAAACCAACAATGTTTCTTTCCAGAATGTGGTAAATTCTTCGAACACTGTACAATGGGTAGAATATGTGTTGACACCCTCCATCAAAAATCCACGCAGTGGCGTTACGTATTGTGCCAAAGGGATTTCTGATACAGTACGCTACTATATCAATCCACAGGCAAAAATAACCATTCAGCTGCCGGATACCATCTACTGTAATGAAGCCCCGTACACGATAGATATCGGGACACCGGTAACCACTACCGGAACCGTTGTTTACGATCTGATTGCAAATGTTTCGGGTGGAGCAGGAGCCGTTTCCGGTTTCACACCTACCGTAAATGACCAGGGTATTGTGAATTTACCCAACACCCTTACCAACAATACAGACACGGTACAGACGGTAACCTACACCTTTGTGCCTAAAATCATGAACCCACGGGCCAACCTCACCTATTGCGGCAACGGTATTGACACCAGTATTACCATTTACATCCTGCCTACGCTGCTCGCAGAAGCCACAAGCGACACCGTATGGGGAGGATGGAATATTTCCTGCTTCGGGGAAACGGAAGCAAATATAAATCTTCAGGTAAACGGCGGATATATCTCTTTCCCCTGGTACACACAGGATAATGCAAATTATAACTGGTCAACAGGATCTACCAGCCGCAACCTTAACAACCTGGGTGCCGGACAGTACCATGTTTCAGTAGTTGATGCCCACGGCTGTATGGCTTACGATACCATTAATATTATCCAGCCTGATGATTTGGTGGTGACCATAAATCTGATGGATACAGTAACCTGCTTTGAGACTACAGACGGCACACTGGATATTGACATTACGGGGGGTACACCATCATACGGATATGATGTAGACTGGACTGGTCCGAATAATTACGGATCAAATGATACCACAATTTACAATTTAATTACAGGTATTTATACCGTTTATGTAAATGACATTAATGGATGTAATGATAACAAAAGCGAAGAGCTGGCTCCACCGGAATTTGATATTACGGTAACGGCCCTCAACATTTGCGATTACAATGTCAGCAGCCATGGAAACTCGAACGGAATTATCAGCATGCAGGCCATACGTTTGCCCGATGCCAATTTCAAATTTGTAATTGAAGACCCATTTGGAATAGAAACAGAGCAAGCGCTTGCACCCGGTGGTAATTTTTACCTTGATGCACAGGCAGGTGAATATCATGTAAGGCTGATAGATACGGAAGATGAATGTACGCTCACCGATTCCATTACCCTGATACAGCCTGAAACCCTTGAACTGGAAAATGAATTATCAACATATGCGGATACCTTTAATGTGAGTTGCCCTGCCGCTACTGATGGTACAGCCATTACTACCCCGCAAGGCGGAACTGGAAACTACGTTTACCAATGGCATGCTTTAACTGATGGAGGAACTTTACTTAGCAATACAGAAACCTTGCAGGGAATTGGTGGCGGTGCATACCTCCTGGAAGTAACAGACGTTTGTCCATCCATTTTCATAGATGAGGGTGGCAATTTCGTTGATACTGTATATGAGGATGCCATTACAGATACCATCTACATGCTGGCTCCGACAGTTCCACAGCTCAATGAGACACTTTCTGATTATAATGGCTACAACATTTCATGCTTTGGATTAGCTAACGGAAGCATTGACGTGGATATAACCGGCGGGTATGGCGAAAAGAATTATATGTGGACCACAGCCAACGGCTCCGGGTTATCACCCAATGTACCGGATCAGAGCGGGATTACCGGCGGCACGTATACCCTAACCCTCAATTATGGTATAAACGCCTCCTGTCAGGAAATGTGGGAGATTGAAATAACAGAACCGGATGCGCTTGAGCAAAATGCTGTACTTTCTGAATATCATACCTATAATATTTCCTGTTTTAACGGAAGAGATGGGTTTATCAATCCGCAGATATCCGGGGGCACAAAAGACTACACGTACACATGGGAAATAATTGACGGTGCAGGGATTACCCCGGGTGATTCCATACAGGATCAGCTGGCTGCAGGAACGTATCAGTTAATCATTAACGATGCCAACAATTGCACCGGCCAATGGAACTACACGTTAACAGCGCCTGACAAATTGGGTGTTACCATTGATGCCACACAGGTAACCTGTAGCGGCCCGTCTGATGGAACTGCCATGGCAGTTGTTTCCGGCGGTGTACCCGGATACGACTACCTCTGGAGCACAGGAGACACTGTAGCCAATCTGGCCGGGTTACCTGTAGGGAACTATAACCTGGTAATCCACGACGAAAATGGTTGTATTGCCAGTGCCTCTGTATCTCTCGAGAATCCTGACAACATACGCCTGTTCCCGGAAGTTGAAAATGCCATTACCTGCTTTGGAAATACAGACGGACAAATCCGTATTGACATTCAGGGTGGTGAGCAACCATACATCATTCAATGGAACACAGGTGCCACCAGTAATCGTATTGCAAATATTGGTGCAGGACAGTACACAGTGCGGGTTATTGACGATCTGGAATGTGAAAAAACCGATACCATTACCATCAGTCAGCCGGAGCCGCTCATGATCTCCCGGTCAGTAACAGATGTTAATTGTTTTGGCGATAATGATGGGGCGATATCCATAGAACCTTTCGGTGGAACACAACCCTATCGCATTTATTGGCCTGATACACTTTTTGCCGATGGTAACCGAAACATTACCGGCTTGTATGCCGGCGTTTATCCATTGCGTATTGAAGATATCAACGGATGCCGCAACGATACCAGCCTGCGTGTTGGGCAGCCGGAAAGAGTGGAATTCAGCGCAACTAAAACCCTACCTTTCTGCTCCGACTCTGATGATGGAAGCATAGAATTAGACATTATTGGTGGAACACCACCCTACAACTGGCAATGGAAACTTGGTGAAGACCAATTTGGCATTAATGAGTTAATTCTCGAAGATCTTTTTGAAGGATTTTATATTGTAGAAATGCTTGATGCCAATAATTGTGAAAATGCTGACACCATACATCTGCCAAGTAGAAGTTCCAACTGTTTGTTTATTCCTTCGGCATTCACGCCCAACAATGATGGGTTTAATGATGTATGGGAAATTGCTGTAGATGAAGGAATTAGCCAGCGACACATGTACGATCTGTACCCGGAAGCAGTAGTAGAGATTTATAACCGCTGGGGGCAGTTGCTGTTTAAGTCAGCGCCCGGTTATATAGACGAGTGGGACGGAACCTATAACGGCAGAGAACTGCCCATGGATTCATATCATTTTGTGATTGACCTGAATAATGATTCTAAACCTATTACGGGCAATATCACCATTGTTCGCTAAATATTTTTATTTTTGACCCTGTTGCACATTTCCCGGCCGGAATAATGATTAAAACCTTTACCATATCCATTTGTCTCATCATCAGCGCTCAGTTTGCCTTTGCTCAACAGCAACCGCTGTTCAGCCAGTACATGATGAATGGTTATGTATTCAACCCTGCCATGGCGGGCGCCGATGGATACACCTCGGTAAACATTACGGCACGGCAGCAGTGGATAGGCTTTGTGAATGCACCAAGCACGCAATCACTCAGCTTCCAGACACGCCTGATGAAGCGGCAGTATATGATCAAATCAAACCCGCTAAAGAACAATCGTTTTGTCCCTGCACGTGATGGCCGTGTAGGCCTTGGTGGATTTGTCTATAATGACAAAAATGGTTTGATCGACCGCACCGGGGTGCAACTGAGTTATGCCTACCATATTTATCTTCGCCGCTCGCAGTTATCGTTCGGCCTTTCTGCCTCGGCATTCCAGATCAAAATTAACCGTGAGGGCATCTCCCTTCTTCGTCCTGACGATCCTGTGGTAAACAGCGGCCTTGACCAGGCTGCCATTGTTCCGGATGCAAGCATGGGAATATACCTGCGCAACCGTAGTTATTATGCCGGCGTATCAGCCACACAGCTTTTTCAGTCGCCCATTAAATTTGGAGGAAACGCTTACAGTGAATATAAAATGCAGCGGCATTACTATATTACCGGAGGCTATGCTTTTCCATTGAAAAATGATTATGAATTCGAACCCTCCTTTTTGGTGCAGGCCTCAGAGCAACTTATTTTTCAGGCCGACATTACCGCTAAAATATATTATAAAGATGAGTACTGGGCAGGCCTCTCCTGGCGCACAAGCGGAGCCGCAGTTTTGCTGGCTGGTGTACGTTTCAATAAATTTTACATCGGCTATGCATTCGATTATAATTTCAGCAACATTCGTAAACACAGCTTTGGTTCGCATGAATTGTTGCTTGCGCTAAAAATAGGTGATGATGCCCGCCGGTGGCGATGGCTTAACAGGTATTAAATCGGGCCTGCTGACAAATTACAGGTTAATTATTAAAGGCTGGCACCTATATTTTATTGCTTGAAATTTATCGATTTTAATTCAAAAGTGCATTTTTCCGCTAGCCCTGCATATTCTTGCTTACCCACCCTTTAATGGCATCAGCCACTTGCTCTTCCTGTTCAATAAAACCAATATGCCCGGAACGATCAAGTATTTCAAATGTAATTTCAGGGCTAAAATCCTTTACTTTGGGATAAACAGTGTTAAAATCAATGTGGTTGTCTTTTTTACCCAGGAACCATAAACAAGGAATACCTGAGTACTTCAGAATGTTTGTTCTGTCAGGCCGGTCTTTCATTCCCCGCAATACAGAAACAATCCCTTTGTTGTTGTGGGCAGCAGCTTCCTTTTTTATTTTTTCCACCTCTCCATGCAACCTCTCCAGATTATCATCAGCAAACATTTTGGGAATACTGGTGTTTATCAGCAATTCCTTCCTCTCCTCCTCCAGCATTTTTATTTCCCTGTCGCGGTTCTTTTTCTTTTCATCCGTATCGGCAAAAGGAGCCGAATGAACAAGGGAATACCCATCAACCAGAGAAGGATATTTTTCTACAAAAGCAAGTGCGGCATATCCCCCCATGGAATGGCCAAACAAAAAACACTTTGTGATACCGAGATGATCAAGCACATTTTTAACACCATCTGCCATTAACTCCATTTTACCTGATGGGAGTATGGGTTCTGAGCCTCCATGACCGGGTAAATCAATGCGGATAACCCGGAAATTCTTTGAGAGGCGTCCGGAGAGTTGATCCCATACGCTGAGTGTCTCCAGGTAACCATGTAAAAACACCAGGGGAGTACCCTCTCCTTCATCGATGAATTGCACAGTACTATTTAGCATGGTGGTTATTTGTGTCATGGTTTTTATTTGTTAGACCCTCTGATTCATGATTTGTTCAATCTCTTCAATCTCAAGCGGCATCTCCTCCATAAGGTCGGTATTTCCATCGTCGGTAATCAACAGATTATTTTCAAGCCGTATTCCGGTTGCTTCTTCCCTGATGTATATTCCGGGTTCGCAGGTAAGCACCATGCCGGGCTGCAATTTTAAATCACGGCTGCCCGGGTCGTGCACATCAAGGCCCATAAAATGAGAAACCCCGTGCATAAAATAATTAAAAAACAAAGGATTTTCTGGATCCTGCTTTTTCATCTCGGCAAGCGAATAGAGTCCTAAATTTACATGCTCACGTTCCCATAACCGGATGACTTCTTTTTGGACTTCATTAATTGAAATGCCCGGTTTTAGCAATTGTTTGGCCTGCATAAAAACACCCAGCGTAGCTTTGTAAAGTTGCCTTTGCCGGGGTGAAAATTTTCCGTTTACCGGCAGGGTGCGGGAACAATCAGAGGCATAATTAGAATATTCAGCCCCAAAATCCATTAATAGTAATTCATCCTCAGAACATCTCCCGTTATTTTTGGTGTAATGCAGGGTACAGGCATTTATTCCAGCGGCCACGATGGGGGCAAATGCATGTCCGGAAGCACCTTTCAGTGTAAAAGCGTAGGTAAGATAGGCTTCAATTTCATTCTCACTCATGCCTGGTTTAACTTTGGGCAGTAATTCCCTGAAAGTGGAGTTAGTGATGGAGATCGCTTTGCGAATAAGTGACATTTCTTCCATTTCCTTCACCATTCGCAAGCGACAAATAAGCGGGTGAAGGTTGTTGAAATGATGGTTGGGATGCTTATATTTCAATCGCGCAAACGTATTTTCGCGATTACTGATAAGACATACCAGGGTATCCATGTGCATCTCTTCATCAAAAAACACTGTGGAAATTTCTTTTGCAAAAGAAGTAAACAGCGACTGAAATTCTTCAATGGGGTATACTTCCTCAATACCTGTAAGCTCAGCGGCTTCATTTAATCCGGGAATGCTACCGTTCCATGTTTCAAATTTCTGATCGGCTTCTCTTAAAAACAAGAATGTTTCAATATCCTTCATCCCATTCCCTTTTCGGATTAACAAGGCTGATTTAGGTTCATTTAGGCCGGTAAGATAGTAAAAATCGGAACTTTGCCGGTAGGGAAAAAACTGATCACCATTTCGGGGCATTTCATCATTTGCCAGCAAGGCTACGATTGAATGATCAGGGAGCTCGGCATATAGTTTTTCCCGGTTTTTAGTAACCAGTTGCGTGATATTTATATTGCACTTCTCGTTTAAATGATTCACAGAAGTAAAATCTTCATTCTTCATACTGACGTTTTCTCTTTTAAAGGGGTCTGTTTGGCATGAATAACACCATAAAAAACCCTGAATACCTTAGACTAAATAAAAATTAGGCTTTTATGCCTAATAAGTTGTACAAAAAAAGCTTAGTTATAGCATTAGTGCATTAAATTTGGCATTCTATATCTTATTATGCTTTTCAATAAAATTTAAATATCTTTTTATGAGTCACTTTTTGAATTCCTCAATCGGGAAAAAGTTAATTATGTCACTCGCGGGAATATTCCTACTTTCATTCCTGGTAGTGCATCTGGGTATTAATCTTACCCTAATCCTTTTTGAATCCAACGAGCCTTTTAACCAGGCTGCTCACTTTATGGGAACAAATGTTGTTATCAAAGTGTTCGAAGTTGTTCTTTTTGGAGGCTTTTTAGTTCACATCATCTACGGCATCATCATTCAGATGCAAAACTGGCTGGCCCGCGGAAAAGGTTATAAAAAAACCAACCACTCCCAGACATCATTCTTTTCAAAATACATGATACATACGGCATTTATTGTGCTGGTATTTTTGGTCATCCACCTGATTGATTTTTATATCAAAGCCAAATTTCTTGGCGAAGTTGATGATATTACCCTAGCAAATGGCGATGTGGTGCATAACCTTGGGGTACTGGTAACTGAAAAATTCCAGATTGGCGGTTATGTCATTTTTTATGTAATAGCCATCCTCTTTTTAGGCTTTCACCTGCATCATGGATTTCAGTCAGCATTTAAAACCATGGGGCTTGATCATAAAACCTACACGCCGCTTATTGTAAATTTTGGACTGATTTACACCATCGTAGTCTGTGCAGGCTTTATTCTTATTCCCCTCATCATTTATTTTCGATAAAAAAGCAAACAACACAATATGGCAAAATTAGAATCAAAAATTCCGGAAGGCCCTTTGGCCGAGAAATGGACAAATTATAAATCAAATCAGCGCCTTGTAAATCCGGCAAACAAAAGAAAACTTGATGTAATTGTGGTGGGAACCGGTCTGGCAGGAGCCTCTGCCGCCTCAAGTTTAGCCGAGATGGGTTTTAAGGTTAAAGCCTTTTGTTACCAGGACAGCCCGCGACGTGCGCACAGTATTGCAGCACAGGGTGGTATTAATGCGGCCAAAAATTATCAGAACGATGGCGACAGTGTATACCGGCTTTTTTACGACACGATAAAGGGCGGTGACTACCGCGCCCGCGAAGCAAACGTTTATCGTCTGGCAGAAGTAAGCAACAGCATTATTGACCAGTGCGTGGCCCAGGGCGTGCCTTTTGCACGCGAATATGGCGGACTTTTGGACAACCGCTCTTTTGGTGGTGCGCAGGTGTCGCGAACATTTTATGCACGAGGACAAACCGGCCAGCAATTGCTTTTAGGTGCCTACAGCGCACTTTCACGCCAGATTGACAAAAAAAATGTTGAAATGTTTACCCGCCAGGAAATGCTCGATGTGGTGATTATTGATGGCAAAGCCCGTGGAATTATTACCCGCAACATGATAACCGGTAAAATTGAACGTTTTTCGGCACATGCTGTTGTAATTGCATCGGGGGGCTACGGAAATGCATTTTTCCTCTCTACCAATGCCATGGGGTCCAATGGCAGCGCAGCCTGGCAGATTTATAAAAAAGGCGCCATGTTTGCCAACCCTTCCTTTGTTCAGATACACCCTACCTGCATCCCGGTACACGGAAAATTTCAAAGTAAGCTTACGCTGATGAGTGAAAGTTTGCGTAATGACGGGCGCATTTGGGTGCCTAAAAAGAAAGAAGATGCAGAAGCTATCCGCGACGGCAAACTTAAACCAACAGAAATCAAGGAAGAAGACCGCGATTATTACCTCGAGCGCCGCTATCCGGCATTTGGCAACCTTGTTCCACGTGATGTGGCCTCGCGTGCTGCCAAAGAACGATGTGATGCAGGTTTTGGCGTGGGTACCGGCCTGGCTGTTTACCTCGATTTTGCCGATGCCATCCAGCGTTTGGGCAAAAATGTGGTAGAACAACGCTACGGAAACCTTTTCCAGATGTATGAAAAAATTACCGACGATAATCCATATGAAACGCCCATGATGATATATCCCGCCATTCATTACACCATGGGCGGCACTTGGGTTGATTATGAACTGATGACTACCGTACCCGGATTATTCTCTATCGGAGAATCAAATTTCTCTGACCATGGCGCCAACCGGCTGGGTGCCTCTGCTTTGATGCAGGGACTTGCAGATGGTTATTTTGTGCTTCCGTATACCATACAGAATTACCTTTCCGACGAGATTATGACCCCGCGGTTCGGCACCGATACAAAAGAATTTGAAGAAGCTGAAAAAGCAGTTACAGATAAACTAAGTAAGCTTATGGCCGTTAAAGGCAGCCAATCAGTAGATGCCTTGCACAGAAAATTCGGACTTCTGCTCTGGGACCTTGTGGGTATGGCAAGAAATAAGACAGACCTTGAAAAAGCTGTAAAACAATTTGCCGAACTGCGCGAGGAATTCTGGAAAGATGTGCGGGTTACAGGAACACAGGATGAGCTTAATCCGGAACTGGAAAAAGCAAGCCGTGTGGCAGATTTCATTGAAATTGGTGAGTTAATGGCACGCGATGCCCTGATGCGTGAAGAATCATGCGGCGGGCATTTCCGTGAAGAATACCAGACTGAAGAAGGGGAAGCGCTCCGGCGCGATGATGAATTCATGTTTGTGGGTGCATGGCAGTACAAAGGCCCGGGAATGGAGCCTGCATTGCACAAAGAGCCCCTGAATTATGAATTTGTGAAGGTGCAGACACGGAATTATAAGAAGTAACATTAAAAATCAGACAAAATGGATTTAACATTAAAAATATGGCGTCAGGAAAACGCCCAGACAAAAGGTAAATTTGTTACCTATGAAATAAAAGATATCTCACCGGAAGCATCCTTTTTGGAAATGCTTGATATTCTGAACCAACAGCTGATTGACAAAATTGAAAAGCCGGTATGTTTTGATCACGATTGCCGCGAAGGCATCTGCGGTGCTTGCGGCCTCTACATCAATGGACGTCCGCACGGTCCAGACAGTGCCATTACCACCTGCCAGTTGCACATGCGCAAATTTAAGGATGGCGATACCATTGTAATTGAACCCTGGCGTGCCAAACCATTCCCGATTATCAAAGACCTGGTGGTAGATCGTACCGCATTTGATGCCATTATTCAGGCGGGAGGATACGTTTCAGTAAATACAGGCGGTGTACCCGATGCAAATGCAATACCGATAAAGAAAGAGAATGCTGAAATAGCCATGGATGCAGCAGCTTGCATTGGTTGTGGCGCTTGTGTTGCGGCCTGTAAAAATGCTTCTGCCATGTTGTTTGTTTCCGCCAAGGTGTCACAACTTTCATTGTTGCCACAAGGCCGCGTAGAAGCAAAGGAACGCGTGAGCCGCATGGTACAGAAAATGGATTCACTCGGCTTTGGAAATTGTACCAACACGGGCGCATGCGAGGCCGAATGCCCCAAAGAAATTAAATTGACCCATATCTCCCGCTTAAACCGGGAATATTTTGCAGCAAAAATATTCTAAACCCTGATTTACATGAGTGAAAACCCGTGCCTGCTCCAGGTACGGGTTTTTTTTCTCCTTACATATGGCTCGCTAAAAAACTCTTTTTTGACACTAATTCAGTTAATTACAAACAATAAATTTGTTATGAATGCAAGCCTTTTTTATTTATCCCCAATTGTGCGTTCGCCCAATCGATACAGCGCAACTAAGCTTTTTATCAGACATTTTATAGATTTTCAGGAACATACAAGTGGTTAAAAATCAAAGTTGCTCTAAATCGGGTACCGGAACTAACCAATCGTTCACTTCGTTCCTTATGACTAATCCCGGCTAATCCGGGATTTCTTATGAACTCATGTTTTCCATTTCAACAATGAAGGTGTTAGTCAGAAAACTGCAACCTGCTTCCCTGCCTTCAATTCGCCCTATGTCTATACATCTTCATTTCGTCAGGTTGCATCTAACCACTTTCTGATTTTCTCATCAAACCCTGCGTAAAGCCACGGTAAAAGGCATAAAAAAACGGGCATTCAGCAAAGGAATACCCGTTTTTTTGTATTTATTTAATGTGTTTATAACAACGAGAATGCCACGGTTACGCCTGACATCACAATGGCTACCATACTCATCAGCTTGATCAGAATGTTCAAACTTGGTCCTGAGGTATCTTTAAAAGGATCGCCAACTGTATCGCCAATAACAGCAGCTTTGTGGGCAGGTGACCCTTTACCACCTAAATTACCAGCCTCGATATATTTTTTTGCATTGTCCCAAGCACCACCAGCATTGGCCATAAATATAGCCAGTACAAAGCCGGCACCTAGTCCGCCAATCAACAGCCCGATGGTTCCGGCAACACCAAAAATTAATCCTACCACAATGGGGGCCAGAATTGCCAACAGAGAAGGCAAAATCATTTCAACCTGTGCACCTTTTGTTGAAATAGCCACACATTTTGCATATTCCGGTTCCGCTTTGCCTTCAAGTATTCCTTTAATTTCGCGGAACTGGCGGCGTACTTCGTCTACCATTTTACCGGCAGCACGGCCTACTGCATTCATGGTTAATCCGGAAAACATAAAGGCCATCATGGAACCTATAAAGATACCTACCAATACGTTGGGATTCATTAAATGCACTTTAAAGTGATTCATATACTCCGTAAGGGTTATGGCATCTAGCTGTTCCGTACTTGTTATGGTAAAATTATCAGGAAAGACATATTCTGTCCAGTGAGACTCATTAAACAGTCGCTTGATACCGATTTTTAATTCCTCGATATAAGAGGCAAGCAAGGCAAGCGCTGTTAGGGCAGCTGAACCAATGGCAAATCCTTTTCCTGTAGCAGCGGTGGTATTTCCAAGTGAATCGAGGGCATCAGTACGTTTGCGCACTTCAGGTCCCAGCTCACACATTTCTGCGTTACCACCTGCATTGTCGGCAATAGGCCCATAAGCATCAGTTGCCAGCGTTATTCCAAGTGTGGAAAGCATACCTACTGCAGCGATTCCAATTCCGTAAAGTCCCATAGCCATATTGGAAGGATCACCACCGGAAGCAAACATATAAGAGAATACAATACCCAAAACAATGGCTGTAACCGGAACCACTGTGGATACCATCCCAACCCCGATACCGGAAATAATCACGGTGGCGGGTCCTGTATCACTGCTTTCAGCAATTTTACGGGTGGGTGAATACTCTTCTGAGGTATAATACTCGGTTGCTTTTCCAATTACAATACCCGTAATCAAACCAACAACGATAGCACCAAATACACCCAGCGAATATATTTCCATACCTAAGTATTCTGAAGGAGATCCGATCCTCAGCACCTGCAGGATAACAAATGAGAAAACCACAATAAGCACAGAGCTTACATTAACTCCACGGGCCAGTGAAGTTAGAAGATTTTTTTGGGTAGCGCCTTCTTTGGTGCGTACAAGGAAGATTCCAATAATGGAAAGCACAATACCAACAGCAGCAATAAGCATTGGGGCCAGAACAGCTTTAAACTGGGTTTCCGGATCGGCCATGTAAGCCGCTGATCCCAGTGCTGCAGTTGCTAAAATGGAACCACAATAAGATTCATACAAATCGGCACCCATACCAGCCACATCACCTACGTTATCACCTACGTTATCTGCAATAGTGGCAGGGTTGCGTGGGTCATCCTCAGGGATATCAGCCTCAACTTTTCCAACAAGGTCAGCGCCAACGTCGGCAGCTTTGGTGAAAATACCACCACCAACCCTGGCAAACAGTGCTTGCGCAGATGCACCCATACCAAAGGTTAACATAGTTGTGGTAATAATCATCATTTTCTCAGCCTCAGAAGCTTCCTCAACAAAATAGTTCAATACAATGAACCAAAGTGAAATGTCGAGCAAACCCAGCCCTACAACTACCAGTCCCATTACAGCACCACTACGGAAAGCAACTCGCAAACCATGATTCAATGAGTTTTTAGCTGCATTAGCGGTTCTGGCAGAGGCATAAGTAGCCGTTTTCATGCCAAAAAAGCCCGCCAGACCAGAGAAAAAACCACCGGTTAGAAATGCCCCGGGAACCCAGGGGTTTTGCAGGTTGAAACCATATGCCAGAACGGCAAACACACCGGTTAGGATAATAAAAAAGATAAGCACAACTTTGTATTGTTGCCTTAGGTAAGCCATTGCCCCATCACGTACGTGCTGGGCAATTTTTTTCATTAAATCTGTACCTTCACTCTCCCGCATCATTTGCTTGAAGAAATACCAGGCAAAGACAAGGGCCATAATAGAGGCCACTGGAACAATCCAGAATAAAGCATTCGTAATCATGTTAAACTCCTTTTTTGGTTTATACTAATAAAATTATCAATATTTGGTAATAAGACCTGTGTAATTTCAAAACCAGAATATCTGCTTTGGCAGAGATTAAAAATAAGTTTAATCCAGATTTTATTCTCTTTCATAATGATTTTTTTGCACGTTCATCGCAAAAAAGCGTAAATATAATGAAAAATACAATTGAGCAAAATGTGGCTGGGGATTTATCCTGATAAATTGATATTTATCATTTTTATATGCAGAAGCTAAAAATTTTTGCAGGATTATTCTATGGTATGTATGTTTCACTGTCACTTTAAACTACTTAATTTCTGCGCGAAAACCCCAATTTCTTTCCCGATTTTCGGGACAGGCTGTTATGGTTGTCAGAAAATACTCATTTACATAAGTAAACTGCGTTTTTTATGACTTCGCAAGCCTCGAACCAGGACTTTTCTCATCAGACACATGAGTTTTCGCGTAAGCACTACTTATCTTCATATATCTCATAGCGCTGGTAAGTCTTTGAATAATCACCACACTGCTTTATTCATTGCATTTCATAAAAAAGCAAATCATTTTTTGGTTATATAAAGGTTTAATATTAAATTTAGCATATTTTGAAGGGTAGCTGATAATAAATGAAACACATCCATAAAAAACACATACTCAAACCCCTTAAAAATTAATGCATTATACAATGAAGAATATTGTAAGTATAATACTGTTTCTAATAATCATAGGGTTTGAGGCATACGCCCAGGTAATGCTTGAACCGGGCTATATGATTACTGATTCCAATGAAATCATTGCGTGTTCCATAAAAAATATGGAATGGCGCACCAATCCATCTGAAATAAAGGTAAAAATGACCGAAGATGGTGAAATAATTACCAAAGGGATAGAAGACATAAAGGAATTTGGCATTAATGGTTCTTATAGGTACATCAGGGCAAGGGTGCAAATGGACAAATCTGGTGAAAATTTGAACACTATGAGTCAGGAAAGAAACCCGGTATTCCAGGAAGAGTTGGTGTTTTTATCTTATCTGGTTGAAGGAGGTGCCTCATTATTCCTGTATAAAGAGCTGGGTTTGACCCGTTATTTTTATAGCACCGAAGAATCTGAAATTAAGCAACTGGTTTATAAAAAATATCAGGCATATGACAAATCGAATAAACTGATTGCAAAGTACAATAATCAGTTCAGACAGCAACTTTTAAATGACTTTCGCCATCTGGATATATCAGCATCCGATATTAAAGATCTTCAATATAAGAAAAAAGACCTCGTATCATTCTTTAAGAAAGTGAATAATAGAAAAAATGCTGAATACATAGATTACACAAAACGAAATGAAAAGATCCTTATTAATCTTACCCTGCGACCGGGCATTAACATTAGTAATCTGGAAATATGGAATACAGTTCTAAACGCAAGAAGGGAGAAATTTGACCAGGTTAATAGCATCAGGTTTGGCACAGAGGCTGAAATTGTACTGCCCTTTAACAAAAATAAATGGGCCATCCTGACAGAACCAACTTATCAATATTACAAAACAGAAAAAGTTGAGGAAAATGATAATATTTCAGGGGGCATGGTCTTATCAAAAGTGAATTATCAATCTTTTGAATTGCCCCTGGGTGTGAGACATTATTTATACCTAAATAATAACTCACAGCTCTTCATTAATTTTTCATACGTTTTGGATTTCAGTCATAATTCCTATATCGAATTCAGAAGAAATGATGCTTCTTTGCTGGAAAAACTGGACATTAAACCGCAAAGTAACCTGGCCATGGGCATTGGATATAAGTACAGGGAAAAAATCAGCCTGGAAACGAGGTATTATACCCCAAGAGGTTTATTTAAAGATTACCTGTTCTGGAATTCAGACTTTCAAACATTTTCTGTATTAATAGGATATACTTTATGGTAAAGACAGAAAAACAGGCTAAGAGATAGAATCAAAAAGCCTCATTATATAATTTCAATAATGAGGCTTTTCTTGCAGTCCGTAGGGGAATCGAACCCCTGTTACCAGGATGAAAACCTGGCGTCCTAACCCCTAGACGAACGGACCGTTTGGTTTTTAAAGAACGTTTAAATGGACAAGTAAAGATCCATTTAAATTATTTAGGTCTGCAAAGGTAATAGAAAAAATATTACTTACAATATTTTTCAAAAATTTATCATTAAAAATATTAAAAAAATTATCGGTTATTTAATGCATACAAATTATCGTGAAACAAACCAACAGCCCTCCGGATAACTTCCGGCTTAAAAATAATTACCGCTTTCTCTTTAGAAAATTGCTGAGGTAAAGCAGGGGTTTTCTGCTAATTTATAAATGGCCGGCCTGCTTACGATAACCGATATTGCCACATAATGTAACCGGGCTGCTCTTCATCTCTTACAAAACCAAATTTTTCAAGGAAAGCATTTGGCTCCTCCATTTCCGGATCCGTTTCCGCCATCAGGGTTTTTACCCTGCCATCGTTACGGCACCAGTCTGTTATTTTACTTAACGCCTCGTGCATGTATCCTTTCTTTCGCTCTTGCGGATGGAGTTCAAACTGGGCTTCTACTTTACCGGATGGGTCAGGAAGTCCGTTGAATAAAAACTGCCCCGTAAGCAGGTTCGTTTCCTTACGTATGATTAACCACGTAGTATAAAAAAGAAAGTTTACCCGCTGTTTTTTCAGGCGTGGGTAGAATTCATCGGTAAGGTAAGAAATATGTGCAGGGGTAATCATATCAGGCGGAATCACAAGGTCATCCAGTGAAGAATTTTCAGCCACAGCATATACAAATTCCCGTGCCTCTTCCGGGTTCAAAGGTTTAATGATAAGGCGATCCGTTGACAATCTCATTGGCTCAGCTTTGCAATATAAATTGTAGCGGGCAAATATAGTTAAACCTTCCTATAATTTTTAATTTTTGATTCTGTAAAATTGTCAATAACAAACCATGATTAGCAAAAAAACCTGATTTGCTGCGCAAAGGTAACTGCCGTGAAGAGCACAAACCGCTTACCCTTCAACATATTACGAAAATTACCTGGGGTTTGCGACCAGTTCTTGCGCCAGTGAAAGAATATCTAAACCACCAAAATTTCCTGATGACATCAAAAGTAAAACAGTACCTGGTTGTACATTGCTCCTTACCCAGGATTCAAATGCCTTACTTTCCGTAAAAACATTCAGATCAGACCGGTCAAAAGCCTCTATCACTTCAGGAGGATGAATTTCGGGCAGCTTTTTATGCCGCAGGGTATGATAGGAATAATAAACTGAAGCCAGATCTGCAGCCTGCAAAGTATCTTTATACTGGCCAATAAAATTTTTATTTAAACTACTGAAAGTATGAAGTTCAAGGCAGGCCATCACTTTTTTATCAGCATATTTTGCTTTAACGGCTTCCAGTGTTGCTTTCACTTTGCTGGGTGCGTGGGCAAAGTCATAATAAACGGTGATATCATTGCCTTCTGCAACACCCTCCAGACGGCGTGCAGCTCCCCTAAAAGATTTCAAATGATGGTAGAAGTTCTCTTCCTCAACCCCGGCCTCGGTGCATAATAGCTTTGCCGCCATGATATTTTGCAGGTTATGAAGCCCGAAAAGCTGCACCGGAAATATTTCCTCATTGTGCACCAGGAATGTTTGGCCATTCTCCGAAAGGTAAGGATGTTCCCTGTATGGATATGCAACACTTTTTACGGGTAAGTTTTTTACAATCTCTTTGAGTACCACATCCGCCTCAAAATAAAACAATTTTCCATCTGCCGGGATTAGTTGCGCGAAAATTTCAAACTGCCGGGTATATTCCTCAAATGTGGGAAATACATTGATATGATCCCAGGAAATTCCTGTTACCACACCCACATGGGGCCTGTACAAATGAAATTTGGGTCGTTTATCCAGCGGGGATGAGAGGTACTCATCACCTTCAAAAACAGCAATTTCAGACTCATCGGACAATCCGGCCATCGCTTCAAAACCAGGAATGGTGGAACCTACCAGGTAATCAAATTTTATTCCTTCCGCCTTTAACACATGCAGCACAATGGCCGTAATGCTCGTTTTCCCATGACTACCACCAATTACCAGCCTTTTTTTATCTTTGGTTTGTTCATAAAAAAACTCAGGAAAGGAATAAAGACGAATACCCAGTTCCCGACAGCGGGCAATTTCGGGATTGTCCTCGCGGGCATGCATACCTATGATTGCGGCGTCAGTATCAGGGGTGATACGTTCAGGAAACCATCCCTGTTCGGGGGGCAGTAATCCTTTTGCCCTTAACCGGCTACGCGAAGGCTCAAATATTTCATCGTCAGAGCCTGTAACTGCATGTCCCTTTTCCTGCAATGCAAGTGCTACATTATGCATGGCTGCACCACCAATGGCTATTAAATGTATCTTCAAAAGAAAAATGTTTTAAATTTTATACTACCTGAAAATTGCAAAAGGCTCTAAAAGTCATATATGAAGCAGGTTTCGTCGCTTATCTCCTTCATCCCCGGGGGGTTAACAGCTATTTAGACAACCTTTGCCGTTAAAGGTATTTAATTTTACCTGAAGTTGCCAGTTACGAAAACAATATTTCGTGGTAAGCTGTTATCACTTTTCAAATCAAAGATATATTCCATGGGCGCAAGAAAAATTTTTTCCCTGAATTTTACGAATTTTAAAATTGATGGTGGCGTAATGTTTGGCGTAATTCCTAAAATGCTTTGGCACAAAAAATATCCCGCTGATGAGGATAATTTGTGTTCCTGGGCACTCCGTTCCCTGCTAATTGATGATGACACTCATCTTACCTTAATAGACAACGGATTTGGGACAGAGATAGATCAAAAAACACTCGATCATTACCACCTTTTTGACACAAAATCTACTTCTGCACTTTTGGCTGAAAACGGCTATAAGTCTGAAGATGTTACAGACATGGTAATAACCCATTTACATCTCGATCATTGTGGCGGCGGGGTCACCCGAAATACATCCGGAACGCTTGTAACAACTTTCCCGAATGCCACCTACCATGTATCAAAAGCGCAATGGGAATGGGCGAGTAATCCAAATCAGCGGGAGAAAGATGCTTATTTTCCTGAGCATTTGGCTGCCATGAAAAAATCAGGGAGATTAAATCTGGTGGAAAATGAAGGACTTTTGCTGCCAGGGGTAGCTGTTCGATTTTATCATGGCCATACACGGGGTCAGATGCTTCCCTACATTCAGTATAATGGGAAAACCATTGTTTTTGTGAGCGATTTGTTGCCTGCATGGCCTTACATACGTCTGCCCTGGATTATGAGTTATGATGTAGAACCAATGATAACACTTGAGGAGAAAAAGAACTTCCTGCAGGAAGCAGTTGAAAAAGATTACATTCTTTACTACCAACACGATTTTACAACTGAATGCAGCACGTTGAAAAAAACAGCAGGAAATATTGCTGTGGGTGAGAAATTTCAATTCTCTGCGCTGGCGACGCGGGAGTGAATTTCAATAAACTCTATCAGGCAATGAATGATTTTAATATGTACTTCCTGTATGCGATCAGCGTATCCGGTAAAAGGCACCCGAATCTCCACATCAGCCATTTGCGCGAGCTTCCCTCCATCTTTGCCGGTTAAAGCAACCACTTTCATCTCTTTGGCTTTTGCCACCTTAACAGCCTCAATAATATTTTCCGAATTCCCTGAGGTACTAATGGCCAGTAGCACATCATTCTTAAATCCCAGACCGGAAACAAACCTTGAAAAAATTCCTTTAAAGCCATAATCATTGGCAGCACACGTGATATGGGCAGCATCGGATATCGCAATGGCCGGAAGGGCAGGCCTGTCATCCCTAAACCTTCCGGAAAGTTCCTCGGCAAAGTGCATGGCATCGCTCATACTGCCGCCATTCCCACATGATATTATTTTGTTGCCCCCATCGATGGTTGAAACCAGAAGTTCACCGGCAGCGGCTATTTGGCTCAGGTTATCTTCATTGGCCACAAAGGCCCGTAAAACCTCCTGCGCTTCCTGAAAGCTTTTGTAAATTGAATTTTCTTTGTCCATGCTTTTAGTTTTCGGAATTCAATTCCTTTTGAAATAATTTATAAATCCGTTTATATTCATCAGTCCAGCTGGTTGGCTCTTGAAAAGAATGGGGTTCCACAGGGTAAACAGCAAACTCCCAATCGTCTTTTCCCATCTCTATCAATCGCTGGGTTAACCGCACCACATCCTGAAACTGCACATTATCATCAACCATTCCATGGCAGATCAACAGATCATCGGCTAAACCTTCGGGAAAATTTATCGGACTGCTTCTATAAAAAGCAATACTGTCAAGAACAGGAGTATTGAGAATGTTAGAGGTATAGCCATGGTTGTAATGGGCCCAATCAGTGACGGAACGCAATGCAGCTCCTGCTGCAAAAGTTCCCGGATGCCTGAAAAGAGCCATTAGGGTGATAAAACCACCGTAGGATCCCCCGTAAATACCAATACGTTCAGGATCAATGTCCAGATCCTTTACAAGATATGCTGCTCCATCGATCTGATCAGAGAGATCCTTGCCGCCCATGTGCCGGTAGATAGCCGTTCGCCAGTCACGCCCATACCCGGCACTTCCCCTGTAATCAATATCCAGCACAGTATATCCCTCATCAACCAGCAGGTTATGAAACATGTACTCGCGAAAATAACTGCTCCACCACTGATGTGCATTTTGAAGATATCCGGCACCATGGACAAAAATAACGGCTGCTCCGTTTTTTACAGCCTCTTTGGGTTTGTAAAGTCTGGCATGCACGCGGGCACCATCGGCTGCCTCAAAGGTAACCAAATCGGGCTTACGCCAGGGGTATGATAAGAATGCTCCGGATGATGAAGTGGTAATCTGCTTCATTGCAGCTCCGGGCTGATTTTTCATCAGGTACAATTCCCATGGTTTATCCGAAGCAGAGTATCTCAATGCCAGGTATTCCTCATCCGGGCTAAGCACCAGTTCATAACCACCATCAATTGTAGTGAGCTGCTGCATTTTTCCTCCGGAAGCAGGCATTTTATATACATGTCTGATTCCAGGATGTTTTTTATTTGCAGTAAAATACCAGTTTTTTTTATCGCGTGACAAAACCGGGTCATAAATCTCAAAACTTCCCGAGGTAAGCTGAATGGCCTCATCAGCGGTTATCTTCTGGCGGTAAAGATGAGCGTATCCTGTTTTTTCGGAAAGGAACCAGATGGTACGGCCTTCATCGAGCCAACCAATGCTGGCTCCGCCCCAGGTATAACCGATGCCAGGACCAGCTACCCATGCAGAATCATGCTGCCAGTTCAACATTTGCACCTTGTTCTCTGATGCATTATAATAAAAAATCCACCTGTCTTTATTATCAAATGAGCGCAAATTCCCAATAAAACCAGAACCATCCGGTGACCATTCTATCTCAGTTACGGTAGTCTTTTTTGGCAATCCATCGCCCGTGCGGTTATAGACTGCAAAATATTCCGGATCATTGCTTATCCCGGGGAAATCCACAAAAGAGAGCGTACGGATGGTATCATTTTCAAAATCCAACACCCGAAGGCACATCTGACCATAAGGCGCGCCAACCTTTTTTCGCGCCTTTTTATGTTCAGTAAAGCCTGATCGGGTAACAAAATGTGGGATCTCGGTTTGTTTTCCTGCAGAGTAGGGCTCATAAAGCATTGCCACAGCAAATTTTCCGCTAGGTGAGGCTTTAACCGATGTAAGAGAACCCTTGCCCGTATCAATCTCCATGGGTAAATCAGTATTTTTGGCCCGGGCTACACTATCAGCATACGCTTTCTTATTGTTTTCCGCCTTAAATACGTCAAACATCATTCCCTGCTGGTTTTCAAGCCATTCTTCCTGAGTGTCAGGATCGCTTTCAGCAGATTTATTTTCCACTACTTTGGTAAGCTGTTTAATAAATCCTGTATGAAGATACAGGACGTATAAATCCTTTTCAATGTTAAAATAAACTTTATCGTCTTCATTGCCTGCAACCAGCGAAGTGATTTTCTTATTCAACGAAAGCAAGTGACGTGTGATATAATTATCCAATTCATGGATTGCCAAAGTATTGTCAACAGTAAAAAGCATCTTTGAAAAATCCTCCAAATACACCTTTTCACCAGGAAGAGGATAAGAAAGATCATTAGCCGGGAGGACTTCCGGTGCACCAGCACCTATTTTATATTTGTATAAGCCAGGCACGGGATTCGCCTCAGGGTTCCATTTAAAGTAAAGGGTGTTACCCTTCTCACTCCAATGAATATCTTGTGGTGCATAACCACTGAACATGACAGGGTTTTGCATAATTGTTTTAATATCGAGCTTGCTTTCACCAACGTTTTGTGCTTGCAAAAGGGTAAAAAAGAGCAGGCCCGCCACAATGAAATAGGTAATTTTGTACAGTTTCATCTACTGAAAATAATTGTATTAAAATTATTGCAAATAAAAGAAAAAAATAAGACTTAAAGCGCATTCAAAAAACGGGTATGCGAATGTCTTATTGCCATTAGTAGAATGGCCGGCAGCTAATAAGTTTGGTAAAAACCCGTCATTATTATGGCTTAAAAAATACAAATAATGGTTAAAATTAACAATAGGTCATCTTTAAAGACGTATTAAATGGTAAGATTTTTTATCTTTGCCCGATAATTCAAATGCCAAATCACGATACAAATATCCGGCCTGTGAAACCTAAAAAAGAAGCAAAAACCTCGCGTTTGCGCCTGCAGGGATCCTATTTCACATCCATTATCAGTATATCACTGGTATTGTTCCTGCTTGGGCTGGTGGGTTTGCTCATCCTCAATACGCGCAAACTTTCTGATTATGTAAAAGAAAACATCGGGTTTAGTGTCATCCTTAAAGATAACGTAAAAGAAGTTGATATCATCCGGTTGCAAAAAAACCTTGATGCCACGGCCTATGTAAAAGCCACCGAATATATTACAAAGGACAGGGCTGCACGTGAACTCCAGGCCGAATTAGGAGAAGATTTTGTTGACTTTCTGGGTTATAATCCTTTGCTGGCATCTATTGATGTTAAATTATATGCAGATTATGCTAATCCAGACAGTATCGCAGTTATTGAAAATGATCTGCAAACCTATCCACAGGTGAAAGAGGTTTTTTACCAAAAATCTTTGGTCCACCTGGTCAATGAGAATGTAAAACGCATCAGTTTTATTATTCTCGCTTTCAGCGGTCTGTTATTCATCATAGCCGTTGCCCTGATTAACAATACCATACGCCTTTCAGTATATTCCAGACGCTTTATTATCCGCACCATGCAGCTTGTGGGAGCTACCCGGGGATTTATTCGCAGGCCTTTCTTGTATAAAAGCACCTTCCATGGTGTTCTTGGGGCATTAATTGCCATAGGGCTCATTACAGGCACGTTATATTACCTTGAGAATGAGTTTGAAGAATTAATTTCACTGCAGGATATTGAGACCCTTGGGCTCTTATTTCTAAGCGTCATTGTATTAGGCGTGATGATTAGCTGGGCATCCACTTATTTTGCTGTGAATAAATTTTTGAACATTAAAACAGACGATTTATATAACTAACCCTTATCTCCAATGGCCAAAAAACAAAAAAAAGAAGAGAATGCAAAAATAGATTTTGCTCTTGGAAGAGAGAATTATAAACTTCTAATGATAGGATTTGCCATTATTGTAGCTGGATTTATATTGATGGTAGGTGGGAAGAGCGATGATCCCGCCGTATTTAATCCTGAAATTTTTAATTTTCGTAGAATTACCCTGGCCCCGATGATTGTGCTTTTTGGTTTTCTTTTTGAAATATATGCCATCATGAAAAAGCCGTCAAAAAAAGAAAATGAAGAAGTATCCGGCAAATAAATCCGTCCCTCACCTTTTTTCTTTTAAATTATAATTGATATAATCATGACCTGGCTAGAAGCATTAATTCTTGGAGTAATTCAGGGACTGACAGAATTTTTACCGGTAAGCAGCAGTGGGCATCTTGAAATCGGGAAAGCCCTTTTGGGTATAGCGCCGGAGCAGAGTCTTACCTTTACAGTTGTGGTTCATGGTGCCACTGTATTAAGCACCATCATTGTTTTCCGCAGGGATATCGGGAAGATATTTCTTGAACTTTTTGAATTCAAATGGAATGATTCAGCAAAATATGTAACGAAAATTATCATTTCTATGATCCCCATAGGCATTGTGGGTGTTTTCTTCAAAGAAGAAGTGGAATCGTTTTTTACAGGTAATCTGATATTGGTGGGTTCTATGCTGCTTGTAACGGCACTCCTGCTAACCTTCACCTATTTTGCAAAAAACAGGGAGAAAAATGTTTCTTATCTGGATTCCCTTGTGATTGGTATTGCGCAAGCCATGGCTGTAATACCCGGAATTTCGCGATCCGGCTCTACCATTGCTACGGGCCTGCTCCTGGGCAATAAGCGGGAAAATGTTGCCCGCTTTTCATTCCTTATGGTTTTAATACCAATTATTGGGGCAAACCTGAAAGACCTTGCCGACGGAACCATGCAGGCTGAACAGGCGAGTCTGACACCATTGATTGTTGGCTTTATAGCAGCATTTCTTTCAGGCTGGATGGCTTGTAAATGGATGATAAATATTGTTAAAAAAGGCAAATTGATTTATTTTGCCGCTTATTGCTTTTTAGTAGGACTGATAGCTATTATTTTTGGTTAAACTTTCGTAAAAAAATACTTTTGCAGACCTTACCCCTCCACACCATAGACAATCCGGAAATTTTCAGAGAAGGATACGTATTACTGGTAGATAAACCCTATACCTGGACATCATTTGATGTAGTAAAAAAAGTTCGCAAGTCACTGGAGCTGACACTGAAACTTAAAAAGCTAAAAGTTGGACATGCTGGCACCCTTGATCCCCTTGCCACCGGACTGGTGATTGTTTGCACCGGCAAAAAAACCAAGTCGATCCATACTTTTCAGGATATGGAAAAGGAATACATCGCCACACTTAAGCTTGGTGAAACAACCCCCTCCTTTGATCTTGAAACAGAGGTTGATAAAACCGCAGGCACCGAACATATTGATGACGAAAAAATTAAACAAACATTGCAAAAATTTGTTGGATTAACCATGCAGACACCTCCTCTGTTCTCGGCAAAATTTATTGATGGCAAACGGGCCTATACGTATGCCAGAAAAGGAGAAGATGCAAAGCTGGCCGCAGTACCTGTAACCATATCTGGAATAACATTGCTGGAATCGAAAATGCCGGAACTGGTTATTAAGGTTAGCTGCAGCAAAGGAACATATATCAGGGCTTTGGCCAGAGACATTGGTGAAGAGCTGGAATGCGGGGCGCATTTAACCGGTTTGCGTAGAACAAGAATTGGTGAATATAATGTATCAGAAGCCATTGACGCCGATAAGCTTCATGATAAATTTAAAACCATTGCAACAAACAGCGGGTACTTTCGTAATTAATTCAGCAATTTATATTTTCATATTTTGGGATTTCTATGGCACTCATTTATTAATAAATCAGAATGTTTCAATACTATAGCAGTTTATGCAAACGTTTTTAATGATGGATGCCTTTGGACTGGAAATAAAATTTATTTTAGCAAATATTATTATTTATACATAAATTACAATTAACATGAAATTATCGCAATACAAGTACAACCTTCCACCGGAATTGATTGCCAATTATCCATCAGAAAACCGTGATGAGTCCCGGCTAATGGTTCTGCATCGTGATACCGGAGAAATTGAGCATCGTGTTTTTAAAGACATTATTGAATATTTTGATGACCAGGATGTAATGGTTTTTAACAATACCAAAGTATTTCCGGCCCGCTTGTATGGTAATAAGGAGAAGACAGGAGCTGAAATTGAAGTATTTTTGTTAAGGGAATTAAACCGCGAACAAAGATTGTGGGATGTGCTGGTGGATCCGGCACGTAAAATACGCATAGGGAATAAACTTTATTTTGGGGATGATGATGCCATGGTAGCCGAGGTTATTGACAATACCACCTCACGTGGACGAACCTTACGATTCCTTTACGACGGAGATTATGAAGAATTTAAAGAATCGCTGTTTAAATTAGGTGAAACTCCCCTGCCAAAATTTATCAAACGCGATGTGCAGCCCGAAGACCGCGACCGCTACCAGACAATATTTGCCAAGCACGAAGGTGCCGTTGCAGCCCCTACTGCTGGTATGCATTTTAGCCGCGAGTTATTAAAAAGACTTGAAATTAAAGGTGTTGACTTTGCAGAAATAACCTTACACGTGGGTCTTGGAAATTTTCGCACCGTAGATGTGGAAGATCTTACCAAACATAAAATGGACAGCGAGCGGGTTATTGTTGATGATAATGCTGTTAATACCGTAAACAATGCCAAAAAAACTAGGCGGAATGTTTGCGCGGTGGGAACAACTGTTCTGCGTACCCTGGAAACTTCAGTCTCTACCTTGGGCGAACTTAAACCCTACGACGGGTGGACCAACAAATTTATTTTCCCTCCTTATGAATTTAGCGTTCCTACATCAATGATTTCAAACTTTCACCTGCCGCTTTCTACGCTTTTAATGGTAGTTTCAGCTTTTAGTGGATATGATTTTCTTTTTAAAGCATACAAAACCGCCATTAAGGAAAAATACAGGTTTGGCACCTATGGAGATGCCATGCTTATCCTCTAAGATATTTTTCTTATGACGATAAAAACTGAACCCTCAAAAACATATTTTGAGGGTTTTATGTTTTATTAGTCTGAAATCGTATAAATTTACACTCCCTAAACATAAACTGAGAAAAATATGCCCTTGATAAGTTCTGTAGTAAACTGGCTGAATTTTAAACGCATACATCAAATCGATCTTTTTCGTAAATACCCGCTGGATGCCCAAAAAGAAACATTTTCTAAGCTCATACGGCAGGCCAGTGATACAGAATGGGGTAAAAAGTATGATTATAAAAGCATTGAAGGCTTCAGTGATTATCAGAATAGGGTACCACTGCAAACTTACGATGAGGTAAAAGTATACATTAACCGTTTGAGAAAAGGCGAACAGAACCTGCTATGGCCCAGTGAAATTAAATGGTTTGCTAAATCATCGGGAACTACCAGCGACAAAAGTAAGTTTATACCTGTAAGCGAGGAGGCGCTGGAAGAATGTCATTTCAGAGGTGGCAAGGACATTCTTGCCATTTATACCCACAACAATCCTGAAACAAAAGTGTTCTCAGGAAAAGGACTTACATTGGGCGGAAGTCATAAAATAGATAACTTCAGCAACCAGTCGTATTATGGAGACCTTTCGGCCATTCTTATTGAAAATCTGCCCTTTTGGGCTGATTTTATCCGTACCCCCAGCCAGGAAATAGCACTCCTTGATAAATGGGAAGAAAAGCTGGAGAAGATGATGAAACATACCCTTAATGAGAATGTAACCAATATTGCAGGTGTCCCCTCCTGGGTAATGGTTTTATTAAAGTACATGCTCGAAAAAACCGGTAAAAACAATGTGCTTGAAATATGGCCAAACCTTGAATTGTTCAGCCATGGAGGCGTTAGTTTCACCCCGTACCGCGAACAGTATAAGAAGCTTATCCCTTCAGAAAAAATGAATTACCTGGAAACGTATAATGCCTCGGAAGGTTTTTTCGCCATACAGGATTATCCCACCCGTGATGATATGCTTCTGATGCTTGATATCGGAGTGTTTTATGAATTTATCCCCATGGAGGAGATAGAAAAAGAAAACCCAAAAGCCCTGCATATTGGAGAAGTAGAACTGAACAAGAATTATGCCCTGGTAATTTCCACAAACTCCGGTTTATGGCGTTACATCATCGGAGATACCGTATATTTTACCTCCCTCTATCCGCATAAGATTAAGATTTCCGGACGTACCAAGCATTTTATCAATGCATTTGGCGAGGAAATAATTATCGACAATGCTGAAAAGGCCCTCGGCGAAGCATGCAGCCATACCAATGCAACAATTAGCGATTACACAGCCGGGCCAATTTTTATGAGCGATGATGAAAAAGGAGGACATGAATGGTTGATAGAATTCGAAAAACAACCGGATAACCTGGAGAAGTTTACACAAATTCTTGACGAAACACTACAAAAAGTAAATTCCGACTACGAGGCAAAAAGATATAAGAACATTACACTTGATCCTCCTTTAGTTCATGCTGCAAGGGAAAAGCTTTTCTATCACTGGCTCAAAGAAAAAGGGAAACTGGGTGGGCAGAACAAAGTACCACGGCTGGCCAATAACCGTCAATATCTTGATGAGCTTCTTGTAATGCAAAAGAAACTTACTTAATCATAAAACATTAAAAAAATGCATATTGCAGTTGCCGGGAATATCGGCTCGGGTAAAACCACCCTTACAGGATTGTTGGCAAAAAATTACCAATGGCATGCCCATTATGAAGATGTTGATGACAACCCCTATTTACATGATTTTTACGACGACATGCAACGATGGTCGTTCAACCTGCAGGTATACTTTTTAAACAGCAGGTTTAATCAAATTGTAGATATAAGAAAATCCGGTGAAACCATCATTCAGGACCGAACCATTTATGAAGATGCTTACATATTCGCCCCCAATCTTCATTCCATGGGATTAATGTCTACCCGCGATTTTGAGAACTATTTCACCTTGTTTAACCTGATGAGTTCTCTTATTCAACCGCCTGATCTGGTAATATACCTGAAAGCTTCAGTGCCAACACTGGTAAATCAGATACAAAAAAGAGGGAGAAATTATGAAAATTCAATTAGGCTTGATTACCTAAAAAAGTTGAATGAACGATATAATTCTTGGGCAGAGTCATATAACATGGGTAAATTTTTAACCATTGATGTGGATAACCATAATTTTATTGATCGTAAAGAGGATTTAAGCGCTGTGATTGACAAGATTAATGCGCTCATTCACGGGTTGTTCTAAGATATCCATAGGTCTTCGCGTTCCTTCAAGAAAACCGGGGTGGTTGACAAGCTAAATGCACATCAGTGGTGCAGTAAGAAAGAAGCCATAAAAAAAGGAGAAGCCTGAAAGCCAATGTGGAGTTCTCCTGCACTACTAATTAATAAAAAGCAGCTTGGCTACATGGGTTTGCGAGCCATCGGGTGTGCTGCAAAAGATAAGATACACCCCTGTTTGAACCCTTTTTCCTGAAAATGTGCGGCCATCCCATTGCGCCTGGCCACCCAACGAGGTGGTTTCGTAAGCCAAATTACCACTGATATCAGTAATTTTTACATTTGTATTTTCAATTAACCCGGTAATAATGATGTCACCCTGGTATCCAGGCCTCACAGGATTAGGGAAAGCATAAACGTCACTGAAAACATCGTTTCCCTGCGTAGCGACCCCACGATAGGAGAAGATGCCCTTATCTGTGGCAAAAAAGATTTCTCCGGTCTCTTCATGAATTGCAATGTCAATAACATTGTTTGAAGGCAATGGGCTGTTTTCAGCAGAAAATCTCATAATTTCTTCCCGGCCGTCTTCGGCAATAAGAAAAGCGCCAGAGCCACGGGTACCAAACCATTTCCGGTTTGCCCCATCAATCTCGATGCTGGTAACAATTTGATTCTCCAGCAAAATAGAAGCAAAATTACTGGTATCGTTCTGGGGAATCAATATCTGAGTGCCATAAAAACCTTCCTCTTCAAAAACATTGTTGGGGTTATAGTAAACCACTGGTCCATTAGCCGTGCCTATCCAAATGTTATTATCATGGTCCTGCGCAATGCTGTATACATCGTTGCTCAGCTGCTGGTCTTTATCGTCGGTCAGATCAAAATGCCGGTACTGGTCGTCAGAGATTTCAGCAAGTGTTCCATTATCATCAAAAACAAACAGCCCATTCCCTCTGGGCAGAGTGATCCATTTGTGTCCTGAGGGAGTAATAATGATATCTCCAGCATACGCGGCACCTTCCATGGCACCCCTTAGGTCATATGCATACCATTCATCATCAGGTGTTTTTACCACAAGGGAATTTTCCACGGAGGTTCCTGTCACAGTGATCCAAAGGTTTTTTTCGTCATCGAAAACCATTCCCTGGGTACGATGAAATACATTACTTTCAGGAATAGCAGATTCTATCGGACTGTTGGCACTGGTATACTGATCTACAGGCATCATATCCTGAAATTCAATCACACCATATCCCCAACTTGCTGTATAGATATGATCAACATCATTAGGGCCACCGGTAATACGAATAAGATCTCTTAAGGAATCAGTTCGGTCTGACGTCCATGCGCCATTGTAAAACCGACTGAGATCCGCAGGTGTATATGTTTGCGTATACTGCTGATTGTAACCGCCCGCAACAGCATAAATGGCGCCGGCATGATATTCCAGATCAAAAGCAGTCAGTGTTGCAGGTCCGGCGGGGAGAATTATTTCCCCTACATCATCATCAGACTCAAAACGCACGAGACCATCTTCTGAATCAGCTACATAAAGAATGTTATTTTTTGAATATAATACGTGTACCGGATTATCAACCCGCACGTTAAAAGCAGAATACAAACCGTCATTTAATGTTGTTGTCCAGCTTTTCCGGGCAATATTTAAATAGCCATTCAAGGCATTCAGCGAATAAAATTCTGTGTTAAAATCAGGCCATTGTTCTTTCCATTCACCTTCCTCCAGGTATAAAAGCCTGTCCTCGTTCTGGTTTTCTGAATCAAGAATTACAAAAAGTCTGTCAGCAAAATATTCCACGGCACTGTATTTTGCTGAAGGCAATCCCGGCATAAGGGACCAGTTGTTAAAATTTACAAGATTGGGATTTGATGCATCGGCCATCAACACTCCAGTATTTGTGGCAGCATAAATGGAATTATCGTCCAGATCTACATCGAATATGGGTGCCTGTGTCCCGGCTTCGCCAAGGAAAAAGGTGTCCCCAAACTCTAACCGGCTGAGGTCGTATTCAACTATTCCAAACCCACAGGCAAAATATGCGATGTTATCGTGAATGGTAATATTATGAATAACTTTGTTAAGTAAGTTTGTTTTATTCTTTATTTCGGGAATATTGGTGATGCGGTAATCTTTTATCAGATCGATGTTGGCATTTTCATAAGCCACAATCAGGTATCCCGTTTGTTCTGCATAGGCAATAGCGCTTATACTGGCTTCAGTAAGGCCGTGTACCCTGGAAAGTTTTTCAATATTATGGTCATTTTTATGATAGGAAAACAATGCATACCGGGTGGCACAAAATATTTTATTCTCTGTTTCCACAACCTGAACGGCCTCATTGTACGGCAAATGATCTCTCCATTGTCCCACAAGCGGAAGATCATTGGTCTGTGCCCGGATGCCAAATGCAACCGAGAGAAGACTTAGCGAAACGAATAGTATTTTCCTCATTATGAAAGTAAATCTTAACTACATACGTAAAAAAACAAAAAATATTTTCTCAAACAAAAAATATTTCAAAACAATAATTCAAACAGCCAAATGTAGGAATATCTAACTGCCAGTCAAAAAATCTTTTAGTTTATTAAAAGCCCTGGCCCTGTGGCTAATCTGATTTTTTTCTGCCATGCTCATTTCTGCAAAAGTAACATCATACCCAAGTGGCTTGAAAACAGGGTCGTAGCCAAAGCCCTTTTCCCCTTTTGGTGTTTGCATAATCTCGCCCTTTACTATCCCTTCGAAATAAAGGTTCTGGTGACCATCATAATATGCAATAACTGTTCTGAACTGTGCCTGCCTGTGGTTTAGGTCAGCAAGCTTTTCAAGCAAAAGGGCAGTGTTCTTTTTATCATTCCTTTCCGGCCCTGCAAACCTGGCCGAATAGACACCCGGAGCTCCGCCGAGGGCATCTACCTCAAGTCCTGTATCGTCAGCAAAACACGGAACATTTAATGCATTGAAAACATACGTTGCCTTTTGCCGGGCATTTTCCTGCAGGGTGTCATAATCTTCGGGAACCTCTTCATGAAAATTATAATCGTCTAAAGACTTCAGGTGAATGTGCGGACCAATCAGATTCTGCACTTCCTTTAGTTTATTTATATTGTGTGTGGCAAAAATTATTTCTCTCTTCATTTCATAAACTGGTTTTATGTGAACTTTGACACAAATTACAAATTATCCTGATATTCCTCCATTGCTAAATTATATTCAAAACCCCTGGAAGTAATGAAGCGCATTACCTTTGCCTTTTTCCTGTAATTATCAGTATCTTTTATCTGGTTGTGCTTTTGTTTCATCAATTCGGATAAAGTTTTTCTGTATTCACTGTCGGGTATGACCTGTAAGGCCTCATCAATAATTACATGATCAATGTTTTTTGTTTTCAAAAACCATGATATTTTAACCTTCCCCCACTTGTTAAACCTGAACTTATCTTTAACCGCGGCGGTGGCATACCGGGCATCATCTACAAATTTTTCATTTATCAGGGTAGTAATGATATGCTCCTGTGCCTCTGAATCAATTTTCCATTGTAATAGTTTTTCCCGGACATCGTGGGTGCATTTTTCCCTCTGGCTGCAAAGGGCCATTAACTTTTGCAGTGCTTCAGTTTGTGTTATCATATATGCTTTTCCATTGGCTAAAAACCAAAAAAATGTTAAACCCGGCAACCAAAGATAAAGAAGAAGAAATGAACAGACATCATATTTTTGGTATTCGTTGATAAGAAATTTGTACTTTTATAGCAAGAGAGATTGTGCCATACCGTTAACCGGAAGATATTATGTTAGTAAAAACGTTTGCTTCAGCCGTGCAGGGAATTGATGCTACCACCATTACAGTGGAGGTAAATGTTTCACAGGGAATTAAATTTTTCCTTGTGGGCCTGCCGGACAGTGCAGTAAAAGAAAGTCAGCAGAGAATAGAATCGGCCTTAAAGGCAAATGGGTATAAGATGCCAGGGCAGAAAATTGTAATTAACATGGCTCCTGCCGATATCCGTAAGGAAGGATCTGCCTACGATCTGCCCCTGGCTATTGGCATTCTCGCTGCCTCCGAACAAATAGCAGCAGATAAACTGCCAGAATATGTGCTAATGGGTGAACTTTCTCTTGATGGTACATTGCGCCCTGTGAAAGGGGTGCTGCCTATAGCTATTAAAGCCAGGCAGGAAGGCTTTAAAGGGCTTATTGTACCGGAACAAAACGCCCGCGAAGCAGCCGTGGTAAATGACCTTGATGTAATTGCAGTGGAAAACATCCGCCAGGTGATCGATTTTTATGATGGCCGGGAGGAGATATCGCCTACCATTGTTCATACAAGAGATGAATTTTATGCCAACCTGAGTAATTATGAAATTGATTTTTCCGATGTACGGGGACAGGAAAATGTTAAACGCGCGCTTGAAATCGCTGCTGCCGGAGGTCACAACATTATTATGATAGGTCCTCCCGGTGCCGGAAAAACCATGCTGGCCAAAAGATTGCCCTCAATTATTCCATCCCTGTCGTTAAACGAGGCGCTTGAAACTACTAAGATCCATTCCGTGGCAGGAAGAACGGACAAGGAAACGTCCCTTATTACCCGGAGACCATTCAGAAGTCCCCATCACACAATTTCTGACGTGGCACTTGTGGGCGGGGGCCAGTTCCCCCAACCCGGAGAGATATCCCTGGCACACAATGGTGTGCTTTTTCTTGATGAATTACCTGAATTTAAACGCACCGTGCTGGAAGTGATGCGTCAGCCACTGGAAGACAGGGTGATTTCCATTTCCCGGGCAAAATTTGCGGTAGACTATCCGGCAAGTTTTATGCTTGTTGCATCAATGAATCCATGCCCCTGTGGATATTTTAACCATCCGGATAAAGATTGCGTTTGCGCCCCCGGAATTGTTCAAAAATACCTTAACCGTATCTCCGGACCATTGCTCGACAGGATTGATATTCACATTGAAGTTATTCCTGTACCCTTTGACAAATTATCTGAAGCCCGCCCCTCAGAAAGCAGTGCGCTTGTGCGCGAAAGAGTTCAAAAGGCCAGAGAGATTCAGGAAAAGCGCTACCAAAATGCAAATGGCATACATACCAATGCCCAGATGTCTACACGCATGCTACGCAAATATTGCGAACCTGATAAACCCGGTCAGAATTTGCTCAAAACTGCCATGGAAAGATTAGGTCTTTCCGCCCGCGCCTACGACCGGATTCTGAAAGTTTCCCGCACCATTGCTGATTTGGGAGAAAGCGAAAAAATACTTCCGGAGCACCTGGCAGAAGCCATCCAGTACAGAAGCCTCGACCGTGAAGGTTGGGCAGGCTAAAATGCCGTTTTCCGGTGGGTCATTAACGGAACAGACAAATCAACCCGTGCGTATACACCATAGTAATAATCTAAGCTTTTTTGAAGCATCCCATAATACAATGCATACTCAGCCCCGAGCTTTACCTGTTTATGTACATTGGCGGAAATAAACAGCCGGGAAGTAAGTAACTCCCGCTTTGTGTGATTCATTTGTGAATTTTCTGTATTTATTGACATAAATAAAGGCTCCCCGCGAGGCGCAACGAATGTATTTCCTCTCCAGTATCCCAATTCCATAAAACCGGGTTTCATCTTTAATTCCAAGGTGGAATAAAAAGCATCGCCTTCGTTAAAAGCCTGGCGGATAGCAGAAGAATTATTTTGATAAATGAAATACAGATTACGCAAACTAACAGAAGAAATTCTGCTGTCATCTGCGACATAACTGATTTCTAACCCTGAGGCTGCATTCATCAGTGTTTCTATGGAACGATTGCTAACGTTGATCTGGCCGCCCTGGTGTGTAAAGAGAACATACACCGGCAGGGAAAAATGAAAGCCTCCTGTGTTAAAAAGCGCGATTTTTGTTGATAATCCCGCAGAAAATTGTTCCTGCAATGTATCTCCAAACCAGATAAATTGCTCCCAGTTTACCCAAAAATCAGCAAATATTTTGCGGCCTTCATACTGAAGTTGTATCCCTTGTTCCAGGTTTTGGGTTAAAGCCCTTTCGTAGCCATACAAAGGTTCAGGAAGACCATGATGCAGATGCCCTTCGAGATTACCAATTTGTAAAAAAAATGCGGGCGTAAAATTATGCCTGAAGGTCAGAACAGGCTGAACATCAAAAAAGCCTTCATGCCCATGAAATTTCAACATGTTTATTCCTGCTGATAGCTTTGTAATCTCAGAAAAATGATAGGTCAAAGAAGGTTGCATCCACCAGCCTGGCAGGGTATAGCCTTCCACAAAATCATTGAAGAATTCATTATTGCGAAAAAACACCAGGCCTTCAAGATCGAGAGTAAGCTTCTGCTTAGCAGAAAGTGAGTCGTAAGGTATTGCGGGCGCAAAAAAATCACCAGGTGCCTGTGTCCATCCAACAGTCTGAAATTGAACCAGCACACTTAAGAGAACGATAATTTTCTTTCCGCTAATCATGTTAAAAATATTTAAAAAAACCTGTTTAAAGAATCTTCCCAACAATTTGTAGGGAAATTAACGGTAAAATACGTAAAATTTATCTTATTTTGCCACCAACTTTAAAATTACTTAAGCAATTGCATTTTAAGACTTTAAATAATATACGTAAAAAGAAAAATGGAGAAATTTAAGCTTTGGAACCGTATTACCGGTTGGGTTGTGTTTTTAATTGCCTCATTTGTTTACCTTTCCACAATTGAGCCTACCGCCAGTTTCTGGGATTGTGGAGAGTTTATCGCCGCTGCATACAAGTTTCAGGTAGGCCATCCGCCGGGAGCGCCTTTTTTTATGCTTTTGGGACGCTTGTTCACCCTTTTTGCCATGGGTGATGTTACAAAGGCTGCGCTAATGGCCAATGCGCTTTCAGCGCTCGCCAGCTCTTTTACCATTCTGTTCCTTTTCTGGACAATCAGCCATCTGGCCAAAAAAATTACCATTAAATCTGAAAAGGATTACAACATTCCCAACCTTGTAATTATTATCGGCAGTGCCATGGTCGGATCCCTGGCCTATACATTTTCTGATACCTTTTGGTTCTCAGCAACAGAAGGAGAAGTGTATGCACTCTCGTCTCTTTTTACAGCTGTTGTTTTCTGGGCCATACTTAAATGGGAAAATATCGCCGATCAGAAATACAGCAATCGCTGGCTTATCCTCATTGCCTACCTCATGGGTATTTCTATTGGTGTTCACCTCCTGAATCTGCTGGCCATACCGGCCATTGTATTTGTTTTTTACTTCAGAAAATATGAGGTAACAAGGCGTGGTGTACTCCTTGCCTCTGGGGCTTCCATTGTCATCCTGGGTCTGATGATGTATGGAATAATTCCCGGCATAGTGCGTTTAGCGACAATCTTTGAACTTTTATTTGTAAATGTATTTGGTCTGCCTTATAAATCAGGATTATTTTTTTACATTGCAGTACTGATAGCAGCTGTGATATGGGGCATTAATTATACGATAAAGCATAACAAAGTAATCGCTAACACTGCGCTTACCATGATTACGGTGATTTTAATTGGCTATTCGTCCTACGCCATCATCATGATTCGGTCAAATGCAAATCCACCAATGGATCAGAATAATCCTGAGACTTTGTTTTCTCTATTATACTACCTAAACCGGGAACAATACGGAAGCAGTCCTTTGGTTACAGGCAACTATTACAATGCCCCTGTAGAAGCAGTGGAAGAAGGCAAGCCTACGTATACACAAAAGGATGGAAAATATATTGTTACAAATAACCGTCCGGAATATGTTTATGATGAGCGATTTACAACTTTTTTCCCACGTATGTGGAGCAACTCACCCCAGCATATTGAGGAATATAAAAAGTGGGGTAAGATTAAAGGCACCCCTATCCGTGTAACCAGAAACCGGAGCGAGCCGGAGGTACTGCAGCGCCCTACATTTGGCGAAAACCTGCGGTTTTTCTTCAATTACCAGGTTGGATTCATGTATTTTCGCTACTTTATGTGGAACTTTGCCGGCCGCCAAAACGACATCCAGGGATTTGGAGAAATAACCAATGGTAACTGGATTAGTGGCATCCCCTTTATTGATGAGGCAAGACTGGGTCCGCAGGATAATCTTCCGGATTTCCTTAAAAATAATCCTGCACGTAATAAGTTCTATATGCTTCCCCTTTTGCTGGGACTTGCCGGTATTCTTTACCAGTATAAAAAAGACAAAAAAGATTTTACTATTGTTACCCTGCTCTTTGTGTTTACAGGATTGGCCATTTTACTTTACTTAAACCAAACCCCAATGCAGCCCAGGGAGAGAGACTACGCGTATGCAGGTTCCTTCTATGCTTTTTCTGTATGGATTGGGCTGGGTGTGCTGGCACTAAGCAGCCTTATTTCAAGGAAGAAGCATTCCACTTTCATTGCTTCCGGAACTGTATTGATCACACTCGGCATTCCCGCACTTATGGCTGCTGAAAACTGGGATGATCACGACCGGAGCGGACGTTATACAGCACGTGACTTTGCCTATAACTACCTTAATTCCTGTGCCCCTAATGCCATCCTTTTTACCAATGGCGACAATGATACCTTCCCGCTCTGGTACGCCCAGGATGTAGAAGGAATCCGTACAGATGTGCGGGTAATAAACATGAGCTATCTTGGTGCCGACTGGTATATTGAACAGATGTCCAACAAAGCCTATGAGTCCGAACCGGTGCCTTTTTCTATGGATTTTGAAAAATATATTGCAGGCACCCGGGATATTGTTTACCTTATTGACCGTATCAAAGGGCCGGTTGAATTATCCAAAGCTATTGAATTTGTTGCCAGCGATAATGCAAATACCAAACGCCTCCCCAACGTGCGCGAAGAAGTTGCTCACTTTCCTTCAAAAGAATTCCAGATTACAATTGACAGTGCCCGGATCATGCAGACGAATACGCTCAGACCGGAGTATGCCGGAGATATGGTGAATACCATGAATTGGAGTATAAACAAAGAGTACATCATGAAAAATGAACTCATGGTGATGGATTTACTGGCCAATAATAACTGGGAGAGACCAGTTTATTATGCCATTACTGTTTCAAGTGACAATTATCTGAATCTTCAAAAATATTTTCAGATTCACGGGCTGGCATACCGCATTGTACCGGTGGAAGGTTCATCCACACAGGGTCAGATTGGTACAATTGACACTGAGACTATGTTTGACAATATGATGAATAAATTTAAATGGGGTGGCGTTCAGAATCCGGACGTATACCTTGATGAGAATAACCGCCGCATGCTTTCCAATTTCAGAAATAATTTTGCTCAGCTGGCAGAAACTTTATATGAAGAAGGGAAACTTGACTCAGCCCGCTTGGTTTTGGATCGTTCCCTTGAAATAATGCCTCATTCCAGGGTGGCTTTCAACTTCTTTTCTCTCCCTGTGGCTGAAACCTATTTTAAACTGAACGAAACGGAGAAAGCCCTGAATATTGTGGAAAAACTGAGGGAAACATATAGTGGAGAATTAAATTACTACCTTGGTCTGCCTGCTGAACACACCAACGATTTTGATTATGAAATCAGGATTGCTTTCCATATCATGCAGGAACTGCAGCGAATGACAAACCAATACGGACAGGCTGATCTAAGTAGTAAAATTGATGAAGAATTAAGACAGTTAATGATGATGGCACAGGGAATACTGCAAGGCAGATAACATTTTATATAATGTTAGTAAGGAAGTTACAGCAGGTATTTCCATGGATGGTTTTTACCATTCCCGGTACTAAAAAAGCTCTTTACCTCACTTTTGATGATGGCCCGCATCCTGATATTACACCCTGGCTTTTAAGCCTGCTGGAGGCCTACAATGCCAGGGCTACTTTTTTCTGCATTGGCAAACAGGTGGCAGAGAACCCGATGTTGTACCAGCGAATACTGGAAAACGGACATCGGACAGGAAATCATACCTACCAACATCTTCATGCATTGAGGCACAAAACATCTGCATTTATGAATGATGTGTATCAGGCTTCTGAATTTATTGACTCAACATTATTTCGTCCTCCCTACGGGAAAATTCGTATTAAGCCGCTCATCCAACTTAAAAAGAAATATACCATCGTATTTTGGGATGTGCTAAGCTATGATTTTTCATTTCAGGAGCCGGAAAAATGCTTTAAGCGGGTAATCTCGAAAACAAAAGCCGGATCAATTCTTGTTTTCCACGAGAATAAAAAATCAGAGAAGGTGATGAAAAATACCCTGCCGCGGGTATTGGATTATTATTCCCAAAAGGGTTATACATTTTCTTCCATTCCGCATTAGCAGGATGTTATGGGGGTTCATGTCTTTTTGCCTGTAGCAGCGCAGTGAACACCGGTTTACCGGCCCCGTGGGGAGCAGACAAAATCGGGTTGGTTATTGTGGGATGGCTTTGGCTGGGTGGGCTTAAAGTT